>Ga0308171_1000402_pt1 | contig 97264 bp, 68 predicted proteins | sample PhyGR1_FD_202135 | JGI IMG/M metagenome (GOLD analysis project Ga0308171, IMG submission 202135) | Phyllosphere microbial communities from UC Gill Tract Community Farm, Albany, California, United States - DLSLSG.R1 | ecosystem: Host-associated > Plants > Phyllosphere > Unclassified | place: USA...
GCTGATCGCGCTGGGCGTGATGCCGTACATCACGGCGTCGATCGTCGTGCAGCTCGCGACCTCGCTGAGCCCGCAGCTCGCCGCCATCAAGAAGGAAGGCGAGAGCGGCCGCAAGAAGCTGAACCAATATACCCGCTACGGCACGGTGCTGCTGACCGCGATCCAGGGCTATTTCATCGCCGTGGGCCTCGAGACGCTGGGTGCCAGCCAGGGCATCCAGGCGGTGATCGAGCCGGGCATGACCTTCCGCATCGCGGCGGTCATCTCGCTGATCGGCGGTACGATGTTCCTGATGTGGCTGGGCGAGCAGATCACAAGCCGGGGCATCGGCAACGGCGTCTCGCTGATCATCATGGCGGGCATCGTCGCGCATCTGCCGACGACGCTGGTCAACCTGCTCGAAGGCGGCCGGACGGGCAGCATCGATCCGGTGCGCCTGATCGGCATCATCGTCGCGGTGGTCGTCCTCGTCCTGTTCATCTGCTTCATGGAGCGCGCGCAGCGCCGCATCCTGATCCAGTATCCCAAGCGCGCGACGCAGCGGGGCATGCAGGCCGACCGCAGCCACCTGCCGCTGAAGATCAACACCGCGGGCGTGATCCCTCCGATCTTCGCCTCGTCGCTGCTGCTGATGCCGCTGACCATCTCGCAGTTCGCGGGCCAGCGCGTTGCCGGTGAGAGCCGCTGGGGCGATTTCATCATCAGCCTGAACCAGTATCTGCAGCACGGCTCGCCCGTCTATATGCTGCTGTACGGCGCGGGCATCATCTTCTTCTCGTTCTTCTACACCGCGGTCGTGTTCAACCCGGAAGAGACGGCGGACAATCTGAAGCGCTATGGCGGCTTCATCCCCGGCATCCGTCCGGGCAAGAATACCGAGACCTATCTGGACTATGTCCTGACCCGCATCACGGTCATCGGCGCGGCCTATCTGACGATCATCTGTCTGCTGCCCGAATATCTGGTCTCGGCGTTGCAGATCCCCTTCTATCTGGGCGGCACCAGCCTGCTCATCGTCGTCAACGTGACGATGGACACGGTGACGCAGATCCAGAGCCACTTGCTCGCGCATCAATATGGCGATTTGATCAAGAAGGCGAAGCTGAAGGGCGGCCGCCTGCGTTGATCGCGCGGTGGACCAAAGGGAAAGAGGGGAGAGTGACGTGGGCGTGAACATCATCCTGCTGGGGCCGCCGGGAGCGGGCAAGGGAACCCAGGCGCAGCGGCTGGTGGCCAATCGCGGGATGGTGCAGCTGTCGACCGGCGACATGCTGCGCGCGGCGGTCAAGGCGGGCACCCCCGTCGGGCTTCAGGCCAAGGCGGTGATGGACGCGGGCGAGCTGGTGTCGGACGCGATCGTCTCGGCGTTGATCGGCGAGCGGCTGGATGCTGCCGAGGCGGAAGGTGGCGCGATCTTCGACGGCTATCCCCGAACCGAGGCGCAGGCCGAGGCGCTGGACGTGCTGCTGGCCGAGCGCGGCAAGACGCTGGACCATGTCATCGAGCTGGCGGTGGACGAGGATGCGCTGGTCGAGCGGATCACCGGCCGCTTCACCTGCGCCTCGTGCGGCGCTGGCTATCACGACAGCTTCAAGCCGACCCAGGTAGAGGGCGTCTGCGATGTCTGCGGCTCGACCGAGTTCAAGCGTCGTCCCGACGACAATGCCGAGACGGTCCGTACCCGCATGGCCGAGTACCGCGCCAAGACCGCCCCGATCCTGCCGATCTATGAGGCGCGTGGTATCGTGAGCCGGGTCGATGGGATGGCGGCGATGGATGCGGTCGGCGCGGAGATCGACGCGATCCTTGATCGCTGATCGAAGTCCGCTCAAAAGCATCAAAGGGGCTGTTCCCGGTCGGGAGCGGCCCCTTTTTCACGGATTTCAAGACGAAGTGGCTTTGGGAGGCAGGAGCTTCTGAAAGTCCTTCCAGGACGCCATCATTTCGGTCAGTTCATAGCGTTGCCGGTCGGTCAGACTGTTCTGTTGAGGACTGTGATCCAAGGCCTTGTTGACCAGCGTGATGATCTGCGTCGCGCGCGTGTCCGCATCGCCGCTGCCTCGAGCGATGGCGAGGGTGGATGCGCCAAGGTCCGCCTCGATCGGTACAGTATCGGCCAACATGTCGAAGACGCGGCCGAGAATGGCGGTGGCTTCCTTTTGCTTTTCGGGGACCACCATCCGGTCTGCGATGGCGGTCATCTTCATATATTTCAGCGCGAATTCGGCCGCATAGGTAGTATCGCTGCGCTGTCCCTGCTGGGGAAGTACGCTGGTCAGCGCGGCAGAGAGTGCCTGGCTGGCCTCCGCTCCATCCTCGATCATGCCGTAGAGTGGCGCGACATGGCCCGCGAAGGGTGCGGCATAGGGATTGGCGATCAGCGGATGGCTGGTGTCGCCAAGATTGATACCTCCACGTTCGACCACCTCCTGACGTGCGGCGAGCAGCGCTTTGACCTTCTTGTCATAGGTCAGCGGGTCTTCCGGCTCCACGACATGGCCCTGTTCCAGCGCCTTCAATGCCTCGAACGCCTCGCGGGAAATGGAGATGCTGGTCGGCCCCCGCGGCTTGTCGAACGGCGATGGCTCCGATGCTGGCGTGCCGTTGCTGGACAGCGGGTTGAAGCGGATCGGAGTGGTGGAAGAAACGGGCGCGATCATGCAATTTATGACGGCCGTTTCATCCAAATTCTAATCGATTTTTCTTTGCCGCGGGGCCGCCGCCTGTCATCAATCCGCGCCGATGACCGCGCCGATCGCCGACTATTACCGCCACCTGACCATCGACCTTCGCCGGTCCGACCACACGGTACGCGCCTATGTCGCGACCGCCGAGCGGTTTTGTGGCTTCCTGGGCGAGCATTGGGGCGAGGCGATCGATGGCGTGACGCTGGCCCGGATCACCGCCGCCGATCTGCGCGCCTATCTGGCGCGACGTCGCGGTGAGGGGCTGACCGCCGCTTCCGCCGCGCGCGAATTGTCGGCGGTGCGGACCTTCCTCCATTGGGCCGGGGTCGAGCCGCCCGCGCTGAAGGGCCCGCGCCGCAAGCGCAGCCTGCCACGGCCGCAATCGCCCGCCGACATCCTCGCGCTGGGCGAGGATATGGAGGAGAATGCCGCCGAGCCCTGGATCGCGGCGCGGGACTGGGCGGTGCTGTTGCTGCTCTACGGCGCGGGGCTGCGGATCGGGGAGGCGATGATGCTCCCGGCCGCTATCCTGCCGCTCGGCGAGACGATCCGCGTGACCGGCAAGCGCGGCAAGACGCGGATGGTGCCGCTGCTGCCCGAATTGCGCGAGGCGATCGAGCGCTACGCCGCGCTGGTGCCGTTCGCCCTCGAACCGGACGAGCCGCTGTTTCGCGGGGCCAAGGGCGGTCCGCTGTCGCCTGCGATCATCCGGCGCTCGGTACAGGGGGCGCGCGACCGGCTGGGGCTGGGCGCGCGGACGACGCCCCATGCCTTGCGCCACAGCTTCGCGACGCATCTGCTGGGGCGCGGGGCCGATCTCCGCCAGCTTCAGGAATTGCTGGGCCATGCCAGCCTGAGCTCGACGCAAATCTATACGGCGGTGGACGCGGCGCATCTGCTCGACGTCTATCGCACCGCGCATCCCCGCGCCTGAGCGTCAGCTTTTGCGCGACGGCTTCCAGGTGATGACCCGCCAGAGATAACCGATCACGATCGCCGCCGTCATCACCACCGCCGCCGGACCGACATAGCGGTTGATCGCCTCGAAATTCTCGCCCAGCCACAGCCCCGCATAGGCGAGGATCACGTTCCAGATCGTACTGCCCGCAAAGGTCCAGAGCAGGAACTTGCCCAGCGGCATCCGGGTGATCCCGGCGGGCAGCGAGATCAGGGTGCGAAAGGCGGGCATAAAGCGGAAGACGAACACCACCCAGCCGCCATGCCGCACGAAGAACAGATGCAGCCGCTCGACATCGCGCCACTCCATGGTCAGCCAGCGGCCATGTTTGTCGATGAAGGGTCGAAACCGCTCATAGCCGATATAGCGACCGACGGCATACCAGGCATAATTGCCCACCGTCGTTCCCGCCGTGCCCCATAGGATCAGCGGGATCATCTTCATCTGCCCGCGCGCCACCGCCATGCCGCCCAGGCCCATGATGACCTCCGACGGGATGGGCGGTACGACATTTTCCAGCGCCATCAGCAGGAAGATGCCGAAATAGCCGCCCCAGGCGATCAGGTTGAGGATGAAATCGGTCATGCGTGTAAGGATGTACCGATGAGGGCGGGGGCGGTTCCCATAGACGCAATCGACCTTCGATCGCCATGGCCTCCATCGCTCCTTTTAGGGCCGATCGACATTCCGATATGCCATTCTTTTCCCTCGCCCCTCGCAGAGGGAGGGGGTTGCGAAGACTTGGTCTTTGCGAAAGCAAAGGCTTAGTCGGAGCTGGGTGAGGGGTGAGCGCGCGCGAGCCTTCGGCTAGCTCAACCCCTCACCCAAGCTCCGCTAGCCAGCAGGCTGGCAAGCTTCGCTAACCCTCTCCCCTATCCAGGGAGAGGGAGGAAGGGGTAGCCTGAATGTCGATCGGCCTTAAGCAGAGGGAGCGCCCGGCCGCGAGACATGTCCCCCAACGGGCCACCCGCTTGTCGCATCGGCGACCATCTCGTTCGCTCCAGCCGCCATCGCCCCACAAGCCGCCAAAGCCGAACACTCCTCCTCGCAGCGGGAAGGAGGGGAATGCCTCGACCGAATCCCGATCCCGCCTGCGATTGCCCTTGCCAATCGAAGCGCTGAAGTCGTAGGATTACGCCTATAAAAGATAGATTTCATGGAGAAGGAGCGCCGCCATGGTGCCAGTCGGAGCATCCCCTGGGCATGAGGAACGATAGGCATGGCCATTCCCGCCGATCTGCCGGTCGACACGCTGACCGCTTCCCCTCCACGCCCTGCGGATTTCGGTAAAGGCACCGCATCGCGGCGCTATCTGCCCGCGCTGATCATCACGGTCAGCCTGTTCTTCCTGTGGGGCATGGCCAATAATCTGAACGACATTCTGATCGCGCAGTTTCGTAAGGCCTTCACACTCAGCGACTTCGGGACCAGCTTCGTCCAGCAGGTCTTCTATCTCGGCTATTTCCTGCTCGCGGTGCCCGCGTCGCTGGTGATGCGGCGCTATGGGTATAAGGCGGCGATCGTGCTGGGGCTGACGCTGTACGGCACCGGCGCGCTGCTCTTCTATCCGGCGGCGGCGGCCAGCCTGTACCAGCTTTTCCTGCTCGGGCTGTTCGTCATCGCGGCGGGACTGGCGTTTCTGGAGACGTCGGCCAACCCGTTGATGGGCGAGCTGGGCGATCCGGCGGGTGCGACTCGGCGGCTCAACTGGGCGCAGGCGGCCAATCCGCTGGGCGCGATCACCGGCGTCCTGATCGGTCGCTTCTTCATCCTGTCGGGCATCGAGCATGACGAGGCCGCGCTGGCGACGATGGACGCCGCCGCCCGCACCGCCTTCTACAAGGCCGAGGTGCAGGCGATCGCGCCGCCCTATGTCGCGATCGCGATCGTCGTGCTGCTCTTCGCACTGGCGACGGCGTTCGTCCGCTTCCCCGCCGGTGCCCCGGCGCGGGCGGGCGAAGCCAGCGGCGGCGGACGGTTCGTCGATGTCTTCCACCGGCCCCGGCTGCTCGGCGCGGTCGTCGCGCAATTCTTCTATGTCGGTGCGCAAGTCGGGGTGTGGAGCTACACCATCCGCTATGCGCAGGCCAATGCGGGGCTGGGCGAGCGGGGTGGCGCCGATGCGCTGTTCGTCTCGCTGGTGCTGTTCGCCGCGGGGCGCTTCCTGGGCAGCGCGCTGATGGCGAGGCTGGAGCCGGTCCGGCTGCTGGCCGTCTTCGCGAGTGCGTCGATCGTGCTGACCGCCATGGCCGCATTGCTGGGCGGCTGGCCGGGGCTGATCGCGCTGGTCGCGGCGAGCTTCTTCATGTCGATCCAGTTCCCGACGATCTTCGCGCTGGGGATCGAGGGGCTGGGCCCGCTGCGCCGGGCGGGGGCGTCGCTGATCGTCATGGCGATCATCGGCGGTGCGGGGCTGACCGCGCTGATGGGCCTGGTGTCCGACCGTGCGGGGATCACCGCCGCGATGCTCGTTCCGACCGTCAGCTTCGCGGTCGTGACGGCCTTCGCCATATTGATGAAGCGTCACAAGGAGATGAATTGATGGGCCGTTTGCAGGCCAAGCGTGCGATCGTGACCGGCGCTGGCCAGGGTATCGGCCGCGCCGCCGCCGAACTGTTCGCTGCCGAGGGCGCGCAGGTGATCGCGGTGGACCGCAATGCCGATGCGCTGGCGACGCTGAAGGGCTGCGAGACCGAGACGCTCGATCTGCTCGACCCGGCGGCGATCGCCGCGTTCGGCGAGCGGACGGGGACGGTGGACGTGCTGTTCAACTGCGCGGGCTATGTCGATGCGGGCGACCTGCTGGCGACGCAGGATGCCGGATATCGGCTGTCCTTCGACCTGAACGTCCATGCGATCACCCATATGCTCCAGGCCTTCCTGCCCGCGATGATCGCGCGGGGTGGGGGAGCGATCGTCAACATGGCGTCGGTCGCGGGCGCGGTGATCGGCGTGGGCAACCGCTATGCCTATTGCGCGTCCAAGGGCGCGGTGGCGGGGATCACGCGCTCGGTCGCGCTCGATTATGTCGGCAAGGGGATACGCTGCAACGCGATCTGTCCCGGCACCGTCCAGTCGCCGAGCCTGGACGAGCGTCTGGCCGCGACCGGCGATGCCGAGGCGGCCCGCGCGGCCTTTATCGCGCGCCAGCCGATGGGACGGCTGGGCCGCGCCGAGGAGATCGCCGCGCTGGCGCTCTACCTCGCCTCGGACGAGAGCGCCTATACCACGGGGCAGATGCACGTCATCGACGGCGGATGGACGATGGCGTGAGCCCGTCGCGTCCGCCCTTTGTCGATGCGCATTTCCACCTGTGGGATCATGGCGTGCTGCGCTATCCCTGGCTGGACGATGCGGCCCAGGCCGCGATCGCGGACGATTACCGGATCGCCGATTACCGGGCGGAGCTTGCCGCGTGGAACCTGGTCGGCGCAGTGCATGTCGATGCGGGCGCGCACCCCGACCAGGGCGCGGACGAGACGGTCTGGCTGAACCGCGTTGCCGATGCGGACGGACTGCCGAGCGGCATCGTCGCGCGGGTCGAACTGGACCATCCGGCGGTCGAGCCGCAACTGGCATGGCAGGCGGCGCACCCTCGCGTGAAGGGCATCCGTCACCTGATCAACTGGCACCCGACCGATGCGGCGCGCCGGGCCTATGATCGCGACCTGACCCGCGATCCGCGCTGGCGGGAAGGCTATGCGCTGCTCGGGCGTTACGGCCTCAGCTATGACTTTCATGGTTTTCCGGCGCAACTCGCGGGGCTGGCGGAGGTGGCGGGCCGACATCCTGAGGTGCCGGTCATCCTCAACCATCTCGCGCTGCCGATCCCGGCGGACGGGCTGGAGGAGTGGCGCGCCGGGCTGATCGCCTTCGCCGCCATGCCGCATGCCGCGATCAAGCTGTCGGGGGCGGGCTTTGTCGGGCCACGCTTCGATCCCGCCGGTTTTGCCGACATCGTCGCGGAAGTGATCGACCGGTTCGGCACGGACCGCGTGATGGTCGCGACCAATTTCCCGACCGACCGGCTGGCCGCCGATCTGAACCGGACGCTCGGCGCCTATGAGACGCTGCTGGCGGGCTTTTCGGAGGATGAGCGACGTGACCTGTGGGGCCGCAACGCCAACCGAATCTATCGACTGGACTTGGACCTATGACCGATATTCCCCGCCGCCCGGTGGGTCGGACCGGTTGCCAGCTTCCCGAACTGGGCTTCGGCGCGGCGGCGATGGGCAATCTCTATGCCGCGATGAGCGATACGCAGGCCGCCGCCACGCTGGAAGCCGCGCTGGACGCAGGCTTCCGCTATTTCGACACCGCGCCGCATTATGGCCGGGGGTTGAGCGAACGGCGGCTGGGTGACGCACTGCGCGGGCGGGGGGACGTCATCGTCTCGACCAAAGTCGGGCGGCTGATGGACCCGGATGCGAGCATCACCGACGATCGCGAGCGCGACGGTTTCCACACCGCCATGCCCTTCCGCATGCGCTACGACTATACGCGTGACGGCATCATGCGCAGCCATGAGCACAGCCTTCAGCGGCTGGGGCTGGCGAAGGTCGATCTGGCCTTCATCCACGATATCGGCCGCGTCACGCATGGCGAGGCGGATGCGCGATATCGCGAGCAACTGATCGCGGGCGGCGGGCTAAAGGCGCTGGAGCAATTGCGCGACGAGGGTGTGATCGCCGGGTTCGGGCTGGGCGTCAACGAGGTCGAGGTCTGTCTGGAGCTGATGGAGGTGGCGCGGTTCGACGTCATCCTGCTCGCCGGGCGCTATACGCTGCTCGAGCAGGGGGCGCTCGACGCGCTGTTCCCGGCCTGTGCGAAGGCGGATACCGCGATCGTCGTCGGTGGGCCCTATAACAGCGGCATCCTGGCGACGGGCAGCGAGGCCGCCGCCCGCTATAATTACGCCCCCGCGCCCGCCGCCGTGCTGGACAAGGTCCGCGCACTGGAAAGGGTCGCGGCGCGGCACCATGTTTCCCTTCCCGCCGCCGCGCTCGCCTTCGTCCTGGCGCATCCCCAGGTCGCGAGCGTCATTCCGGGCATCGCCGATCCCCAACAAGTGGCCGATACCATGCGTCTTTATGCCCAACCCATTCCGTCCGCCTTCTGGGCGGAGCTGCGGGCCGAAGGGCTCGTCCGCCCCGATGCACCCGTTCCGGGGGACGCGGCATGAGCGTCGCGGCGATCCGCCTGACCCCGACCGACAATGTCGCGGTCTGTTGTCGCACGGTCGAGCCGGGCGAGCATATCGTCATTGACGGCCATGAACTCCTCATCGGCGAGCGGGTGGCGCTGGGCCACAAGCTGGCGGTCGTACCGCTGGCGGCGGGCGACAAGGTGATCAAGTACGGCATGCCCATCGGCTCGATGACGCAGGACGCGCCTGCCGGGGGCTGGGTCCACATGCACAATATGCAAAGCGATTATATTCCCGCGCATCTGCGCGACGCGCACGGAGATCACGCATGACGATGGGCATGACCGAACGGACATGGCAGGCCTGGGCCCGTCCCGATGGTCGCAAGGGCATTCGCGATGCGATCGTCGTCGTCTATCTGGTCGAATGCGCGCATCATGTCGCGCGGCGGATCGTCGACAGGATGGACGATCCGCGCGTGCAGTTGATCGGCTTTCCCGGCTGCTACCCCAATGACTATGCGCTGGCGATGATGAAGGCGCTGACGACGCATCCCAATGTCGGTGGTGTCGTGCTGCTGTCGCTGGGCTGTGAGAGCTTCAACCGCGAGGCGCTGGCCGCCAACGCGCGCGAGCACGGTCGCCCCGTGGAGACCATCGTCATCCAGCAGTCGGGCGGCACGCGCGGCGCGATGGAGGCGGGAATCGCCGCGGTCGAGCGGGTCCGTGCGGCGGCTGATGCACAGGCTGTTCGGGTACCTATGTCCATGTCCGAACTGGTGATCGGCACCATCTGCGGCGGGTCGGACGGGACCAGCGGCATCACCGGCAACCCGGCGGTCGGTCGCGCCTTCGACGCGCTCTATGATGCGGGCGCGATCTGCATCTTCGAGGAAACCGGCGAGATGATCGGGTGCGAGGGCCATATGGCCGAGCGCGCCGCGACGCCGGAGGTGGCCGACGCCCTGATCGCCTCGGTCGCGCAGGCCGAACGCTATTACCGGGCGATGGGCTATGGCAGCTTCGCGCCGGGCAATGCCGAGGGCGGCCTGTCGAGCCAGGAGGAGAAGTCGGCGGGGGCCTATGCCAAGTCGGGCTGTCGTCCGATCACCGGCGTGATCCTGCCCGCCGAACAGGCGCCGGGGCCGGGGCTGTATCTGCTCGACGTGGTGCCCGCGGGCGACCCGAAGTTCGGCTTTCCCAATATCGTCGACAATGCCGAGATCGGCGAGCTGATCGCGTGCGGCGCGCATATCAACCTGTTCGTGACCGGGCGCGGCTCGGTGGTCGGCTCGGCCATCTCGCCGGTCATCAAGATCGCGGCCAACCCGGAAATGTACGCGCGCATGGAAGGCGACATGGACGTCAATGCCGGTCGCATTCTCTATGGCGAGGCGACGCTGGACGAGGTGGGGGCGGAGATCGTCGACCTGATCGTCGCGGTGTCGGCGGGCGCGGAAACCAAGTCCGAAGCGCTGGGGCATCAGGAATTCGTTCTGACCTACAAGGCGGCGGGGGCCAAGGGGCCTGCCTGTCTGCCGCGCGCGGCGTGAGGAGGGGCTTTCCACCGTCCGTTCGCACTGAGCGAAGTCGAAGTGCACGCCCCGACCTTACGGCACGGGAGTCCCTTGGCCTTCGACTTCGCTCAGGCTGAACGGAGGTAGGGAGGTTCAGGCCCGCTCCGCCAGCGTCCGCAACTCTGGCATCGCGACCGTCTCCCCCGTCGCATCGACCCAGCGGACGAACGCGCCCACCCGCTTGTCGATCTTCGCTGCATGCCCGGAAAAGATATCCGACAGCCGGTGGTCGAGGAACGGATTGGCGAACCGCTCCAGCGTCGTTGCGGCATAATCGCGCGCTTCCTTGGCCAGCCCATGCGCGGCGAAACCGGGGATGACCTCCTCCGCCATCACCCGATCCAGCGCCGCCCGCGTTTCGCCATCGGCCAGCGCGGCGCGGACCGTCTGGTCCGCCGGGCCGCCCTGCGCATGCCAGCGCGCCGCCAGCCAGCTATGGCCGAGATTGAGGATGTGCAGCTTCAGTCGCTCATACCGCTCCAGATCGTCGGTCAGAACGATGTCGGGATGGGTGAAGGGCAGGACCAGCCCCGGCTGCCGCTCGATCGCCCAGAGCGCATAGGGTTCGGCGACCGCCCCGGCGGGGGCGAGCGGTTCGCTGACGATCCGGTCGACCAGCGTGTTGGCCCAGACGCAGGCCCGCTCCAGCCAGTCGAGATAGGCAGGGTCGCGCCCCTGTTCGCGCGCGAGCCCCGTGACGACGCCCTTCAGCGTGTCGCCGTTGCGCGCGACCAGCTCGCACGGCAGCAAGGTGACGGGCGCGTCGCCCGCCTGCCACCGGCGATGGAGCAATTCGGTCAGCATCCCGACGAAGCTCACCGGAACCTCGCCTTCGTTTGGGGCGATGCGATCGCTGTCGGGCACCTGATAGCCGCTATCGCCGGTGTTGGAGACGATATGAGTCGCCTCATCCACGGCCAGCCGGGTCAGCCGATCCCATTGCGCGGCGGCGCTCAACCCCTCGCGCACGCTTCGGATCGTGACCATCCGTTCAAAGGGAGCGCCCTTGCGCGAGCCGCGCAGGATGACCGGAAAACCCGCCGCATCGGCAAATCCGGCCAGCCTCTTGGCCCGCTCCGGGTCGCGGGTGGTCTGGACGATGACGATCGGCGGCACCGCCTGTCCCCCGGCGCGCGCTTCCTCGGCGAAGAAATCAACATGCGCCTGGAGGAAGCGGCTGGTCCCGAATTGCAAGATGCAGGAGTTGGGCGGGGCCGCGCCGGTCATTGTTCGTCCAGCGAATAGATGCGCTCCATCGCCACCCATTTCTCGCCCGGCGCGGCATGGGGCAGGGGCTTTTGAAAGCGGTCCATCGCCGCTTCCCAGCGTGCATCGGTGGCGGCCAGGTCGGCCGGGATCGCACGGGGCCAGTCGTCCGCGACCTCGGCGATCATGAACAGCCGGTCGCCGGTGCGCCAGATCTCCATCGCCAGGAACCCCTTGGCCCGGATCGCCGCCGTCACCTCGGGCCAGGCGCGTCCGGTGGCATGGGCATGTTCATATTCCGCGATCAGTTCGGCATCCGCGACCAGATCGAGCGCGAAACACAGGCGTCGGGCCATAACGGGCCTCCTCTCTTCTCTTATGTCGCCCCCGGATGCGTACCATCGGTCGTCCCGAGAGCAATTCTTGCCAGACTAGCCATCCTGCACTAGTGCTTCAATGGCATATGTGAGAGCATGGTCGCATATAGGAATGTGGAAGAGGGTGGAATGAAGGCTCTGGTCTGTGTGCGGCCGAACGAGATCCGCGTGGAGGATCGCCCCGTGCCGGTGCGGGGCGAGGGCGAGGTGCTGCTGCGGATGCGTCGGGCGGGGATCTGCGGCACCGACTATCATATCTATGGCGGCAAGCACCCCTTCCTCGAATATCCGCGCCTGATCGGGCACGAACTGGCGGGCGAGGTGGTCGAGACGCCATCGGGCTCGCGCTTCGCGGTCGGGCAGGTGGTGACGATCAACCCCTATGTCGCCTGCGGCACCTGTCGCGCCTGTCGCCGGGGCAAGCCCAATTGCTGCGCGCGGATCAGTGTGCTGGGCGTCCATGCCGATGGCGGCATGTGCGAGATGCTGTCGGTGCCCGAAAGCGCGGTGATCGATGCGCAGGGCCTGTCGCTCGACCAGGCGGCGATGGTCGAGTTCCTGGCGATCGGCGCGCATGCCGTGCGGCGATCCATGCTGACCGCGGGTGAGGAGGTGATCGTCATCGGCGCGGGGCCGATCGGGATCGCGGTCGCCCTGTTCGCGGGGATTGCGGGGGCGGGGCGGATCGTGCTGGCCGATACCCGCGCACCGCGCCTGGCCTATGCCCGCGAGCATCTGGGCTTTGCCGAGGGGGTGGTCGCCGATGTCGATATGGCCGCGCGGCTGGCGGCGATGACGAATGGCGAGATGTTCGACCATGTCTTCGACGCGACGGGCAATATCCATGCGATGCGCGCCGGGCTGAACTGGCTGGCGCATGGCGGCAGCTTCACGCTGGTAGGCGTGTGCAAGGACTATCTGGTCTTTCCCGATCCCGAATTCCACAAGCGCGAGACGACGCTGATCGGCAGCCGCAACGCGCTGTCGGTCGATTTCGACCATGTCATCGCCAGCATCCGCAGCGGCGCGATCCCGACCGACGCGATCCGCACCCATGCGCTGACACTGGACGAGGCGCCCCATCGCCTGCCCGAACTGATCGCGGAGGCGGATTCGGTGCTGAAGGCGATCGTCACCATCGCATGATCCCCATGCCCTATTGCCCGCCATCCGGCGTCGTCCTAATCCGATGACGATGGAAGGGGATGGCATGACGGGTGAGGGCGGCAAGACGGTCGAGGGGCGTGTCCGCAAGGGCAGCTATGCCGCGCCCGCGCTGGACAAGGCGTTTCTCATCATCGAACTGCTCGCCAGCCATCCACAGGGCATGCTGGTCAGCGAGATGGCGACCGCGCTGGGCCGTTCGCTGGGCGAGTTGTTCCGTATCGTCGTGGTGATGGAAGAGGCGCGCTATCTGGAAAAGTCGCCGATCGACGATCGGTACCGGGTGACGTACAAATTCCTCGATATCGCCTATCGCGCCACGCCCGCGCGCCAGTTGACCGCCGCCGCGCTGCCCGAGATGCAGTCGCTGGCGTTGACGGTCGGGCAGTCCTGTCACTTGGTGGTGATCGAGGGCGGGGCGGGGCTGGTCATCGCGCGCGAGGAGAATCCGGGGACGCGCGGCTTCGCGCTGCGGATGGGCGCATCGATCGATATCGTCACCAGTTGCTCGGGCAAGGTGCTGCTCGCCTTCGCCCCGCGCGCGCAGTTCGGGCGGATCGTCGACCGGGTCGAACTGGCGCAGGGCAGGCCGATCGGGCGGACCCGCCTGATCGAGGACCTCGAGCGGGTGCGTGCGCAAGGCTATGAACTGCGCGAAAGCCCGATCACGCGCGGCGTCACCGATATCAGCTATCCGGTGTTCGGGTTCGGCGGCGACTGCATGGCGGCGCTGACCATTCCGTTCCTGGAGACGATCGACGGCTCGCAATCGGTGACGATCGAGGAAGCGCGGCGCATCCTGGCCGAGACCACCGCCCGCATTTCGCAACAACTGGGCTATCGTCCCGATGCCGGGGCGGCGGGCTGAGGGCGGCGTCGCCTATCGCGAAGCCGGACGACATGGGGTGATCACGCCCTCCCTCGTCCCTCTCAGAGGGGAGAGGGAAGGGGACGACCGGCCCTAATAGATATCGCGGGCGTAGCGGCCCGTCGCCGCCATGTTCTCCAGCGTGTCGTCGCCCAGAATATCGGTCAGCACGCGGTGCACATCGCCCGCCATGCCCTTCAGGCTGCCGCAGACATAGATGGCGGCGCCCGCGGCCACCGCGTCGCGGAGCACATCCGCCGCGTCCGCCAGCGCGTGCTGCACATAGCGCGGGCCATGGCCCAGGCGCGACCAGGCGGTGGTCATGCCCGACAGCAAACCGGCGTCGAGCAGCGCCCGGCGTTCCTCAATGTGATAGTCGTCATGTTCAGGATGCCGCTCCCCCCAGAACAGCATGACGGGTCCGCCACCGCTCGCCGCGCGTCCGCGCAGATGGGCGAGCAGGCCTGCCAGGCCCGTGCCGTTGCCGATCAGCACCATCGGCGTGGCCGGATCGGCGGGCGAGTGGAACGCCGCATTGGCATGAACCCGCGCCCGCACCACTGAGCCCAGCGGGGCGCCATGGCATAGCCAGCCCGATCCCAGCCCCGGCAGACCATCCTCCGCCTCCGCCAGCCGGACGATCAGTTCGGCACGACCCGCAACCGGGATCGAGGCGATCGAATATTCGCGGTGGGCGAGGGGACGCAGCGTGGCGGGGTCGAAGCCGGGACCCGCCTCCGCAGGCAGGATGCTGTCCATCAGTCGCTCGCGCAGTTCCGGCGTATCGGCCAGTCCGGTGGCCGCCAGAAAGGCGTCGACCCGGCGGCGATCCTGTCGGGGCAGTATCTCCAATATGTCGCCCGCCGCCCAGTCGGCGGGCCCCGCCAGCGGCTCCAGCGCGATGTGCCAGGTCTCGCCGCCGCTGCTGCCCGGATTGAGCAGGCGCCGCTCGACCAGCCGCCAGTCGGCCATGGCGGCAGGCGCCCAGTCGGGCTGGTCGGTGCGCGCGCCGAGCCCGGCCAGTTGTTGCTGCCACAGACGCTGCGCATCGGCATCCTCGCCGTCCTGCTCGATCGCGTCGAACAGCCGCTGCGCGCCGCCGCTGTGCAGCCATTGGTCGATCCGGTGCCCGAAGGCGCAGAAGTCGGGATATTCGCGGTCTCCCAGCGCCAGTACGGCGTAGGAGAGGTGCGACAGGTCGGTCGGCGTCCGTGCCATGGTCCGGGCGAAGCCGCGCGCGGCGTCGGGCGGCTCCCCCTCGCCATAGGTGCTGGCGACGACGAACAGCCGGTCGATCCGCGCCAATTGCTCGGCGGTGAGCGAGGCGATGGGCAGCGCGGCGGCACCGGGCAGTGCCTGTGCCGTCAGCCGGGCGATCCGCTCGGCGGAGCCTGTCTGGCTCGCATAGGCGACCAGGGTGGCCGCCACCTCAGTCGGGATCGGAGCCGTATCGGCGAGGACCGCGCCCAGGGCCGCCTTGCGCCGCCGCCGCGCGAAATAGAGGAGGAAGCCGGTGATGGTGAACAGCGGCATGGTCAGGCTGGCCAGCGTCATGGCGATCCGCCCGGCCAGGCCGAAATAGGCGCCGCGATGGATTTCATAGACGCTGGTGACGATATCGTCGCCCAAGGGACGCTTCGCATAGGGCTGGTTGGAGGTGACGCGCCCGGTCGCGCTGTCGATGCTGACTTCGTCGGAGACGCGGTCGTGCCGCCCATCGGCCAGCTTGCCCCGGAACTGGACCACGCCGTCGCGAACCGAGGCGGTGACGCGCGCATAGGGACGATGGCCGGTCGCCTGGTCGAAACGTTGCCAGATGGCGGCGAGGTCGAGGGGCGCGTCCTTGCCTTCCCCGGCTTGCTTGCCACGACCGCCCTTGCCCCCCTCGCGCGGGCCATGTGCGGCCTGCTCACTGGACAGAAGATGCCGGACCCCGGTGCGGTACCAGTCATAGGACCACCACAGCCCCGTGCCCGCGCTGATGAGATAGAAGATCAACACCCAGCCGCCGATGACCGCATGGAGCGCCCGGTAAAGGTTGCGCCCGGTCATCCGCAGGTCGAGCACGAACCAGTTGCGCCAGTCCAGCGGCTTGCGCGGCCAGCGCAGATAGAGCCCCGATAGCGCGAAATAGATGAGCGACAGTGCGGCGAAACCCGTGATCTGACGCCCGATGCCGTTCCCCTTGCCGGGCAGCGCGAGCCAGCGATGCAGTTCCTCCACCGTCTCGAAGAAACCCGCGCCGCGCGGCTCGCCCAGCATCCGCCCCGTCGTCGGATCGACATAGGCGTTTCGCCGCGTCTTATCCTTGCTCAGGGTATAGCCGACAAAGGCCGCCTTGGTCGGGTCGCTATCGACCACTAGGCGAGCAATGCGTACGTCCGGCACCTGCTCGGTGATCCGGGCGATCAGGGCCGGGGCGGAAAGCGGCGCGCTACGCCCCGGGGCCACCGTCACGATGCCGGGATTGGTCGCCGCTAATATCTCCGGCTCGAAGCTGATCAGCGCACCCGTGACGCCCATCACCGCCAGCACCAGTCCGGCGGTGATCCCCAGGAACCAGTGAATCTGGAACAGGATCGTGCGGGTCGAAATCACCGGCCTGTCAGCCCTTGTTATTGATAATCACTTGCGTTAGGCGACCGTGCGAATAACGTCAATGGTTACGGGGTAGGAATGAAGCGTTGGGGGAAGAGCGTGGCCTATGGAATGCGCCGGACCATGGTGTTCGGAGCATCGCTGACGGCGTTGATGGCCGGGGCTTCCGGCGCGCTGGCGCAGAGCCAGCCACAGACCGATGTCGCGTCCGATGAGCGGACCGACATGCCGCAGGACCGCGAAGTGGTCGTCACCGCCGCGCGCACCGTCCTGCCGCCCAATGCCCTGCCGCTGACCATCGACATCATCGACAAGGAGGCGCTGGACCGCCAGATCGCGATCTCGGGCAGCGTGACCGACGCGGTCGCGACGCTGACGCCCAGCTTCTCGCCGACGCGCGGCAAGCTGTCCGGCGCGGGGGAGACGCTGCGCGGTCGCTCGCCCCTCTATGCGATCAACGGCATTCCGCAGACGACGCCGCTCCGCGACGGCAGCCGGGACGGCTTCACCATCGACGGCTTCTTCGTCGATCGGGTCGAGCTGATCTATGGCTCCAACGCGCTTCAGGGGATTGGCGGGACCGGCGGTATCGTCAACCAGGTGACGGTCGGCCCGCCGACGACCGAGGGGCTGTCGGGCCGGACGCTGGTGCAGGGCACGGTCGCCAACGGGTTCGAGGCGGACTCGCCGGGCGGCAAGGTCGCGGGGCTGGTCCAGTATAAGGCGGGGATATTCGACGCGACGGTGGGTGCGTCCTATGAGCGGCGCGGTGTGTTCTACGATGCGCGCGGTCGCCGGATCGGCATCAACCTGACCCAGGGCGAGACGCAGGATTCGCGCGCCACCGACATCTTCGCGCGGCTGGGGGCGCAGGTGCGCGACAGCGGGCGGTTCGACCTGATCCTCAACCGTTATGAGTTGAACGGGGAGGGGCGCTTCGTCCCGCTGGCGGGCAACCGCCTGACGGGCCTGCCGACCAGCGCGGTGCGCGGCGACCCGCCGGGCAAGCCCGCCGCCAACTTGGCGGAGGCGGTGTCGCTATCCTATACCGATCATGACGTGGCGGGCGGCAATCTGGTCGCGCAAATCTTCTTCAACCGCACCTACGACACGTTCGGCGGCGAGCCCAACCCGATCCCGACCTTCCAGGACCCGGCGATCGCGCCGGTCGGCACCTTGTTCGACCAGTCGGAGAACCGTTCGCGCAAGCTGGGCCTGCGCGCCAGCTATGAGCGTGCGGTGCCGGGGTTCGAGGCGCTGGTCGCGACGATCGGCTTCGACGCGCTGGCCGACAAGTCGGAACAGCGGTTGATCGCGACCGACCGCGCCTGGGTGCCGCCCGCTGATTTCCGCAGCCTGGCGCCGTTCGTCCAGGCCAATCTGAAGCTGTTCGACGGCGTGGTGCGGCTGGCCGGCGGCGCGCGGTGGGAAAATGTGAAGGTCCGCATCGCCGATTATCGCACGCTCGCCTCCACCACCTATGACGGTCGCAATCCGGCGACCTATGGCGGGGTCAGCGTCAAGGGCGGCGAGCCGGGCTTCGACCGGATCATGACCAATGGCGGCGTGATCGTGGAGCCGCTGACCGGCATCCGCGCCTATGCCAGCTATGCCGAAGGCTTCACCATGGCCGATATCGGGCGGATCACCCGCGCGGTCGCCACGCCCGGCACCGACCTGAGCAGCTTCCGCGCGATCGATCCGGTCATCTCGAACAATCGCGAGATCGGGGTGGAGGTGAAGCGCGGGCCGCTCGACGCCAGCACGACCTATTTCTGGTCGACCAGCAACAACGGGCAGGTGCTGCTGGCGCTGGGCAACGGTATTTTCGAGGTGCAGCGTCAGCGGGTGGAGATACAGGGGCTGGAGGTCAATCTGGGCCTGCGCACCCCGGTGCCGGGCTTGCGCGTCTCGACCGGCTATGCGCATCTGATCGGCCGCTATGACAGCGATACGCGCAACCCGGACGGGATCGTCGACACCGATCTGGACGGCACCAACATCTCGCCCGACCGGATGAACGCCGCCGCCGATTTCGCGTCCGGCCCGGTCACCGCGCGCGTCCAGACGCAGATGTATCTGTCGCGCAGCTTCCACGGCAAGGCGAACCCCGATCCGCGCAACAATTTCGGCGGCTATACCGTGACGGATGCCTATCTGCGCTACCAGACCCGGTTCGGCGGCCTGTCGCTGAGCGCGCAGAACATCTTCAACCGCTTCTATATCGACTATAGCAGCGACACCCGCCTGCCGAACGACAATTTCGCCTTCTTCGCCGGGCGGGGCCGGACCTTCACCCTGGGATGGGACGCGCGTTGGTAGGGCGTCCCGGCGGGGCCTAGTGGCCGTCGCCGTCGCCCATGGTCAGATACAGGTGGCGGAGCATCGCGGTCATCGCGTCGGTGCCGCGCTGCGTCAGGGTGACGGCCAGCCGCCGGTGATCGGCGGGGTCGGTCCGTCGGCGCAGCAGCCCGGCGCTTTCCAGCCGGTCGATCCGGCGCAGCGCGCTCGTCGAGCTTTCGCCGGAGACGAGGATCAGCTCCTTGACGCAGAGCGGGCGACTCTCCTGCTCGGCGATGAACAGCTCCAGCATCATGTCCCAGGCGGAATCGCGGAAGATGTCGCGTGGAAAGAACTCCGCGACATTGGCGCGCATCGCCTGGGTCTGCCGCGCCAGATCGAGCAGCGTGGCGCGGCCTTCCCCCTGGGAACGCAGTCCGGAGACCCTCCCGAATCCGTTGGAGGCATGGTGGCCCGCGGCCATGGTTTTCGGCATGCGAATATCCTGAGCTGAGGCCATGGGCGATCCATGCCCATGGGATTGCGGCGGATGGGAGAGGGTGCGGCTCATCGCTCGCGCATCGCTTCGCGCGCACGGTTGAGCGGCTTGAGCAGATATTGCAGCACGGTCTTGCTGCCGGTGTGAATGTCGGCGGTCGCGATCATGCCGGGCACGATCGGAAAACGCTTGCCCGCCTTGTTGACCAGCGAGTCCGCCGTGGTCCGCACGAAGACGCGATAATAATAGACGTCCGGGTTCACCTCGTCCCGGATGGTGTCGGGCGAGATGCTGCTGACCCGGCCCTCCAGCCCGCCGAAAATGGCATAGTCATAGGCGGTGATCTTGACGCTCGCGCGCTGGCCGGGGCGGATGAAGGCAATGTCGCGCGGCGAGATGCGCGCCTCGACCAGCAGGCGTTCGTCCATCGGCACGATCTCCATGATCTTGCCGCCGGGCGGGATGACGCCGCCGATGGTCGACACCTCGATATTCTTGACCACCCCGCGGACCGGCGAGCGCAGGGTCAGGCGGCTGAGCGTGTCCGAACGGCCGCGCACCACGGGGGCCAGCGCCTCCACCTCCTCGCTGACCTTGGCGAGATCCTGCCGCGCCTCGACGGTATATTGCGAGCGCAGGTCGGACTTCTTCAGGTCCAGATCGGCGCGCTGGCGCTTCAGGCGCAGCACCTCGACATTGCTCGCCGCGCCGACCTCGATCAGCGACTCGCCGATCCCGACCTCGCGTCCGATCAGCGCCAGCGATTCGTCGATCAGCCCCAACGAACTCGCCAGACTGCGACGGCGCGCGTCATAGAGACGCTGCTGCTCGGCCTTGAGCGAGGGGAAGTCGTTCAACTCGGGCGAGAAGGTCAGGGGCGTGCCGTTCACCTCCGCCTGTAACCGCGCCTGCGCGGCGAGCGAGGCGCGATATTTGGCGGCGCTTTCCTCGACCGTCGATCCGGCCTGGGTGGGATCGAGTTGGGCGAGCACCTGGCCCGGCTTCACGATATCATCCTGCCGCACCAGCATCTTGGCCAGGATGCCGCCCTCCAGCGATTGCAGCACCTGTTCGCGGCTGGTCGGCACGACCCGGCCCGTGCCGGTCGCCACCTCGTCCAGTTCGGCGAACCAGGCCCAGACCAGCGCCACGACGAACAGCGCGGTCAGCACCCACAGCATCCGCCGCGCTTCCAGCAGTTGCGCGCCGCCCTCATCGACGAAGGGCCGGTCGTCGAAGGTCACCGCCGCGCTCATGCCGCCTGGCTCCGCGCCGCACCCTGGAGCGTGGCGAGCGCCTGCGCCTTGGGCTGGTCGAGCAGGACCAGGCCGTTGTCGATCACGATCACCCGGTCGACCCAGTCGAGCACCCGCATCCGGTGGGTGGCGACCACCACGGTGCGGTCGCGGCTCCAATCCTTGAACCGCGCGATGAACTGGCGTTCGGAGGCTTCGTCCATCGCGGCGGTGGGCTCGTCCAGCAGCATCACTTGCGGCTGGCGGATCAGCAGCCGGGCGAGCAGCAGCGCCTGTTGCTGGCCACCCGACAGGCCCAGCCCGCCCTCCAGCACGACGTGCTCCAGCCCGTCGCGCAGGCGGCGGACGAAATCGACCGCGCCGACCATCTCCAGCGCGGCGAGGATCGCATCATTGCCCGCCATCGGCGCGCCCATGGTCAGATTCTCGCGGAGCGTGCCGTGGAACAAGCGGCTGTTCTGGGTCAGCAGCGCGACCTCGCGCCGGACATCCGCCGGGTCGATCTGATGCAGCGCCAGGTCGTCGAGCAGCACCTCGCCCGAGACCGGCTGCAACATGCCCGACAGGCCCTGGAGCAAGGTCGACTTGCCCGCGCCGTTGCGGCCCAGCACCGCGATCTTCTCTCCCCCCGCGATCTCCAGCCGGGGAACGGTCAGCGCCGGGGGCGATTGCGGATCGGCATAGGAGAAGACCGCCGTGCGCAAGGTGAAGCCGCCGCGCGCGGAGGGCAGGGGGATGCGGTGTTCGGCGTCCGGGTTGTCGACCGGCAACGCCATGATCTGGTCCAGGCTGTTCGCCGCGACCTTGGCATGCTGATAGCGGCCGAGCAGGTGTGATACCTGCCCCATCGGCGCCATCATCCGGCTGGCCAGCATCGAGGTGGCGACCAGCGCGCCGGTGGTGATGTCGCCTGCGATCACCATCGGCGCGCCGACGAAGATGACGGTGGCATAGACGGCGTTCTGTACGCTCTGGGCCCAGGTCGACAGGCTGGCGGTCAGCCCGCGCAGCCGCAATTGCGCCTCGCCCGCCACCGCGTTGCAATGGTTCCACTGGCGCTGGAACCGCTCCTCGGCCTGAAGCGCCTTGATATCCTCGATCCCCTGCACCGCCTCGACCAGCAGGGCGTTCCGCAGCGAGGTCTCGCGCATCGACTCGGTCGCATAGGCGCGCAGGCGGCGCTGGGCGAGCAGGCTCGGGAGCAGCAGCGCGATCAGCGCGACCACCGGCACCAGCGCCAGCACGCCGCCGATAAAGGCGAGGATGACCAGGAACAGCAGGAAGAAGGGCAGGTCCGCCACCGCCGCGACGGTGGTGGACGTCAGCATGTCGCGCACCTGGTCCAGATCGCGAAGCTGCGCGATGAAGGTGCCGGTCGAGGTCGGCCGCGCCCGATTGCGGACGCGCAGGGCATGGCCGAACACCCGGTCCGACAGCCGCAGATCGGCGCGCTTGCCGAGAATATCGGTGATCCCGACCCGCAGCCGCCGCAGCACGAAGTCGAACCCGGTCGCCAGAAGCACGCCCAGGAACAGGATGTAGAGCGTCGGCATCGATTGGGCGGGGACCACCCGGTCATAGACCTGCATCGAGAACAGCACGCCCGCCAGCCCCAGGCAGTTGGTCACCACCGATGCGATGGCGACATTGCCGTAACTGCGCGCGTCCTGGAGCAGCAGGCTGCGCAGCCAATGCTCCTCAAACGGGCGGATATAGCTGTCGACCCGGACATCCGCCGCTGATCGGGCCGGGCGGGGGACGACGAACAGGCGGGTCTGTTCGACCAACATGGCCAGCGGACGCTGCACGGCCTGCCCGTCCTCGCCCGCCACGATGAACTCGACCTGCCCCTCGGCATCGATCCCGGTGACCAGCGCCAGCTCGCCATCGGTCAGGCAGGCGATGACCGGCAGCCGCCAACTCGTCAGCTTGATCGCGCCCGGCGCGACGAAACGCACCGACAGGCCGGAGGCGCGGGCGATCGCCCGGACGCGCGTCTCCTCACCGTCGTCGCCCTGCCACAAGGCAGTCAGCCGCGCGCGCTGCTCGGCAAAGGGCATGCGGTAATGCCGCGCGACCTGTCCCAACATGTCGATCCACGCCAGCGAGTCGGTCGGCGGCAGGGTAGCGGCGGTCACAGGGTGACGCCCCGGATCGCGGTACCGGTCAGCCCGAAATCGTCGCGTGCCTTGCCCGAGACATAGAGGCACTCCATCGCCAGCCGCCGCAGGTCGTGGACCGTGTTGACCGCGTCGAAGCGCGCCTGCTGCAACTCCTGCTCGGCATTGAGCAAGTCGACCAGCGTGCGCGTGCCCATGTCGAGATATTGCAGGCGATAGAGTTTGCCCGTCTCGACCATATTGTCCTGCCGCGCGGCCAGCGTGGCGAGCAGATGGGACAGCCCGGCGATCTGCTGCTGCGCCTCGGCCAGTTGCGAGGCGACCTCGTTGCGGGCCTGGCGTTCGGCGGCCTCGGCGGCGCGGACGCCGTAATCGGCGCTGCGCACGCGGGCGCGCACTGCATTGCCCCCGAACACGTCGCTGCTGACGTTCAGCCCGAAATTATAGAGGCTTCGGTCGGAGAAGGGCGAACTGACATCCGCCGCCGCATCGCCCGCCAGTGCGACGGTGGGCATGCGCGCGGCGTGGACGCGGCGGCTCTCGGCGGTCGCCTGCTCGAATTGCGCGCGGGCGCGCATGATCGCGGGGACGTCCGCCCATTCGACCGTCGCGGCACGGGTGCAACTGGCCATCAGCCAGTCGGGGACGCCCGGATCGACCGCCGGGGGCGTTTCGCGACCCAAGAGGAATGAGAGGCCGGTGGTCCAGCGCCGCTGCTCCGCCTCGATCCGGGTCAAGGTCGCCTCCGCCGCGGCGACGCGCGACTGGGCCTGGAGCGCGTCGGAGCGGGTCGTCGCGCCCTTGCCGAAGCGCTTTTCGACCAGGTCGCTGATCTCGCGGATGCGCGCCAGTTGTTCGATCGCGATGTCGCGCAGCGCGGCGTTGCGCTGCACCTCGATCATCGCATAGCCGGTGTCGCGGATCAGCCCGTCGACCGCCAGCAGCATGTCGGCACGCCCGATCCGGGTGCCCGCGCGCGCGGCGTCGACCGCGCCTGCGACCTTGCCGAAATCAAAGAGCATCTGCGATGCCGAAACCTGGGGGCGGGGACGCCAGATGCTGCCCAACCGGCTGTCATAGCCGCTGCCCACCCCGGCGCTGATCCGGGGGAGATAGCCTGCGCGGGCGACCTCGACATCCTCGCCCCGCGCCTCGACGGTCGCGGCGGCCTGGGTGACGGCGGGGTGCCATTGCAGCACCTCATGCATCGCGCTTTCCATCGTCACGGCGGGCTCGGCGCCCGCTGCGGTGGTGACCAGAAAGGCGAGCATAGCCGTCATGATCCTTCCCGATCGCAAATGGTAGCGTTCTCGCCACTGCGGTTCCATCAACGGCCTCTTCTTATCATTCGCCGCAGAGGTTCCGGCTAACCTATTTAACAGATTGAAAATTAGTGCCGAAGGGAAACCCCTTCGGCACTGGAAATCAACTCCATTTTCGGATCGCTGGCCAAGACGGTCAGATGACGTGCATTTGCGTCGTTCTGTCATGTTCGGGATCGACCGAAACGGTCAGATAGCCGAGCGGATCGACCGGCTCCGACGCGATGACCGGAGCGTCGGCGACGGTCGGCACATTGTGCAGGCTTGAGTCGGTCGGGGCCGGTTCGGCCATGCCTGGCTGCGCATCGAGATAGCGCGACAGGACATCCTCCAGGCTGCCCTGTCCTTCCATCAGCGACAGGGTGACCTGCGCATCGGTGGCATGGTCCGGCGTCGCATGGTCGGTGGCCTGGGCGGTCAGCGACAGGGGCACGACATCGGCGTCCAGCGTGACGGCGTCATGCACCGACAGGCTGGTGATCGTGGCGGTCGGGAAGGCCGGCGCGACGCCGTTGTTCAGGTCGACCGCCACGTCCAGCCGCGCCGTCGCGACCTGTCCGTCGGGCTGGACGAGCTGATAGGTAAAGCGGTCCACCGGATCGGTCGCGGCATAGGTCAGCGTCGAGAAGGGCTGATAGCTGTAGCGTCCGACCTCATCGATGGTCAGCGTGCCATGCGTGCCGTTCAGGGTCAGCGGCGTGTCGCCCACCTCGACGAACGCGCCGCCGCTCAGCACCTTGATACCCAGGAACGGGCTGCCCAGCGTGTCGTTGGCGAGCAGGTCGCCGCTGACCGGGGTGGTGCCGGTCAGGGCGAACTGGTCGAGATGGGTGATCGTCTCGCCGACATAGACATTGGTGGTATAGCCCGCACCCAGTATATTGGTGCTGGTGACGGTGTAGTTGTACGTGCCCGAGGGCAGATCGGAGATCGTCACGCTGATCCCCGAACCCAGCAGCCCGCCGACCCCGGCCACCGCCGTACCATTGGCGGTGCCGACCACGGTGCCCGCCTGGTTGGTGACGGTAATCGTATAGCTGGGCAGGACCGACAGGCCTGGCGCGATCACCGCCGACAGGGTGACGTTGGCGACGCTGTTGGGCTCGACGGTGAAGCTGTCGACGATCCGCCCGGTCTGCGCGCCGGTCAGCACTGCCGCGGTGGGGGTGCCGAAGCTGCTGTCGATCGTGGGAGCGCGGGTTTCCACGACATTGGTGAAGGTCGCGGCGGCGGTGGCGGTATCGTTGATCGCGATCGGCGAACCGGTCACGTCGGCGCTGCCGATCGCGATGGACAGCGTCGCACTCGCCCGCTCGCCATCGCTGGCGTCGAGCAGCGTGTAGGTGAAGCTGTCCACCTTGCCCAGCACGGTGGCGCTGGCATTGGGCGCGTAGCTGTAGCCGCCGTCGCGATCGATGGTCAGCGTGCCCCATTGCCCGACGATCACCGTATCGTCGGCGACCACGGCGGTCGTCACGCCGTTCAGGGTGACGCTTTCGACCCGGGTCTGCGGGCTGACCACATCGACCTGTCCGCCGGGTCCGAAATCGGTGATGACGTTGCCGGTGGTGAGCGCCGGGATGACCTGTCCGATATCGGTGAAGTCGGAATCGACCCCGGCGACGCTCAATCCGCCGAGCAGGCCGACGCCCAGCGTATTGTCGAACGAGACGAAGGCACGATACTGGCCCGGCCCCAGATCGGCATTGGCGACCAGATTGCCGTTCAGCAGCCCGACCTCCAGCAGCGTCGAATTGCCGCTCCCGCCATTGACCGCGACCCAATTGGTGCCGTCGAACCGCTGGACCACCACCGAATAACCGCTCGCCACGCCCAGGTTGAGCGTCGCGTCATAGGTGAAGGTCGCGTCCAGCGTATGACCTGGCTGGACGGTGAACTGGACATTGGGGATCGCCAGCACCTGCGCATCGAGATTGACCAGGCCGAGCGAGACGAGCGCGGTGTAATTGGCATTGCCCAGATTCTGGTTGGTCTGAACCGGAACCAGATCGACCAGCGCCGTGGCCGTATTGTCGAAGGCGACGATGTCGAAGGGCGCGATCACGGACACCGTGGCCGAGACATTGCCCGCGGCATCGCGCAGGCCCACGTTCAGCGTCTCGCCCGCCACCTGCGGGACGGGCAGGGTGAGGGCGAAGGTGCCGCCCGCCGTCACGCCGCCGCTGGCCAGGACGGTGCCGCCGGCATTGCGGACCTCGACGATGGTGCCGGGCTCGCCGGTGCCGGTGACGATGGTGCCCAGCCCGTTGATCGCGGCGGCGGGCGGCGCGGGCGGGGTGATGTCGGGGGCGAGGGTCGGGGTCTGGAGCGACCCGTTGCCCGCCGCATCGACCTGGGTCACGGTCAGCGTCTGGCCATTGGCTTGCGGCGTGGTCAGCGTCGCGGAGTAGCTGCCGTCCGCCCCGACCAGCGCGGTGCCGACCAGCGTGCCTTGCGGATCGAGGATGCGGACGGTCGCGCCGACCTCTCCCGTGCCGGTCACGATGGTACCGACGCCGTTGACCAGCGCGGTCGGCGCGGCGGGCGGGGTGATGTCGGGCGCGGTCAGCGGCGTGGGCACGGAGGCGTTCCCGGCCACGTCCGCCTGGGTCACGGTCAGCGCCTGCCCATTGGCCTGCGGCGTGGTCAGCGTGGCGCTATAGGCGCCGTTCGCCGCGACGATGGCGGTGCCGATCACCGCGCCGCCAGCATCCCGCACGGTGACGGTCGCGCCGACCTCTCCGCGCCCGGTGACGATCACGCCGGTCGCGTCGATCGCGGCGGTCAGGCCGATGGGGGCGGTGATGTCGGGCGCGGTCGCCTGCGCCACCGGCGAGACATTGCCTGCCGGGTCGGCCTGGGTCAGCGTCACCACCTGTCCGTTGGCTTGCGCCGGGGTCAGGGTCGCGGTGAAGCCGCCGTCCGCCGCGACCAGCGCGGAGCCCAGCGTGACGCCGCCCGCCCCACGGATGGTGACGGTCGCGCCGGGCTCGCCGGTGCCGGTCAGGCTCGTGCCGTCGCCCGCGATCGTGCCGACCGGGGCCAGCGGCGGGGTGCGGTCGGGCGCGGTGACGGCGGCGGGGGTGGAGGCATTGCCCGCCACGTCCGCCTGCACGACGCTCAGCGCCTGGCCGTTGATCTGCGGCGTGGTCAGGATCGCGGCATAGCTGCCATTGGCGGCGACCACCGTGGTGCCCAGCACCGCGCCGCCCGCATCGCGGATGGTGACGGTGGCGCCCGCCTCGCCCTGGCCGGTGACGACGGTGCCCGCGCCATTGATCGCGGCGGTCAGGCCGATGGGGGCGGTGATGTCGGGTGCCGACGCCTGAGCGACGGGCGAGACATTGCCCGCCGGGTCCGACTGGGTCAGCGACAGGAGTTGGCCATTGGCCTGTGCCGGGGTCAGCGGCGCGGTGAAGCTGCCGTCCGACGCCACCACGGCGGTGCCGATCACCGCCCCGCCGACGCCCCGGATGGTGACGGTCGCGCCCGCCTCTCCGGTGCCGGTCAGGGTGGTGCCGTCGCCCGAGACCAGGCCGATCGGGGCCGCCGGGGGCGTCAGGTCGGGTGCGGTGACGGCGGCGGGGGTGGAGGCGTTGCCCGCCGCATCGGCCTGCGTGACCGACAGCGCCTGTCCGTTGACCTGCGGCGTGGTCAGGATCGCGGCATAGCTGCCATTGGCGGCGACCGTCGCCGTGCCCAGCAGCGTGCCGCCCGCGTCACGGATGGTGACGGTCGCGCCCGCCTCACCCTGACCGGTAATCAGGCTGCCCGCGCTGTTGATCGCGGCGGTCAGGCCGGTAGGCGCGGTGATGTCGGGCGCGGTCGCCTGTGCAGGGACCGAGACATTGCCCGCCGCGTCCGCCTGGGTCAGCGTCACCACCTGTCCATTGGCCTGAACCGGGGTCAGGGGCGCGGTATAGCTGCCGTCCGGGGCGACCAGCGCGGTGCCGATCACCGCACCGCCGGCACCACGGATGGTGACGGTCGCGCCCGGCTCGCCGGTGCCGGTGATGCTGGTGCCGTCGACCGCGACGATGCCCAGCGGAGCCGCAGGGGCTGTCAGGTCCGGCGCGGTGACGGCGGCGGGCGGGGAGGCATTGCCGCCGCCGTCGATCTGCACCACGGTCAATGCCTCGCCATTGGTCAGCGGCGGGGTCAGGATCGCGGCATAGCTGCCATTCGCCCCGACCGTCGCGGTGCCCAGCACCGTGCCGCCCGCGTTCGTGACCTGGACCGTCGCACCGACTTCGCCCGAGCCGCTGACGATCGTGCCGGTCGGATCGATCGCCGCGACCGGCGGGGCGGGCGGGGTGAGGTCGGGCGCGATGGCGGTGGCGGGGGGCGAGATATCGCCCTCCGCATCCGTCTGGGTCACGCGGACCGTCTCCCCGTTCAATTGCGGCGTGGTGAGGAGGGCGGTGTAGCTGCCGTCCCCGGCGACGATGGTCGTGCCGATCACCGCGCCAGTCGTATCGCGGACGATGATGGTTGTCGTCGGCTGACCCGTGCCGGTGACGCTCGCCCCGTCGAGGGCGACGGCCGCGGTCGGGGCGAGCGGTGTGTCGTTGGGGATCAGGTCGGGTGCGTTCGCCGTACCGGGGGCGGAGACATTGCCCGCCGCATCGGCCTGGGTCAGCGTGAGCACCTGGCCGTTGGTCAGCGGCGTACCCAGCGTCACGCTGAAGCCGCCGTCCGCGCCCACCGGCACCGTGGCCAGCACCAGCCCGACCGGGTCGGTGATCGTCACGGTCGCGCCGATCTCGCCGGTGCCCGACACGGTCGCGCCATCGGCGGAGACGGTCGCGACGGGGGCCGCCGGAGGCGTCTGGTCCAGCGCGGTGACGATCGTGGCGGGGGAGGGATTGCCGATCGCATCGGCCTGGGTGACGCTGAGCACCTGGCTGTTCAACTGCGCCGCCGACAGGGTGACGGCGTAATTGCCTTGCGGGCCGACGACGGTGGTGCCCAGCACGCCGCCACCCGCATCCCGCACGGTGACGGACGCGCCGACCTCTCCGGTGCCGGTGACGATGGTGCCTGTCGCATCGAGCGTCGCGGCGGGCGCGGCGGGCGGGGTGATGTCGGGCGCGGCGACGATGGTCGCACCCGAGACGTTCGCGCTCGCATCGGTCAGCGTCGCGGACACCGTACCGCCATTGGCCTGCGCGGTCGTCAGGGGCACGCTGAAGCTGCCGTCCCCAGCCACGACGCCGGTGCCGATGACGTTGCCGCCCGCATCGCGGATGGTAACCGTCGCGCCCGCTTCGCCGGTGCCGTTCGCATTGGCGCCCGTCGCATCGAGTGTGAAGAGCGGTGCGTCGGGCGCGGTGACGTCCGGTGCGGTGACGGAGACAGGTGCGGACGCATTGCCGGTGGCATCGGCCTGAGTCACCTGAAGCACCTGGCCGTTCAATTGCGGCGTGGTCAGCGCCAGCGCATAGGCCCCCGTCGCCGAAGCGGTGCCAGTACCGATCACCTGTCCGCCGGGGTCACGCAGGGTGACGGTCGCGCCCGCCTCCGCCTGGCCGCTGACGATCGTGCCGCCGCCGTCCAGCGTCGCGGTCAGCCCGACCGGCGCGGTCGTGTCGAGCGCGGTCAGTGCGAGCGGGAGCGAGACATTGCCCGCCGCATCCGCCTGCACCACCGACAGGGTCTGGCCGTTCACCTGCGGCGTGGACAGCGGCACGGTGAAGCTGCCGTCCGCCGCCGCGACGACGCTGCCCAGCACGGTGCCGTCGGCGGCGCGCACGGTGACGGTCGCGCCCGCCTCGCCGGTGCCGGTCACGGATGTGCCGTCCGTCGCCAGCGTCCCCAGCGGCGCGGCGGGGGCGGTCAGGTCCGGGGCGATGGGCGTCACGGGGGCGGAGGCGTTGCCGGCCGCATCGGCCTGGGTCACTTGCAGCGTCTCGCCATTGCGCTGCGCCGGAGTGAGGGCGACGGCATAGCTGCCGTCCGAGCCGACCAGCGCGGTGCCGATCGTGGCACCCGCCGGATCGCGGACCGTGACGGTCGCTCCCGCCTCGCCCAGACCGGTCACGATGCCGCCATCCGCGCTGATCGCGGCGGTAAGGCCGATGGGCGCTGTCGTGTCCGGCGCGGTGACGGTAACGACGGGCGACGAATTGCCCGCCGCATCGCTCTGCACGAGTTGCAACGGCTGGCCATTGGCCTGGGCCGGGGTCAGGATGACGGCGAAATTGCCGTCCGCGCCGACCTGTCCGCTGCCGATGACGGTGCCGTCGGCGGCGCGGACCGTGACCGTCGCGCCTGCCTCGCCCGTCCCCGACAGGGTCGCGCCATTGTCGACGACCGATCCGGTCGGCGCGAGCGGCGCGGTGATGTCGGGCGCGATGACGGTGGCGGGGGCGGAGACATTCCCCGCCGCATCGGCCTGCGTCGCCTGCAACGCTTCCCCATTGGTCTGCGGCGTGGTCAGGGTCGCGGTGTAGACGCCGTTGGCGGCGACCGTCGCGGTGCCGATGACATTGCCGCCCGCGTCGCGGATGGTGACGCTGGCCCCCGCCTCACCCGTACCGGTGACGAAGACGCCGTCACCGCTGACGGCGGCGGTCAGGCCGGTCGGTGCGGTGATGTCGGGCGCGGTCAGCGTCGCGGCGGGCGACAGGTTGCCGCCCCGGTCGCTCTGGTCGATCGACAGCGTCTCGCCATTGGCCTGAGGGGGCGAGAGCGTCGCGGTGAAGCCGCCATCCGCGCCCACCACCGCCTGGCCCAGGATCGTCCCGTCCGCCTCGCGGACCGTCACGGTGGCGAAGGGCTCGCCGGTGCCGGTGACGGTCGTGCCATCGGGCGAGATGGTGGCGAGGGGGGCATCGGGCGCGGTCAGGTCGGGCGCGCCGACCTGGCTGGGCAGCGAGACATTGCCCGCCGGATCGGCCTGTACGGCGGAGAGGGTCTGGCCGCTGGTCTGCGGTGGAGTCAGGGGCAGGGTGAAGCTGGTATCCGCGCCGACCACGGCGGTGCCCAGCACATTGCCGCTCGTATCGACCACGCGCACCGTCGCGCCGGGTTCGCCATTGCCGTAGACCGAGGTACCGTCCGCCGACAGGATCGCGCTCGGCGGCGCGGGCGGGGTGATATCGGGTGCGACCACGGTCGCGGCGGCGGAGGCGTTTCCGGCGGCATCCGTCTGCGTCACGGTCAGCGTCTCGCCATTGGCCTGCGGCGTGGTGAGCGCGATGTCATAGGTTCCGGCGGCGGAGACCAGGGCGGTGGCGATCACCGTTCCGGCGGGGTCGCGCACCTCCAGCGTCGCGCCGGGTTCGCCGGTTCCGCTGATGCTGGTGCCGTCGCCGCTGACGATCACGGTGGGCGCGGACGGCGCGACGAGGTCGGGGGTGGCGATGCTCGCGACGGGCGAAAGATTGCCCGCAGGGTCGGTCTGCACGACCGACAGGGCCTGACCATTGGCCGCGCCGGTCGGCAGGGTGACGGTGAAGCTGCCATCCGCCTCGACGGTGGCGGTGCCGATCGGCTGGCCGCCTGCATCCGCCACGCTGACCGTCGCGCCCGGCTCGCCGGTTCCGGTCAGGGTCGCGCCGTCCGCGCTGACGATGGCGGTCGGCGCGGACGGCGGCGTGATGTCCGGCGCGGCGATGGTGGTGGCGGGGGAGGCGTTGCCGGTCGGATCGCTCTGCACCACCGTCAAGGTGCCGCCATTGGCCTGGGGACTGGTCAGCGGGATGCTGTAATTGCCCTGCGCATCGACCGTGGCCTGACCCAGCGGCTGGCCCGCGCCGTCGCGCACGGTGACGGTCGCGCCCGCCTCGCCGGTGCCGGTGATGGTCGTGCCCTGTCCGTCGATCGTCGCGGTCGGGGCGAGCGGCGGCGTGGTGTCGGTAGCCGTCACGCTCGCGGCGGGGGAAGTGTTGCCCGCCGCGTCCGACTGGGTGACGGTCAGCGTCTGGCCATTGGTCTGCGCGGTGGCGAGCGGCGCGGTGAAGCCGCCGTCCGCGCCGACCGTGGCGGTGCCCAGCACCTGTCCGTCGGGGCCGGTGATCCGCACCGTCGCGCCGGGCTCGCCGGTGCCGGAGACGGTGGCGCCGCCATCGGCCAGGGTCACCACCGGCGCGGCGGGCGCGCTGGTGTCGGCGACGGTCAGGGTGGTGGTGGGGGAGACATTGCCCGCCGCATCGCTCTGCGTCACGGTCAGGGTGCCGCCATTGGTCTGCGGCGTGTTCAGCGTCAGCGTATAGCCGCCCTGCGCCCCGACGACGGCGGTGCCCAGCACTTGTCCGGCCGCGTCGCGCACGGTGACGGTCGCACCGGCCTCACCGGTGCCGGTGATCGTCGTGCCCTGTCCCGTCAGGGTCGCGGTCGGTGCGATCGGGGGCGTGGTGTCCGGGGCGCTGACGCTCAGGCCGGGCGAGGTGTTGCCTGCCGCATCGGACTGGGTCACGGTGACGGGCTGGCCGTTGGTCTGGGGCGGATTGACGGGGATGGTGAAATTGCCGTCTGCACCGACCGTGCCGGTGCCGATCACCACGCCCGCGCCATCGGTCACACGTACGGTCGCGCCGGGCTCGCCGGTTCCGCTGACGCTGCTTCCGGCGGTGCCGAAGACGGCGGTGGGGCGGCCGGGGGCGACGGTATCGGCGGGGGGCTGGGGCGTCCGGTCGCCGTCATTGCCACCCCCGCCCGACACCGCCGCGACCAGACCGCCGACCCCAGCCACGCCCAGCACGGCGGGCAGGATGAAGGAGGAGCTTGCACCCTCCGCCGCCGCGCCCGCACCCAGCAACTCGTCCAGATCGTTCAACGCCGTGAACCGGCCCGCCCCCGTCGCGGTGGGATGGGCCAGCCACTGCCCGCCCTGTTCGTCGCGTAGCACGAGATCGCTGACCGCGCCCTGTTGCGCCTGATAGAAGTTGTCGATGCGCAGCGTGCTGCCGTCCGCCAGTCGGAGGATCAGGTCATCGCCCTGCCGCTCCATCGCCGCGACCTGGGCGCGGTCCAGGTTCAGCCGGACGATGCTGGGGGTGTCGAGTTCGATGACGTCGGCGCTGGTCGTCGTCGTAGCGCGGCTCGCCTTGGCGATGATCTCGGTCTGCATGCCCTGTTCCTCCCATAACGTGTCCGTCCCCGGTTCGGGGACGGGCGGGGAAGGCCACGCACGTATCTGCGCACATGGGCTCGCGACCTCCCCCTATGCGAAGGCCGGAACCATGGCGGACCGGGAAGCGATGCTGGAATTCCGATTTCGGAATTGATTCAAATGGTTAACGAAAGTTTAAGCGGCGCTTTCACCGATGGCGCGCGGTCCCCAAGACGGGGGAGTCCGCGTCGGTCATCCGCACGGCACGGATGGTGCCGTCCGGGGCATAGCCGATGCGGTCGATCGCGACGACCCGCTCGCCGCGAAAGGGGCCCGGCCCCGGCGCGCGGTCCCAGCGGTGATAGACGATCAGCCAGTGTCCGTCCGGCGTCCGGACGAAACTGTGATGTCCCGGCCCCTGATGCCGGTCGTCGCTGGTCAGGATCGCGCCGCGATAGCGCCAGGGCCCGATGGGGGAGGGGGCGGTGGCGTAATGGACCGAATAGTCCGGCCCGTCGAAGCGACCATGGCTGTAGGACAGGTAATAGGTGCCGTTGCGCTCATGCATGAACGCCCCCTCGGTGAATGCGGGCGGATTGGGCACCGTCACCTCGCGGGCGATGGTGACCATGTCGGGTTTCAGCTCCCAGACGCGCAGCTTCGCGCCCGCGCTGCCACCCGCATAGAGATAGGTCTTCCCCGATTTGCGATCCGGAAAGACCATCGGATCGATCGCTTCGAAGCCCTGGTTGCCGGTGATCAGCGGACGACCGCTGTCGCGATAGGGGCCTTGCGGTTTGTCGGCGACGGCGACGCCGATCCGGCTGGGTGTCGGGTTCTGTGGACCCACCGAGTAATAGAGATAATATTTCCCGTTCCGCGTCGCGACGCCGGGCGCCCAGAGGAAATGTTCGGGCGCGCCGTCATCCTTGATCCATCCTATCTGGTCGCGCCGGATCAACTCGCCGCGTGGTCGCCAGTTCTTCAGGTCGCGGCTGGAAAAGGCACCGAACCGGTCCGCCGCCCAGCTTCCCCCCGGACCGCCGGTGGGAAAGATCCACAGCTCGTCGCCGATCATCATCGCATGGGGATCGGCGCCCTCGAATTGCGGGTTCTTCGCGGCGACTGATCCGGTCATGGCCAGCGCCATTCCGGCGGCGATACAGGGGATCACTTTCATCCGCATCCTCTCGTTCCAACGGGTGCCCTGTGCCGGGCCGTGCCTCGTTCCGATCTCGACATCACTTGATAAGTCGGACTTTATCAAGGACATTCGTACCAACAGCCCGGGCATGAACCACGGGCGTCCAAGCGGGAGAGATGGGATGAGGATGCGTCTGTTTCTGGGGGCGGCGGTCGTCGCCATGCTGGCGACCGCGTCCGCCGAGGCGCGGGGCCGCTGGACCGAGGCGCAGGCCAAGGCCTGGTATGACCGCCAGCCTTGGCTGGTCGGCGCGAACTATACTCCGGCCAGCGCGATCAACCAGTTGGAGATGTGGCAGGCCGAAAGCTGGGACCCCAAGCGGATCGATGACGAACTGGGGCTGGCGCAGGGGATCGGGATGAACACCATGCGCGTGTTCCTGCACGACCAACTCTGGGTGCAGGACCCGGAAGGGTTCAAACGACGCATCGACGCATTCCTGACCATAGCGCAGAAGCACGACATCCGCCCGCTGTTCGTGCTGTTCGACAGTTGCTGGGATCCGAATCCGGTGTCGGGGCCGCAGCATCCGCCGATCCCCGGCGTCCACAATTCGGGCTGGGTGCAGGGACCGGGCATGGCGGGGCTTCGCGACCGGGCGAACTGGCCGAAGTACCGCGCCTATGTCCAGGGGGTGATCGGCACGTTCAGGGACGATCCGCGCATCCTGGGTTGGGACCTGTGGAACGAGCCCGACAATGGCGCGGACCAGTATAAGGGGCAGGAGGGCAAGGAACCGCTGGTCCGCGCGCTGCTGGCGCAGGTGTTCGACTGGGCGCGCGCAGCGGAGCCTTCTCAGCCGCTGACGTCGGGCGTGTGGCAGGGCGATGACTGGACGCCCGATGGAAGCGGGGGCGGGCGGACCTCGGCGATGGACAGGCTACAATTGTCGCAGTCCGATGTCATCACCTTCCACGACTATAGCTGGCCCGAGACGTTCGAGCGGCGGGTGCGGCAGTTGCTGCCCTATAAGCGCCCGATCCTGTGCACCGAATATATGGCGCGCGGCAACGGATCGACCTTCGACGGATCGCTGCCCATCGCCAAGCGATACAATGTGGCGATGATGAACTGGGGCTTCGTCGACGGGAAGACGCAGACGCGGCTGCCCTGGGACAGCTGGAAGAAGCCCTATGTGCTGGAGGAACCGACCATCTGGTTCCACGAGGTGTTTCGCGCCGACGGCACGCCCTATCGCCAGGCGGAAACCGACCTGATCCGGCGGCTGGCAGCGGCGCCCAAGGGGGTGGTTCCGGCGGTGCGGTGATCCATAGGCCGTGCGTGTGCAACCTCCCCTTGCCCCTCTCCCCTGTCCAGGGGGGAGGGGGCTGAATGTCGTCACCCCGCCCGCAACCGGTACAGCCCCGCGCCATGCGCGGGCAGGGTCCGCGCCATCCGGCCCGTGATGCGGCCCAGGCTCCTGCCCTCCCATAGATCGGTCGCCGTCACCGCACCGGTCAGGCCCAGTTGCCGCAGCGAGATCGCCACCTCCTTCGGCTTGTCGGTGGTGTTGAACAGCGCCAGGTAACGGTCGCCGCCCGCGCCTTCGGGCTTGGCGGACCAGATGCGGGTGCCGTCCTCGACGAAGTGCGGCTGGTTGTCGGTCGAGGCCTGGTTCACCGCCAGCACCGCGCGATTGGTCAGCAGCGCCAGCGTCGGCGCGTCGAGATAGCGCAGATCGCCCCCCATGATCAGCGGCGACCGCGCGATCGACCAGAGCGTCATCAGCGTCCGCTGCTCGTCGGGGGTGAACTTGGTATCCCGCTTGCCGAGTGCCAGTCGCCCGAGTGGCAGCATGTCGGCGTCGGGCCAGCCGCCCGGTCCGCGATGCGGCGTCCAATTCTCCAGCCGGGTGAACTGCGCCTCCAGCATCGCCCACTCATCCCAGAAATCGTCCGAGATGCGCCACATCTGCGCGAAGCGGCGGACATGGGGGCCGCGGATGACGGGGGTTTCGCCGGGCGACAGGCTGAGGACGATGGGGCGGCCGGTCGCGCCGATCGCCTTGTGCGCCGCCTCGATCTCCGGCGCGTGCGCGTCATAGGGGCGGCTCATATCGTCCATCTTGACGAAATCGACACCCCAGGAGGCATAGAGCGCGAAGACGCTGTCATAATAGGCCTGCGCCCCCGGCTTCGTCATGTCGACGCCGTACATGTCGGGGTTCCAGGTGCAGATGCTGCCGGTATCGGCGATGTCGGCGGCGCGGTAGCGCGTACCGAGGATCGGCAGGTTCTTGCTTACCGCCAGCCGGGGAATGCCCCGCATCAGATGGATGCCGAACTTCATCCCCATGGCGTGCACGTCGGCGGCCAGCTTGGTGAAGCCCGATCCGTCGGCGCTGGAGGGAAAGCGGTTGGGCGCGGGGATCAACCGGCCATGGCCGTCCATCGCGGGCACCGGAGCGGCGTTGTAGGTGTAACTCGACGCCTCCGGCTCATACCATTGGATGTCGACGGTGAAGATGTCGTAGCCGAAGGGCAGCAGCTTTTCCCGCATGATCGCCGCCGTTTCGCGCGCCTGCGCCTCGGTTATGGTGGTGGCGAAGCTGTTCCAGCTATTCCAGCCCATCGGCGGCCGCCGGGCAAGGGGCCTTGATCCGGGCCGGGCCGCGCCCTGCGCCGGGCCACTGGCAAGCATCGCGGTTCCCGTCCAGGCCGCCCCGGCCAGCGCCTGTCTGCGGCTGATCCCCGCGCCGGTTTCGGTCATGCTCCACTCCCTATGTCGTTCGCTTATAGTCGAACAATTGTAGAGAGGATCATGGCGACGGCAAGTCTTGCTTGCCCATATTAGGGACGGAAAAGCTGGCTCTCGCGGGGGCAATAAAGTCCGACATTGGATAATTTGGGGTCGGATGGGTTTCGGGTGCGGTCCGGCTTGTCTTTACGGTGGATTTTCAGGATCATCCCGACCGGCCGGTGCGCGCCGCGCGGTCCTTCTCCAGTCTCGCAAGGATATGCGATGCCGATGAATTCCGACCCTGGCCTTGACGGTCCGATCCTCAACCGCCGGGCGATGGTGGCGGGAACCGGCCTCTCGCTGCTGGCCTTCGCCAACCCCGCCATGGCGCAGCCCGCCATGGCCGATATCGTCGATCCCGCCGCGACGTTGCGGACCCTCTACAGCGGTGGGCGTTGGATCGAGGGACCGGCCTGGGACCGCCGCGGAAACGCTCTGGTGTTCAGCGACGTGAAGCGCAACGTCATGATGCGCGTCGATGCCAAGGGTGTCGGCATCTTCCGCTCGCCTTCGAACAACGCCAACGGCAATTGTTTCGACGCGCGCGGGCGGCTGCTGACCTGCGAGCAGCGGACGCGGCGGGTGGTGCGGCAGGAGGCGAACGGACGGATCACCGTCCTCGCCGATCGCTATCGGGGCAAGCGGCTCAATTCGCCCAACGACCTGACGGTCGCCGCCGATGGTGCGGTCTGGTTCACCGATCCGATCTACGGCATCACCGTGCCCGATGAGGGGATACGCGCCGAGCCCGAGCAGCCGGGCCGGTTCGTCTATCGCATCGATCCCTCGGGTGCGCTGACCATGGTCGAGGGGGATATGGACCAGCCCAACGGCATCGTCTTTTCCCCCGATGGCCGCACCCTGTATGTCAGCGAGACGGGCGGGGCGCTGAAGCCAGATGGCCCGCGCGAGATCCTGGCCTTCGACGTGGTGGACGGGCGGAAACTGGCCCGCCGCCGGGTCTTCGCGCGGTTGGAACGCGGTATTCCCGACGGGCTGGCGGTGGACCGGGCGGGGCGCGTCTATGCCGGTGTGGCCGAGGGGGCGGGGGTCTGGTCCCCGGATGGCGAACGGCTGGGCACCATCCCGACGCCCAAGCCCTGCGCCAACATCGCCTTTGGCGGGCGGGACGGTCGGACGCTCTATCTCTGCGCGACCGCCAGCGTCCATGCCATCGCCCTGCGAACGCCGGGAATCCTCTGATCGGGGCGGGCGCGGTCGAGCCGCCGCGCCCGCCCCGCCATGGTTCAGTCGCGGAACAGCAAAGGCGCCATCGCCTGAAGGCTGCGCCGCCAGGTCTGGAACTCATGCCCCGTATCGGGCGAGACGAAGAACACGCTGTTCAGCCCCGCCTGTTTCAACGCCTCGGCATTGGCGCGCGGATCGCTGCGCGGACCACCGGGCGGGCCCGAGCGCCCCCCCTCCAACTCGCGGCTGCCGAAGCTGACGAAGGTCAGCTTGACCTTGTCGCGATAGCCCGGCGTCGCCTTGACGTCGTCCAGCGAGATGGTGCCCCCGCTGAGCAACCCGATATAGGCGAAGCGGTCGAGATTTTTGGGCGCGATCAGCTTGGTCTCGAACCCGCCCATCGACAGGCCTGCCATGGCGCGATGGCGCTGGTCCGACAGGGTACGGAAATGCCCGTCGACATAGGGGATCAACTCGTTCAGCAGCACGGTCTGGAACGGGCGGATATCGAATGCCGCCAATCCGCCGGGCTGGCCGGGGCGAATGTCGTTGGTCATGCCATAGGTCATGACGATGATGAACGGCCGCGTCTTTCCGGCGGCGATCAGATTGTCCATGATCAGATTGGCATGGCCCTGGTTCGACCAGGCGGTCTCGTCCTCGCCCCAGCCATGCTGGAGATAGAGGACCGGATATCGTTCCCGCGCATTCCGGTCATAGCCGGGCGGGGTGTAGACGAAGGCGCGCCGCTGTGCGCCAGTGCTGGGGGAGGGGAACAATATCTGTTCGACGTGGCCATGGGGCACGTCCTTCAGCGCATAGAAATCGGCGTCATGCGCCGGGATTTCGATCCCGCTCTCCCACCGGGTCGAGCCATAGAAGTTGAGCGTCCCCGGATCGTTGAACGTCCCGCCATCGACGGTCAGGTGGTAATAATGGAAGCCTTCGTCCAGCGGCCCTTCGGACGTGCCGACCCATGTGCCGTTGGGCCCCTTGGTCAACACGGTCCCGCCGCGCCCCCCGAGCCCCAGGCTGACCTTCACCGCCTTTGCATCGGGCGCGACGATGCGGAAACGGGCATAGCCCTGCGAATTGACCTGCGGATAGGCTTGCCCCGGCTGGTTGAGCGAGGAGGGTTTGAAATCCTCGACGATGGGGGCGGAGGCGTTCGGGGATGGTGCCGTCTGCGCATAAGCCTGCGGTACCGCTATCATCATTACCGCCAATGCGGCATGGATCACCCTCATCGACCATCCTCCCATGTGATTGTCGGCCAGCCGTTCCGACCGTGCCTTCGTGTCATGCATGGTGAGCCGATTGGCGACAGGACACAAGCCCTGCCGCAAATCCATCCGATAACGGAGCCGATCGCGCCTGGGAGGTGAGCGTTAACGCTGCCCGGACGCTATGCGCGGACGAGCAACTCGTCGCTGCACAACCATAAGGGGGGAAGGCAGAGCGGTGTCGTCGACAGGGGCAGCACCGCTTCATCGACTTCCGCCCCGATGACGTCGATCATGAAGCGCCGCCGTGCCGCGATCCGCGCAGCCACTGTCGGATGTCGTTCCGCCAGATCAGCGCGCAGCGCCGCATCGGCCAGCACGATGCTGTCTTCGCAGTTCAGCGCCCAGCCATCGGGCATGGGCGTCGGGATCACGTCGACCTGGACATGCATGCCGGACCGAAGGCGATCGGTCGAACCGGGGCGCACGGGGGTGTGGGACCATTCCTCATGCCCGGTCAGATGGCCGGGATTCAGCAGCGATCGCAACCCGCCGGCGGCGAGTGTTTCCACCACCGCATCGTGCAGGGCCGCTCCGGTGCAACCGATACGGGCATGGCGATACCAGGCCAGCAGCCCCGCGAAATAGGCGGAGGCGGTGGCGACGAAGGCGTCGTTCGCATCGTCGAGCAACCCGGCACGCGCGCTGAGGCCCCCCCATAGCCCGATGGCCGTCGATACGCCGTCCCCCTTGCGCAGCACGCGCGCGCCCGGACTGGCCAGCCCGATCACCGATCCGTCGGACGGCCCGCCCGAAGCGAGCATGGCATGGACGTTGAACGGATCGCCGCCATAGCCCATCCGGGCCGCGCCCGCCCGTTCGCTGTCGCCGGGGCGCAGGCCCGACAGGATCGACCAGACCATCGCCGAGCCGCGTGCCGCCGCGGCCTCGAACACCGCGATCTGATCGGCATCGATGATCGACCGCTGCCCCCGTTCGGGATGGAGCAGAACCTCGGTCCGGTCGCACACACCGTCCGCCCCCGCCACGGCCGCGATCGCGCCGAGATAGGCGGCGGGCAGGAAAGGCGGTGGCGGTCCGTCCACGTCGCGGTCCCATTCCTCTTCGCCCAGATATTTCCACCCCACGATCCCGACCGACGCCCCCCGCCGCACCCCTGCGTCGCGCAGCACATCGGTCAGGCGCGGCGCGGCGGTGCGATCCTGGCCCAGCAGGCTCATCGTCTGCGACAGGCGTACTTCCAGCCCCGGAAGCGCGGCGCGGGCGGCATAGGGAATGCACTCGTTGCCGGTGATCAGGATCCGCGTACCGCTCGGGCCCAGCAGCAACAGCGCCTCCTCGAACCGGGGCTCGAACCCCGACAGGAACATGACGTTGGCCATATGCTCGCGATCGGCATAGACCATCAGCCAGTCCGTACCCGCCGTCGCCAGCGCCGCATCGCACCGCGCGGCGTAACGCTCGGCGGGCAGGGGGGGCGGTTCGTCGATCGGGCCGAAATCGGGGATGGTGACGGGGGACAGGCAAATGGACATGAACGCTCCCTGCATATTCTTGCGCCGTTCCAATATATATGATTTTATGGCGATGCAAAGGGGAACCGAATGAAGCACCGCATCCATGCCCTCCATAGGCTGTTCCTGATCGGCGCGGCGCTGACGTGCGCGCTACCCTGCGCGGCGGCGCCGTCGCCCCATGCCGCACGGGTCAGCATCGTCCGGGACGAGGTGGGGATCGCCCATGTCCATGGCCGCAGCGATGCCGATGCGGTGTTCGGCATGATCTATGCCCAGGCGGAGGATGATTTTCCCCGGATCGAACGCAATTATCTGACCGCGCTGGGTCGGTTGGCGGAGGTGGAGGGGGAAGCGGCCCTGTGGCTGGACCTGCGTCAGCGCCTGTTCGTCGATCCTGCGCGCCTGCCCGCCGAATATCGCCGCAGCCCGGCCTGGCTGCGGCGGCTGATGGATGCATGGGCGGCGGGGCTGAACCAGTATCTTGCCGATCACCCTGCGGTACGCCCGGCGCGGATCACCCGGTTCGAGCCATGGATGGCGCTGGCCTTTTCCGAAGGCAGCATCGGCGGCGATATCGAACGCGGGGTCGATCCGACCGCGCTCGCCGCCTTTTACGGCACGCCCGGCGCGCGTCGGACGTCGGGCCCGATGCTGGCCGATGCCGGCCGGCTGGTCGAGCCCAAGGGGTCGAACGGCATCGCCATCGGCCCGTCGCGCAGCGCCAGCGGCCATGCCCTGTTGTGGATCAACCCGCACACATCCTTCTTCTTCCGCTCCGAGCAACAGGTCAGCAGCGACGAGGGGTTGTCGGTCTATGGCGCGGCGACCTGGGGCCAGTTCTTCATCTATCAGGGGTTCAACCGGCGGCTCGGCTGGATGCATACGTCGAGCGGCGTGGACAATATCGACGAATTTGCGGTCGAGGTGCGCGGGCGGGGCGACGCGGCCCGCTGGCGCGACGGCACTGTGTGGCGGCCCTTCGCCCGAAACACGGTGCGGCTGCTGGTGCGCGCGGCCGATGGTGGCTTGCGCGAACGGGTCTTTACCACGCTGGCGACGCGGCACGGGCCGATCATCCGCAGCGAAGGCGGGCGCTGGGTCGCGGTGGCGATGCTGAACGCGCCGCGCCCGGCGCTGGAGCAGAGCTGGCTGCGGACCAAGGCGACGACGCTGGCCGACTATTTGCGGGTCGCCGACCGCAAGGCCAATTCGTCCAACAACACCATTCTCGCCGCCGATGACGGGACGATCGCCTATCTCCATCCGCAGTTCGTGCCGGTCCGCGACGACCGGTTCGACTATACCCGTCCGGTCGACGGCAGCGATCCGGCGACGGCATGGCGTGGGCTGCACCGTCTCGCCGACCTGCCGCAGGTCGTGCGGCCTCGCAGCGGCTGGGTGATGAACGTCAACGACGCGCCATGGACCGCCTCCGGTGCCGATAGTCCACGGGCGGCCGACTATCCGCGCTATATGGATCAGTTCGGCGAGAACCCGCGTGGAGTGCATGCCACGGCTCTGCTGTCCGGGGATCGGCGGTTCACGCCGACCATGCTGCGCGATGCGGCGTTCGATTCCTTCCTGCCATTATTCGATCAGCAGATCCCGTTGCTGGCCCGTGGTTTCGCCGCCTTGCCGCCGGGCGATCCACGCCGCGAAGAGCTTCGACAGGCGATGGCGCTGCTGACCGCATGGGACCGTCGCTGGGGGCTGGAGTCGGTGGCGACGACGGTCGCAGTCTATTGGGGCGAGGCGCTGTGGCGGCGAGAGGGGCCGAAGGCCCGGGCCGCAGGCCGCCCGATCTTTGCGTGGTTGGCCGATAGCACCACCGATGCCGACCGGATCGCCGCGCTGGCCGATGGGTGGCGGCGGCTGAATGCCGATTTCGGCGGTCCGATCGCCTGGGGGCGGGTCAACCGGTTCCAGCGGCTGAGCGGGGCGATCGTATCGCGTTTCGACGACCGCGCGCCGAGCGTTCCCGTGCCCTTCACCAGCGGCAATTTCGGGTCGCTCGCGTCGTTCGGCGTGGAGCGGCAGGCGGGGCAGCGCTGTTTCTATGGGACCAGCGGCAACAGCTTCGTCGCGATGGTCGAATTCACGCCGCAGGGGCCGCGCGCCTGGTCGGTATCGGCGGGTGGGCAGAGCGGCGATCCCGCTTCACCCCATTTCGACGATCAGGCGGTGCGCTATGCCGCCGGTGATTTGCGCGCCATCCCTTTGGGACCGATTGCGGGCCGCGCCTATCATCCCGGCGAACCACGTCCGGCCGCCCCGGCCCGGCCCGCGCCGCCGGGCACCCCATGTGGCTAGGGGCGCAGCGGGTGCTTTCCCGCCACCAGCAGCAACTCCAGCGCGCCGTAGATCAGTTCATACATCCGCGTGCCCGCCAGCGTGGCATTGCCCTCGACGATCGCATCGGCGACGCGTTTGTGGTCGCGCGCGCTGGCGCGCGGCACGCCCTTATATTCGTTGGTCCTCCGGATCGAGAAGCGCAGCGTCGTCTCCGTCAGGTCGGTGAACTGGCGAAGGAACCGGTTGTTGCTCGCCCGGAGTACTGCGATGTGGAAAGCGATATCGGCCTCCAGTGCATCTTCCTCTCCCCGGTCGGCGGCGGCCATGCGTTCGGTCGCGGCGACGATCGCGGCGCGCTGTGGCCCCGACGCCGAATGCGCCGCCAGTGTCGCCGCACGCGGTTCGATGGCGAGGCGGATTTCGGTGAAGTCGATCAACAGGTCGATCGAGAAGTCACGCTGCAACATCCAGCGCAGCACGTCGGGGTCGAGCAGGTTCCAATTGTCCTCCGGCTGGACCAAAGTCCCTGCCCGCTTGCGCCCGACCAGCAGCCCCTTGGCGGCCAGCATCTTCACCGCCTCGCGCAGGACCGGACGGCTGGCGTCATAGCGTTCGCACAATTCCGCTTCGGTCGGGAAGGGCGATCCCGACCGGAAATGTTCGGTGACGATGGCCAGGCCGAGATCGTCGACGATCTTTGCGGTCAGGTTGCGGCCGTCATGCGATCCGGATTCCTCTGTCATCTCCTTCCCATAGGCCATGCGACGAGAATGCGCCAAGCGGGCTTTACCCGGCGAAGGCTGTGGCGGGACGGCCTCCGACGCCGACATCCAGCACGAACAGCGCACCGTCCGCCGCCGTCCCTGGCGATGCCATCGCCGCAGACGTGACGTAAAGCCGATCGAGTCCCGCCCCGCCGAATGTGCAACTGGTCACGTTGGTCGCGGGCAGCGCCACCATCTGCATCCGTCGCCCCTCAGGATCGAACCGGCTGATCGCGCCGCCGCCCCAATGCGCGACCCACAGGCAGTCCTGCGCATCGACGGTCATGCCGTCGGGATAGCCCCATGCCGGGTCGAAGCTGAGGAACGGGACACGCTCGGCAAGCGCTCCGTCCTCATCGACGGCGAAGCGATAGACGACGCGCCGTCCGCTGCGGCATGGTAGAGGAACCGCCCGTCGAGCGAGAAGGCGGGGCCGTTGGCGACCCGATAGCCGTCGTCATGCCGCTTCGGTCGGCGATCCGCACCCATCGCATAGAGTGCGCCGCTGTCGTCGAGGTCGCGATCGTCCTTCGACCCGAACCACAGCCGTCCGGTCGCATCGACCTTCGCGTCGTTCAGCCGGTTGTGCGGCCGGCCCGGCTCGGGCGCGACCCAGAAGTCGATCGCAAGGCTGTCGGGGTCGAGCGCCGCGATCCCGCTGCGGAACCCGGCGAGCAGGCCGCCGCCCGCGCGTTCCACCACCCAGCCGATCGGTTCGGGCATCGCCCAGCGCTCGACCGCCCCGGTCGCCACCGTCAGCCGGTTGAGCGCCGGGGCGACGATATCGACCCACCAGAGGCTCTGGTCCGCGACCCGCCACAGCGGTCCTTCGCCCAGTTGATCGACGCCGTCGCGCACCACGATCTCGAAATCGGTCATCTTGGCCCTTTCCCTTCAATAAATATGATATATAACGAAGAGCAGGATGCAAGCCGATAGGAGAGGGGGCGGCACGATGATAAGCACGCGCAGGGCGATGCTGGGCACGTTGGCCGCCACGACGCTGGGCGGCATGCTGGGCGGTTGTTCTGCCGCAGCGGACGGCGTGCGGATCGGCTTCGTCGTGAAGATGCCGCAGGAACAATGGTTTCAGGACGAGTGGCGCTTCGCCCGCGCGGCGGCGCGCGATCTGGGCTTTTCGGTCATCGAAATCGGCGCGGAGGATGGCGACCGGCTGCTCTCCGCCTTGTGGACCCTTTATGCGCGTTATGCCGGGGGCCTGGTCATCTGCACCCCCGATCCCCGACTGGGCCCGGCCATTGCGGGGTTCGCCGCGCGGACGGGAATGAAGCTGCTGTCGGTCGACGACCGGCTGATCGGCGCGGACGGACAGCCGATCGAATCGGTGCCGCATGTCGGCATTTCGGCGACCGCGATCGGCGAAGTCGCAGGGCGTGCGGCGGCGGCGGAGGCGGGGCGGCGTGGCTGGTCCCCCGCGACCACGGGCGTGTTGCGCATCGCCTATGACAGTCTCGACACCGGGTGCGAACGCACGGCTGGCGCGGTCGGCGCGTTGCGGGCGGCGGGCTTCGCGCGTGTGTTCGATGCGCCGCAACGGACCACCGATACCGAGGGGGCGTTCACCGCCGCCGCACCGGTGCTGACCGCGCATTCCGATATCGACCATTGGATCATCCTCGGCCTCAATGACGAGACGGTCGTCGGCGGGGTGCGCGCCGCCGAAGGATTGCGCCTGTCGCCCGCCGCGTTGATCGGCATCGGTATCGGCGGATCGGAGGCGGCGATCGCCGAACTGGCCAAGCCGATCCCGACCGGCTTCTTCGCCACCGTGCTGCTCAGCGCGCGGCGGCACGGATATGACACGGCGGCGGCGGTGGCGCGCTGGGTTCGCGACGGTTTGGCGCCGCCGCCGCTGACGCTGACCAGCGGGGTCCTGCTCGATCGCGGCAATTTCCGCCGCATCCTGGCCGAGGAGGCGATGGCATGAGCGAACGGTTGCGCTTCGATCATGTCGGCAAGCGGTTTCCGGGCGTCGTCGCGCTCGACGACATATCCTTCACCGTCGCGGCGGGCGAGGTGCGCGCGTTGATCGGCGAGAATGGCGCGGGCAAGTCGACGCTGCTGAAGATTCTGTCTGGCCAGTATCGCCCCGATGCCGGTACGCTGGCGGTCGATGGGCGGCCTTGTGCCTTTCACCGACCGCGCGATGCGCAGGATGCCGGGATCGCGATCATCCATCAGGAATTGCAACTCGTGCCCGACCTGTCGGTCGCCGAGAATCTGATGCTCGGTACGCTGCCCGCGCGGGGCGGCTGGGTCGATCGCGCGGACCTGCACGCCCGCGCCGCTTCGGTGCTGGCCCGGCTGGGCGAGGAGATCGCGCCGGACACGCGGCTCGGCAGCCTGTCGATCGGCCAGCGTCAGATGGTCGAGATCGGCCGCGCGCTGCTGCGCGACGCCCGCATCATCGCATTCGACGAACCGACCAGTTCGCTCAGCGCGCGGGAGACGGATCGGCTGATGGCGATCATCGGCGAATTGCGCGCGGGCGGTGCGGCGATCCTGTATGTCAGCCACCGGATGGAAGAGGTCTATGCCCTGGCCGACAGCGCCACGGTGCTGCGCGACGGTCGTCACGTGACCGATGTCTCGCCGATCGGCCCCAGCGACGCCGACCGGCTGATCGCCGCCATGGCCGGGCGGGAGATCGCCGACATCTATCACTATCGCCCCCGCGCAAAGGGGCGCGCGGCGTTGACGATCGACGGCGTCATGGGACCCGGCGTCCGTGCGCCGCTGTCGTTGCAGGTGGCGGAGGGCGAGATACTGGGCCTGTTCGGGCTGGTCGGGGCGGGGCGGTCCGAACTGTTCCGGCTGGTGTACGGCGCGGTCCGGCCGAGCGCGGGGCGGGTTTTGCGCGACGGCGTCGCGTTGCCGCCCGGCGATCCACGCGCGGCGATCGCCGCTGGCCTGGGCCTGTGCCCTGAGGATCGCAAGGACGCCGGGTTGATCCCGCTGGCCTCGGTGCGGGAAAACATCGCGATGGGCTGGCGTAACCTGCGGGGCGGTACGCCGTGGCTGCGGCGCCGTGCCGAACGTGACGGCGCGGCGGCGGTGATCGCCGACATGCGGGTCAAGACCGCCAGCGCCGAGACGCCGATCGCGCACTTGTCGGGCGGCAACCAGCAAAAGGCGGTGATCGGCCGCTGGCTGATGGCCGAAGCGCGCGTCCTGCTGCTCGACGAACCGACGCGCGGTATCGATGTCGGTGCGCGTAGCGAAATCTACGACCGGCTGTACCGGTTCGCCGAAGCGGGCGGCAGCGTGCTGCTCGCCTCGTCCGACATGGCCGAAGTGCTGGGCGTCGCCGATCGCATCGCGGTGATGCGCGAAGGCACGCTGGCCGCCGTCATCCCCCGCGAACAGGCGAATGCCGAAACCTTGCTGCGGCTCGCGCTGCCCGAACCTACAACTTCATCTGTCAGGGAGCCGATGCCCGTATGACGCCTTCCTCGATCCTTTCGCGCGCGGGGCCGCTGCTGCTGCTCGTCATACTGCTCGCCGCGCTCGGCCTGTTCGTTCCCGACTTCCTGTCGGTGCGCAACGCGCAGGGCCTGTTATTGTCGGTCACGCTGGTCGGCACCATCGCCGCGACGATGATGCTCGTGCTGGCGATGCGCGAAGTCGACCTGTCGGTCGGCTCGACGGTCGCCTTTTCGGGCGTACTGGCGGCGGTGACGATGGGCGCGACCGGCAGCGTGACGCTGGGCGTGCTGGCCGGGCTGGGCGGCGGGTTGGCGGTCGGGCTGGTGAACGGCGTGCTGATCGCCGGTTTCCAGGTCAATTCCCTGATCGTCACGCTGGCGACGATGGAAATGGTGCGCGGCCTCGCCTTCCTCACCTCGGGCGGACAAAGCGTCGCCATCCCGCTCCAGCGCTTCTACACGCTGGGGTCGGGCGGGATGCTGGGCATCGGCTGGCCGATCTGGATCATGGTGGCCGGGTTCGCGGTGTTCGGCGTCGTACTGAACCGCACGGTGTTCGGCCGCAACATCCTGGCGATCGGGGGCAATGCCGAGGCCGCGCGCCTGGCGGGGGTGCCGATCACGCGGGTGCGGATCATCGTGTTCGCGTTGCAGGGGCTGATGGCGGCGCTGGCCGGTATCATCCTGGCGGCGCGCATCACCAGCGGCCAGCCCAATACCAGCATCGGATTGGAACTGGCGGTGATCTCGGCCTGCGTGCTGGGCGGCGTGTCGTTGTCGGGCGGGGTCGCGACGATCGGCGGGGTGATGATCGGCGTCCTCATCATGGGCGCGGCGCAAAATGCGCTGAACCTGCTGAACATCCCCACCTTCTATCAATATGTCGTGCGCGGCGGCATCCTGCTGATCGCGGTCATCGCCGACCGGCTGCGCCAGACGGGGCGCCTGCCGCGCCTGTCGCTGACGCGCGCCGCCCCCGAACGGAGCATTCGCTGACATGGCCCGCATTGCCAGGATCGAACATTTTCTCGTGCCGCCGCGCTGGCTGTTCGTGCGGATCGAGTGCGACGACGGCAGCGTCGGCTGGGGCGAGGCCAGTCTGGAGGGCCATGCGGAGGCGGTGGCGGGGGCGCTGGACGCCGCGCGCGACCGGCTGATCGGCCATGACGCCGACCGGATCGAGGATGCGTGGCAGATGCTCTATCGCCTGGGCTTCTATCGCGGCGGCCCGGTGCTGATGTCGGCGATCTCCGGCATCGACATGGCCTTGTGGGACTTGCGCGGGCGGGCGCTGGGCGTCCCTGTCCACGACCTGCTGGGCGGGCGCGTGCGCGACAGCATCCGCGTCTATGCCTGGATCGGCGGCGACCGGCCGAGCGACGTCGCCGCCGCCGCGCTTACCCGCAAGGCGCAAGGGTTCGACGCGATCAAGATGAACGGGTCGGAGGAGATGGAATGGCTGGCCAGCCCCAGTGCCGTCGATGCCGCCGTCGAACGGCTGGCGATGGTGCGCGAGACGGGGATGGACGTGGGCATCGATTTCCACGGCCGGGTCCACAAACCGGTTGCGCGGCGGCTGGTGGAGGCGCTGGCCCCGCTCGGCCCGTTGTTCGTCGAGGAGGTGCTGCTGGGCGAACATCCGGAGGCATTGGCGCAGATCGCGGCCCAGTCCTCGGTGCCGTTGGCGATGGGGGAGCGGCTTTATTCGCGCTGGGATTTCAAACCCTTTTTCGAGCGCGCGGTCATCGATGTGGCGCAGCCCGATCTCGCCCATGCCGGTGGCATTTCGGAGGGGCGCCGGATCGCCGCCATGGCCGAGGCCTATGACGTGGCGCTCGCCCCGCATTGTCCGCTGGGGCCGCTGGCGCTGGCCGCCTGTTTCCAGGTCGCGGCGACGACGCCCAATTTCGTGATCCAGGAAATCTCGCTCGGCATCCATTATAACCAGGCCGATGCCGATCTGCTGACCTATCTGAGCGATCCGGAGGTGCTGACGGTGCGCAATGGCCGCGTCGCCGTGCCGCGCGGACCGGGATTGGGCGTGACGATCGACGAGGCGCGGGTGCGCGACGCGGCACGGGTTCCGCATCGCTGGCGCAATCCGGTGTGGCGCGGCACCGATGGGAGTCTACGCGAATGGTGACGGGGTTCGATGGCAGGGTGGCGATCGTCACCGGTGCGGGCGGCGGCATCGGCGGGGCGATCGCCGCCGCGCTGGCGGACGCGGGGGCGGCGGTCGCGATGGTCGACCGCACTGCCGATGCACTGCGCCACGACGACCGCCATCTGGCGATCGCGTGCGACGTCGCCGATCCGGGCGCGGTCGACCGGGCGGTGGCGGCGACGCTCGACCGGTTCGGACGGTTCGACATATTGGTCAACGTCGCCGGGATCATGATCTACAAGCCGATCGCGGAACAGGACGCCGCCGACTGGCAGCGCTTGCTGGCGGTCAACCTGATCGCGCCGGCACTGTTCACCGGCCACGCGTTGCGCCACATGCCGCCGGGCGGGGCGATCGTGAACGTGGCGTCGATCCATGCCCATCGCACCTCCGCCGAGGTCGCATCCTATGCCGCATCCAAGGCCGCGCTGGTCAGCCTGACGCGATCGACCGCGATCGAGGGGGCGGCGCGCGGCATCCGCTGCAACGCGATCCTGCCCGGCGCGATCGACACCCCGCTGCTACGCGCCAGCCCGAACATCGCGGCGGGGATCGAGGTGATCGATCCCGCCGATATCGGCACACCGGCGGATATCGCCTCGCTCGCGCTGTTCCTCGCCTCGGATGGCGCGGGCTTCGTGTCCGGCGCGGAACTGGTTGCCGATGGGGGCAGGATGGGGCGGTTATGACGCCGGGGTCACACCGAATCGCCATTCGGTAATCGCCTGCCAGCGATCGCCGGGATCCAGGCGGCTGGACGGAAATCGCAGGTGATGGACCGCGTCCGGCCAGCCCTGCGCCTCCAGGCACAGCCCTGCATGCGCGGCGAACGCGCCTGTCAGGGCGTATCCGTCATAGAATTGCAGTCCCGGCCGGTCGGTCGTGATCGCCAGGCTCCGGCCGCTGGCGGGATGCTCGAGCCAGGCGACCTCGCGCAGGCCGTCCCCGGTCAGGCAGTAATTGTGATTGTATCCGGGATGGACGTCCCGACCGATGGGCCGTGAGGTCCGAAAGTCGAAGGGCGTACCCCCGACATGCTGGCGCTGCCCGGTCGGCAGCGCAGCCTCGTCGATCGACAGGACATGGTCGGCGGCGATGCGCAGGCGGTGACCGTGGATCGTCGTCCCGGCATCGCCTGACAGGTTGAAATAGGGATGGCTGACCAGATTGACGTGCGTCGGACGATCGGTCGTCGCCCGGTACTCGACCCGCAACCGGTCCGGCGCGGGGAGCAGGAAGGTGGCGGTGACATGCAGCACGCCGGGCCAGCCCGCGTCGCCATCCGGGCTGTGGTGCGTCAGGACGAGGCGCGTGGCCTCCGCCCGTTCCACCCGCCAAATCGCCCGGTGAAAGCCGGGTATGCCGCCATGGAGATGGTTGGGCCCGTCATTCGCCACCAACCGGACGATCCCGCCGTCCAGCGGAAAGCACGCGCCCGCGATCCGATTGGCATAGCGCCCGCACGTCGCCCCCATATAGGCGTCGGGCCCCGACGCCCCGGCGGCGGGATAATCCTGCACCCGCGCATGGCCGAGCAGGACATTCGCATGGCGGCCGTGCCGGTCCGGCGCTTCGATCGCCATCAGCGTTGCGCCCAGATTGGTCAGGGTGACGCGGATACCGCCATCGCGGTGCAGGATGAAGCTGTCGATCGCGGGCATGATCGGTCCGAAGAAAGAGGGGGAGGGCAGTGCCGCCATGGCTCTGCCCTCCCTATCCGATCAGAAGTTGAACCGCATGCCCGCGCCGATACGGCGGCCTTGCGTCGATACGGTGATCCGCCGCTCCTCGAACCGCGAATAATCCTGATAGCGGTTGTCGGTCAGGTTCAGCACCTCGGCAAAGACCGAAATCGAGTCGTTCAGCTTGGCCGAGGCTGACAGGTCGATCTGGTCATAGGCGAAGACCTGGGTCGGCTGGCTCTGCGCCCCGAACGTTGCCGCCAGGAAGGGCGCGCGCCAGTTATACGCGCCGCGGATCGAAAAACCGTCCTTTTCATAGAACAGCACGAGGTTGGCGGTGTCCGACAGCCCCTCGACGTTGAACGTCTGATTGCTCAGCGTCGGATCGAACCGGATCGAGCTGCGCACCAGTGTGTAGTTGGCCGATGCGCCGAAGCCGTCGAATGGCGCGGGCAGGAAGTCGAACACGGTTTGTACCGCTGCCTCCACCCCGTACACATCGCCGTTCTGCGCGTTGAACGGTCGGTTGGCGAGGAAGCGTTCGCCGAAATACACTTCTTCGCGCTGGGCGGAGATGATGAAGTTCTGCAACTTTTTATAGAATGCCGCGATGCTCGCATAGCTGGTCCGGCTGAAATAATAGTCGGCCGACGCATCGACGTTCCACGCCAGGAACGGCAGCAGATAGGGGTTGCCGCCGCTGACCGAGCTGGAATCGGGCGGGCGGAAGGTGAAGGACTGCGACAGCCCCAAGCGGCTGAGCGTCGGACGGGTCATCGTCCGCGACCCCGCCAGGCGGAAGGTCAACTGGTCGGTCGCGTCGAAGCGGAAGTTCAGCGACGGCAGGACATAGGTATAGTTGTTGCGCGCATCGACCGGGATGTTGGGGCTGTAGACCGGTTGCGCCGCCGTCGGGTCCGCCGGGTTCTTGATGACGTTGAGCAGCGTGACCGAATAGCCGGTGGCATAGAGATCGGTGTGGATCAGCCGCGCACCCGCCATCGCGGTCCAACGGCCGCCGCCCATGTCACCCGCGAAGGCCGCCTGGACATAACCCGCATAGGTGTTCTCGCGGACGGTACCCGATCCGCGTTCGAGGTCGATCGGATCCAGGCTGTTGTTGTTGCCCGCGAACACCGCTCGGAACCGGTTGCGCGCGTCGATCGCCGATTGCGACGATCCGCCGACCTGGTTGGCGGCCTCGGCCGATCCCCAATAGCGGACCAGCGCGTCGCGATCATAGTTCAGCCAAGTCAGGTTTCGGCCCAGCACATTGGCGTTGAAATCGGTGAATAGCGACGACGGCGCCAGCGCCTGATAGCCGCAATAGAAGCAGCCGAGCGGCTCCGGCGATTCGCGCGCGACGGTAATCTTCTTGCGGTTGGTGAACAGTAGCCCCGCCTGAATCTTGTCGAAAAAGCCGTTGCGCTCCCAGGTCAGGTCGACTGCGCCCTGGTTCACCGTATCGCCGTTGCGCCCGCCGCGTTCCGAACAGCAATGCAGCCGCACCGCCGAATTGTCGTTGGTCGGCAAGATGTTCGTCATCGTCGGCAGGCCGTCCGGCCCGTTCAGCACGAAGGTCGGCGTCACGCCGGTCTGGCGCACGCCCACGACATAGAACAACTGGTCCGATGCGTTGCGCGAATTGGAATGCGCCGCGTCGAAATCGATGGAGAGCGTGTCGGTCGGCTTCCACTTGATCCGCGCGCCGATCTGATAGGTGCGGGCATCCTGCGGGGCGGTCGACACGATATGGTCGGCGGCCAGCCCCGCGGTGGCGGTGGCGGTCGCGGGCAGCACGGTGAACTGGGTAGCGGTGCCGTTCGCATTGATCGTGGCCGAGGTGATCCGCGCCGGATCGACATAATAGCCGAGCTGGTTGGTCCGGCTGTCGGCCTTTTGCTGGGTATAGAGCGCATCCAGCTCGAAGCGCACCTTGTCCGAGATCACATAATCCAGCGCGAAGGTGCCGCCGATGCGTTCGCGGCTCGTCTCGCTGGCGGTGAAGTTCAATGTGCGCGGCAGCGCCACCCCGGTCCTCTCGCGCACGCCGTCGCCATCGGTGTCGACGCGCTGGTTGACGATCCAGCCATCGGTCGAGATGTTGCGCAGCCCGAAACGGCGCTTGTCGTAGATCACGCTGGCCAGCACGCCGAAGGTGCGGTCGGCGTTGCTATGGCTGATGACGCCCGACACCACCGGGGTGATCGTGTCCGATGTATTGTCGTGCCGCCCCTGGACGCTGCCCGAAAAGCGCAGACCGGCGCGGTCGGTCGGGCGCGCGGTGCGCAGGATGACCGTCGAGCCGATGCCGCCTTCCTGGAACCGCGCTTCGGACGACTTATAGACCTCGGCCCCGGTGATGAGTTCGGATGACAGGATGTCGAACGAGAAGGAGCGCCCGCCCGCATCGGTCGACAGCAGCCGGTTGTTGAGCAGGACCGTATTGAATTCCGGCCCCAGACCGCGAACCGTGATCCCACGGCCTTCGCCATTGGCGCGGCTGATCGCGACACCGGTGATGCGTTGCAACGACTCCGCGATGTTGGCGTCGGGGAAGTCGCCGATATCCTTGGCCGAAATGCCGTCGACCACGCCGATCGTCTCACGCTTCACCTCCAGCGCATTGGCGAGGCTCGCGCGGATGCCGGTGACGACGATTTCATCGCCTTCCCGGAGGGGATCGTTTTCGGTCGTCCGGCTGGGCGCGGCCGGCGCGTCCTGTGCCAGCGCAGGCACCGTTCCGGCCAGCAGCAGCGACGCCCCCGACAGCAGCAAGGCCGCATTATGACGAAATTTCCGCATGACGATCCCCCCATTTTGTTGTGCCTGACCCACAATAAATATTACTTTAAATCGGGTGTCCAGCATTTTTTAGGGTTTATTTCCGGGCTGCCGGAAATTTTGTATTACTTATTGCGATGCGTCATTGCCGCGTCAGGATCACGCCGACCCCCTGGAAGTCGCCTCTCAGCGTGACGTCCAGTCCGTGCCGCATCCAATAGCCGCCGCTGGCGACGGGCGGCACGGTGGCGGGCAGTTTCTGTCCGTCCATCGACTCGATCCGATATTGCGCATCGGGATCGAGCCCGGTGAGCGCGATGGCAGGCATCACGTCCAGCTTGTGGGTATTGGCGACCAGCGTGAACAACGCCGCCTGTTTGCGATCGGCGGACACATAGAGGTTGGTCCAGCGCGGATCGGCGTCGTCGGGGCGGTTCAGCCGGTACAGGTCGCCCTGCTGCACCGTCTCGCGGATGCGCTTGTAAGCGGCGATATAGGCACGGCCGATGGTGAAGTCGATCTCCTGCCATTTGTTCAGGTTGGTGCCGATCCCCAGCCCGCCCTGCATCGCCGACAGGAACCGGAACGCCAGCGTCGTCTGGCGATGGTTCACCCAGTGCGGGCTGTCGGTCACCCACGCCATCATCGTCGCGGGCGCATAGGCCTGGGTATAGCCGTCCTGGATCTCCATCCGGTCGAGCGGGTCGGTATTGTCCGACGGCCACATCTGATCGGTGCGCGCCATGATTCCCATGTCGACCCGACCGCCGCCGCCCGAGCAGCTTTCGATCTCCACGCGCGGATGCCGTTTGCGCAGCTCGTCGAGGATCCAGTAGAGGTTGCGGACATAGGCGACATAGATGGCCTGCTGGTCGGCGACATCGGCGTCGGGCCAGCCGGGTTCGGACCAGTTGCGGTTATAGTCCCATTTGAGGAACGCGATGTCGTTGGTCTTCAGCAGGCCGTCGAGCGTCGCCAGCACATAGTCGCGCACATCGGTCCGCGCGAGGTTGAGGACCAGTTGGTTGCGCCCCTCGCTGCGCGGACGCCCCTTGAACTGCATCACCCAGTCGGGATGGGCACGGTACAGGTCGCTGTCGGCGTTGATCATCTCCGGTTCGACCCACAGGCCGAAATCCATGCCCAGTGCCTTGACCCGGTCGATCAGCGGCGTCAGCCCGTTGGGGAATTTGGTTCGGTTGACGCTCCAGTCGCCCAGACCCGCACGGTCGTTGTTGCGTCCGCCGAACCAGCCATCGTCCATCACGAACCGTTCCACGCCCAGCGTCGCGGCGCGTTCGGCCAGCGCCATCTGTCCCGCCTCGTTGACGTCGAATTCGGTCGCTTCCCAGCTATTGTAGAGGACCTTGCGCAAGGGCAGGCGACCGCCATGCCGTGGCAGCACCTGTTCGCGCTGGAACCGGTGGAAGATGCGGCTGGCGCCGCCCTTGCCGGCGTCGGAAAAGCCGACATAGAAGATCGGCGTTTCCAGCTTCCCGCCCGGTTGCAGGCGATAGGCGAAGTCGAACGGGTTATAGCCGCCGACGATACGGATGCGTCCGGTCACGTCCTGGTTGAAGTTCAGCCGCCACGATCCGCTCCAGGCCAGCGCGCCGATCCAGGCCGGGCCCTTGGCTTCGTCGGTACCTTGGCGGGTCACCATGAACCACGGGTTGTTCTCGCTTCCGGTCGATCCGCGACGGCTCTCCAGCACGGTGGCGCCCGGCGTGATCGCGCGTTCGCGCATCGTCCACTCGGCCGCCCAGCGCCCGGTGGAGAAATGCAGCTTGTAGTCGTAGGCGACCGGCAGCGTCAGTCCGGCAGCGGCGACCTGATCGAGCCGGACGTCCGTGGTGCCGCGATTTTCGATGACCGCCGAACGCGCGATGACGCCGGTGCCGCGATCGATCCGGTATGTCAGGGTGACGAACAGCGGCCGGTCCAGATCGCTCAGCGTCACATGTACGGCATCGCCGTCCATCCGGTGGCTGCGATAGTATAGGACCAGATCGCGATTGCCATCGGGATAGGCGACCTTCAGCGCGGGTTCGGCATAGAGCCCGCCGCCCTGACCGGCATATTCCTGCGGCACGACATTGGCGGCGATGTCGAATCCGCTCAGGCCCGACAGTTCGGGAGCGCTCAAGGGGACGCGATCGGGCAGGCGCCGGCCCCAATAGACCGACTGCAATATGCCCTGTGCATTGACCTTGAACGCATAGGTCACGTCGCCGCCATCGAGCCGGAACATACGCGCCGCGCCATCATAGCTGGCCTGTGCGAGTGCCGGACATGGTGCCGTACCCAGCAGAAGCAGAGCCGCTATTTTGCCCATCGCTCGCATATTCTCTCCTTCATATCCAACAGCGGCCAGGCGGACGCGCGTCGGATTTAATATCATATTTATTAGGGGCGCAATCAGTATCTCGGCGGGGATCGGGTCCAGCGTCTGTGACGACGCGCCTTGGCAATCGCCTGCGATCGGGGCGGGGTTCAACGAGCATTTCCTGGCGCTGTGCGATCATGCGGCCTTTCAGCCGCGTATCGCGCATGAAGCGAGCAGCTTCGCGACGCTGCGGGGTCTGGTTTCGGCGGGCTTCGACGCGACGATCCTGGCCCGATCGCTGGAGCGCCTGCATATCGATACGTTGGTCTATCGTCGGCTGGACGCCCCCGTCACCAGCGGCCTGTTGATGATCCACCGCGCCGATCTATCCCCCACCGCCCGCGCCTTTCTTGCGGTGATCGAGGCGGAAGCGGCCTGCCATGGATGATCCGGGCAGCGGCCCCGTTCGGGATCGGGGGGAACTGCCATCGGAGCCCAAGCCTCAGCCCTGACGGCGGCTTTTCATGAGCGGCTGGAAGCGGGTGCCGGGAGCCTCGACGCCTTCGAGGAAATCGTCGAAGGTCAGCAACATGCCGCCCGTGTTGGGCACTTCGGCCATCTCGTCCAGCATCCGCGCCACGCTTTCGTAGCCGCCCTTGCTCGCATAGGCGTTCTGCATGTCGATGACGATGACCACGGTATCGGCCGGGGACAGCCGGATCGCCTCCGGCCGTGCGTTCAGCACGAGCGTAGCGCTGGTCGACTAAAGGCGATGATCGGTCCCGTGGTCATGCCCCCATCGTTGCGCATCCTCCGGGCAAGCCGCGATCCGTTTCATGTCCGCACCATGGGAACCATGCCGGCTTGATCAGGGCGCTGCTCCGACCGCATTGTTCGACCGATCGCGATCGGGCAGCTTGTGGTCGGGGTCGAGTTCGGCCTTCACCACCTTCCCGGCGGGCACCGGCACCGCCGTCGATGCCTGGCGTATCCAGGTTTCGGCGGGCAGGCGCACGTCGCGCGTGGTGCCGTCGGCATAGCGGACCCGCAGCGTCGCGGGCATCACCAGCCTGTCGCGGGACGCCACGCGGATCAGCGGGGTGCCGTCCTTGGCGGCTTCGATCCCCGTCACCGCCAGATCGAGCTGCCAGTTATGGGCGTACCAGCCGCGCCACCAATAGGACAGGTCCTCGCCCGCCTCGCTCTCCATGGCCTGGAAGAAGTCGGCCGGTTGCGGATGGCGATAGGCCCAGGCGGCGATGAAGCGGCGGAAGGCGGGGTCGAAGCGCTCCGGCCCTAAAATCTGCTCGCGCAACAGCACCAGGCCGAGCGCCGACTTGAAATAGGTGACGGGGTGCCGCCACTTTTCGACGACCGTGTCCGCGCGCGACAGGATCGGCGGCGCGTCCTTGTCGGCCAGCACGGGCAGGATCTCGTCGACCGGATTGCCGCCGCCCTCGGCATATTCGCTGTCGCGCTTGGGGGCATATTCGCCGCGGTTGAACTCGTCGGACTGATAGACGTCGATGAAGGTGTTGAAGCCCTCGTCCATCCACGCATGGCGTCGTTCGTCGAACCCGACGATCATCGGGAACCAATTGTGTCCGATCTCATGCGCGGTGACCCAGAACAATTCCTTGCCCGCATCCTCGGGCGCGTCGAACACGATGCCGGGATATTCCATGCCGCTGGTCGGTCCCGCGACATTGATCGCGGCGGGCCAGGGATAGGGGAACCAGCGCGCCGAGAAGCGCTCGACGGTGTCCTTCACATATTCGGTCGAGCGGCCCCAGCGTGCGGTCCCCGCGCTTTCGGCCGGATAATAGGACATGGCGAGCGACGTGCCGCCGTTCGGCAGTCGGATACGCGCCGCATCCCAAGCGAAGGCGGACGAAGCAGCGAAGGCGACGTCCCGGCTATTCCGCATCCGGTAATGCCAGGTCAGCGTGCCGCCGCGCGCCGGGCGAGAGGCGGGGTCGGCGATTTCCGCAACGCTGCGGATGGGCACGGCGACGTCGCTGCCGCGCGCCTTGTCCAGGCGCGCGACCTGCGTCGGGGTCAGCACCTCGCGCGGGTTCATCAACTCGCCCGATCCGGCCATCAGCATCGACGCGGGCAACGTCACCCAATAGTCGAAATCGCCATATTCGAGGTAGAATTCCTGCGCGAGATACGGCGCCGTGTCCCAGCCCCGGATATCGTCATATACCGCCATGCGCGGATACCATTGCGCGACGTCATAGATGTCACCCCCCGGCGATGGCCCCCAGGAAGTGCGACCGCCCCAGCCTTCGGGAATGGTGTAGTGATAGCGGATCGTCATCACCGCCTTGCCATGCGGAGCGAGCGGGGTGGGCAGGCGGAGTTGCGCGCGCGTATCGCTGACCAAGGGCGTCACGCTCGCCGCCGGACCGCCGGCGACCGCGACGCTGACCGCCTCCATCACCATGCCGTCGCTATGGCCCGCCGGAGCACCGCCGCGCGCCAGGCCGCCGCGTGAGCCCGGCTTGTAGAGATTCTGGTCGATCTGCAGCCACAGCACGTCCAGCGTGTCGGGGCTGTTGTTGGTGTAGGTGATCGTCGCGGTACCCGCGATCGTCCGGGTCGCGGGGGCGAGCGTCACGCGCAACTGGTAATCTGCGCGATTCTGCCAGTAATCGGGGCCGGGCAGGCCGTTCGCGCTGCGATAGCGGTTGACCGGCTGAGGCATGTCGAAGGGCGCGAAGGTCTCGCGCGGTTGATAGTCCTGTGCGCTCGCGGTGGCGGCGACCAGTGCGAGAAGGGGGAGGGCGCGCTTCAACGGTCGAGCCTCGGCATGACGCGCTGGGCGACCAGTGCCTCCTCGGCGGCGCAACCCTCCGGTTTGGGCGTGGCCGGGTCGGCGCGCAGCCGGGCGATTTCGTCGCGAGCGGCAGCCAGATCTTGCTGGAAGGCGGGCTTGGTGCGCACCAGCGCCATGGTGGCGCTGGCCGAGAGCATCCCGCCCTCCACCGCGCTTTCGTTATGCGCGCCGCAGACGAAGGGGCTGTCGCCATAGGCACGGCCCCGGCGCAGGATCGGCCCGGCGCGGTCGGGCGCCAGTTCGGTGAGGATCAGCGCCCAGGTCCAGCCCCAGGTGGTGTGGCCGGACGGATAGTCGAAGCTGTCGGCAAGCTGCGCAACCGGCTGGCACACCGGCCCCTTGTCCTGGTGAAAGGGGCGGGCGCGGCGATAGACATTCTTGGCGATATTGGTCTGCGCGGCGGTATCGGCACCGGCGCGTGAGACTAGGCGGAGCGTCAGGGGCGCATTTTCCGGCGTCAGCGCGACACCGACGGCGCAACTGAAGTCGCGCATCAGCGCCGGCCGCGAGGTATCGACATCGTTCGTCGCCAATTGCCAGCGCGGCGTATTCGCGAGCTTGCGGGTCGCGCGGAAGATCGTGCGGTCGGTTTCATAGCGCGGATCGCCCTTGCGCGGCGCAGGCTCGATCACCTGCGTCACGTCGAACTCGCCGGGGGTCAGATAGCCCGGATAGTCCTTCTTGGCGGCAACGCCGCCTGCACCGAATGCGATGAGCAGGCCGCTCACGACGATCGCCGCATGGCGCAACGGGCGACGGGTAACGGGCAAGGCATGGACGTTCATGGACCGGGACATGGAACCGCTCTCGTCAGTGGGAATCGCACGTTACTCTGTATCATTCCGCGGACAGCGACAACCGGGCCGGACGCTTTTCGCGAAGGCGAACGGCGCGTCCCGCCCTTTGCATCGATCGCCATATTCCGCATCGTGACATCAGTGATGTCATGGTATATCGTAACTTAAAAAGTGGCAAACAGGAGTTTGGTTGATGCCCCATGTCATGCATGACGCTCGCCTGCCGGTAACGGTGCTGTCGGGTTTCCTTGGCGCGGGAAAGACGACGCTGCTCAATCATATCCTCGCCAATCGCGAGGGGCGGCGGGTGGCGGTGATCGTCAACGACATGTCGGAGGTGAACATCGACGCCGACCTGGTACGCGGCGGCGAGGCGTCGCTCTCGCGGTCCGAGGAGGCCTTGGTCGAGATGACCAATGGCTGCATCTGCTGCACGCTGCGCGACGACCTGCTGGCGGAGGTGCGTGCGCTCGCCGAGGCCGGGCGGTTCGACTATCTGGTTATCGAGAGCACCGGCATCTCCGAGCCTCTGCCGGTGGCGACGACCTTCTCCTTCCGCGACGAAGCGGGCGCATCGCTGGGCGATGTCGCGCGGCTGGATACGATGGTGACGGTGGTCGATGCCGTGAACCTGCTCGCCGATTATTCCAGCCAGGATTTCCTCGCCGATCGTGGCGACACGATGGGCGAGGACGATACCCGCAGCCTGGTCGGCCTGCTGGTCGAACAGATCGAGTTCGCCGATGTGGTGATCGTCAACAAGGCCTCGTCGGTATCGGCGGAGCAATTGGCGGTGGTGAAGAAGCTCGTCGCCAGCCTCAACGCCGATGCGGTGATCGTGCCCGCCGATCATGGCCGCGTCGACCTGGACCTCGTGCTCGCCACCGGTCTGTTCGACGAGGAGAAGGCCGCGCGTCATCCGCTCTGGGCCAAGGAGCTGTACGGCTATGCCCATCACCAGCCCGAAACCGAGGAATATGGCATTGAGAGCTTCGTCTATCGCGCCCGCCAGCCGTTCGATCCGGCACGCTTCCATGGTTTCCTGACGGGCGGCGGGCTCGACCATGTCGTGCGCGCCAAGGGGCATTTCTGGCTGGCGCCGCGCCCCGATTGGGTGGGCGAGCTGGCGGTGGCGGGCAGCCAGACCGAGACGGCGCGGATGGGGCGTTGGTGGGCATCGATCCCGAAGAACCAGTGGCCCGATGACGGCCGGTTCGAGGAATTCGTCGCCAGACACTGGGACATGATCTGGGGCGACCGTCGCCAGGAACTGGTCTTCATCGGTATCGGCATGGACGAGGCCCGCATCCGCGCCAGGCTGGACGCCTGCCTCGTCCCCGCCGCCGCCTTCACGCCCGCTTTATGGACGACGTTGCGCGATCCATTCCCCGTCTGGGGCGAGCGTCAGTTGGAAGCGGCCGAATGACAGGTGTCGCCGTCGCGGACCGCGCGACGGCGACACCTGCATCTTCGCGGTATCACTTCAGGACGTCCGACAGCGCTTCGGCCAGTTCGCTGCTCCGGAACGGCTTGGTGATGCGAGGTACGGCAGGGTCGATGCCTTCCGCCTCGGCATAACCCGACACGATCAGTGCCGGCAGGCCAGGGCGGATATCCTTCAGCGCGGCGACCAATTGCGCCCCGGTCATCCCCGCCATGAGGTGATCGGTCACGAGGAGGTTCGGGGCCAGCCCCTCCCGCATCATCTGGAGCGCGCTTTCCCCCGACCCCGCCTCGACCACGTCATAGCCGAAGTCGGAGAGCATGTGCGCGGTGCTCATGCGCACAAGGTCCTCGTCGTCGACCAGCAGCACCACCCCCCGCGCGTCGCGGCGCTCAAGGGCCTGGGCCGGTCGCTGCTCCGCCTCCGGCAGGTCGTGGCCGACGCGCAGCCACAGCGCGACGGCGGTGCCCTTGCCGACCTCGCTGTCGATCGTCAGCGCGCCGCCCAATTGCGCCGCGAGCCCGTGCACCATCGACAGGCCCAGCCCGGTCCCCTTGCCGATCCCCTTGGTCGAGAAGAAGGGCTCGACCGCTCGGGCGCGTGTCTCTTCGTCCATCCCGGTCCCGGTGTCCTGCACGCCGATCCGGATATAGTGGCCGCGCGACAGGCCGGGGCGCGGCTCGCGAACCGACTCATGCGTCACCCCGATCGTCAGCGTACCGCCGTCGGGCATCGCGTCCCGCGCATTCACCGCCAAATTGAGCAGCGCCATTTCGAGCTGGTTGGCATCCGCCTTGGCCAGCGGCAGATCGGGGGCCGCCTCCAGCTTCAACGCGATCGTCGGTCCCAGCGTCGACCCGATCAGGTCGAGCATTCCCTGCACAAGCTGCGGCACGTCGACCGAGATCGGCTGAAGCGGCTGACGGCGGGCGAACGCGAGCAGGCGCTGGACCAGCGTCCGGGCGCGCTCGGCCGACTGTAGCGCGCCGTCGATCAACCGTTGTTCGCGTTCGGAGCCCAGTCCCTTGCGATGCAGCAGGTCGAGCGATCCGACGATCGGGGTCAGGAGGTTGTTGAAGTCATGCGCGACACCGCCGGTCAGGCTGCCCATCGCCTCCATTTTCTGGCTCTGTCGCAAGGCCTCCTGCGCGGCGTGGAGCTGGGACTCGCGGGCCTTGGCATGGCTCAGATCGCGTCCGACCGCGATGAAATTGGCGCCATCGGGTTCCGGGGCGACCGTCCATTCGATCCATTTCCAGTCGCCATCGCGGGTGGCGATCCGGTTTTCGAACCGCGACGGCTGCCCCGTGCGCGCCATCGTCTCGATCGCGGTGAGGGTGGGCGGTTCGTCGTCGGGGTGCATGAACGTGGCATAGCCGCGCGACAGCAGTTCCTCGGTGCTCCAGCCCAGCACCCAGTTCCACGCCGGGCTGACCGCGGACATCATCCCGCTATAATCGGCGCGGGCCAGCATATCCTGCGACAGATTCCACAGCCGATCGCGCTCCGCCGAACGGGCGGCGACCTGCGCTTCCAGCGTTTCGTTCATCTCCTGAAGGCGGAGTTCCGCGTTGCGGCGGGCGGTGATGTCGTTGAACAGCACCGCGACACGGTGGCTGGCCGGATCGCCGACGCGAAAGGCGTGGACATCCCACCACCGGGCCAGCGTGGCGGAGCCCTCCTCGATGCGGCCGGGGACGCCCGTCGTCGCGATCTTGCCGTAGAAATCGAACCAATGCTGTTCATGCTCGGGCACGACCTCGCGCACCCGGCGACCGGCGGGCTGGAAACCGGCCTGTTGCTCGAAGGCGGGGTTCGCTTCGATGAAGCGATAGTCGACCGGTCGGCCCGCATCGTCGAAGATCATGTCGATGATGCAGAACCCGACCTCGATATTCTCGAACAGCGTCCGGTAGCGCGCCTCGCTGTCCTGCAACGCGACCAGCCGCGCGCGTGCGTCATATTGACGGCGTCGCGCCCGCACCGCCGAGCGCACGATGCTGATCAGCGTCGTCGGATGAAAGGGGCGCTCCAGGAAAGTGACGTTGCCCAGCACTTCCAGATGCCGCGCGGCGGCGGGGTTGCGCTCCAGCCCGCCGCCACGGCTGGTCAGCAGGATGAACGGCAGGTCGGACCATTCCTCCTGACCGCCGAGCCATTCCGACAGCGCGGACAGGTCGCTGGTCGCGATCGCTTCTTCGGTCACGATGACCAGGGCAGCGCCCCGGTCCAACTCGGCGACCAAGTGAGACAGGGAAGGGCAGACCGCGGTTTCGAGATGCGCCTCGGCCAGCATCGCGCTCGCCAGGGCGGCGTCGCGACCGCGCGGAGCCAGGACGAGGGCACGTTCCGAAACGGTCGATCGCTTCACGCTTGGTCACCGTCCAGAAGATCGTTCACGCCGTGCAGGGTCGGCACGCCCCGCAGCACGCCCTGGAACTTGGTCAGCGGTTCGCCCAGCGTGATCCCGTTGCCGCCGATCCGATATTCGCGGATCGTGTTCTCGTGCGGGCCGGTGCGCTTCTTCACGATCGAAATGGCGCGACGAACCCGGCCCAGCGCCTCGAAATAGCGAAGCAGGATGACAGTATCCGCGAGATAGGTCACGTCGACCGGGGTCTTCATGTCGCCGACCAGCCCGTGCTGCGCGACCGTCAGGAAGGTCGTCGCGCCCTGTCGATTGAGATATTGCAGCAGCTCGTGCAGGTGAAGGATCAGCGCCTGCTCGCCCGGCATGGCCGCCTGATAGCCGTTGAGACTGTCGACCACGACCGTCTTGGCGCCATATTCTTCGACGCACCGGCGCACGCGGGCCGAAAATTCGCCGGGCGACAGTTCGGCGGCGTCCACCTGTTGCAGCAGCAGCTTGCCGTCGTCGATCATCGCCTGGAGATCGACGCCCAGACCCTGCGCACGCTGGATCAGCAGCCCGACTTCCTCGTCGAACACGAACATCGCGGCACTTTCGCCGCGCGCCACCGCCGTCTCGATGAAGGTCAGCGCGATCGAGCTCTTGCCCGTTCCGGCCGGACCCAGCACCAATACGCTCGACCCGCGCTCGATCCCGCCGCCGAGCAACTGGTTCAGCTCGGTCGATTGTGTGGTCAGCATGTCGCGCGGGAAGCTGGTCCGGTGCTCGGACGATACCAGGCGCGGAAAGACGTGGACGCCACCCGTCTCGATCGTCGTGTCGTGATAGCCGCCACGGAAGCGGCGACCGCGATATTTGACGACGCGAAGCCGCCGTCGCTCCGCCCCATATTCGGGGGCGAGTTCCTCCAGCCGGATGACGCCGTGCGCCACCGAGTGCACCGTCTTGTCGTTGGTGTCGGTGGTCAGGTCGTCGAGCATCAGCACCGTCGCCTGGCTCTTCGCGAAATAATGCTTGAGCGCCAGGATCTGTCGCCGATAGCGCAGCGAGCTTTGCGCGAGCAGGCGGATCTCGGACAGGCTGTCGACGACGACGCGGTCGGGCTTCACCCGCTCGAACGCCTCGAAGATGCGCTTGGTGGTTTCGCCCAGTTCCAGATCGGAGGAATAGAGCAGGCTTTGCTGCTGATCCTCGTCGAGCAGGTTTTCCGGCGGGATCAGTTCGTAGAGTTCGACCCCGGCGAGATCCCAGCCATGCGCCCGTGCGGAGGCGCGCAGTTCGTCCTCGGTTTCGGACAGCGTCACATACAGGCAACGTTCGCCCGCCGCCGCTCCGGTCATCAGGAACTGGAGCGCGATCGTCGTCTTACCGGTGCCCGGGTTGCCTTCGAGGAGAAACGTCCGCGCCCGTTCCAGCCCGCCCCGGAGCACATCGTCCAGGCCTTTCGTGCCGGTGGGGGCATCGTCTGTCGCGAAAGAAGGCAACCCAATTCTCCCAAATGCCGTCGCCTTGTCGGCGCACGCAACGCCCGCGACCTACGCCCGCGACGTCCGCTTGTCCTTATCAGCGATCTAGGTGGGAGACAGGTTCCAGCAAGGGGGCAACTCCGACGTTGGCCAGGCCCATGTCGCGCGTGTTGCGCTTGCCCCGCACGCCGACCGTTCGCATTGTGCGATCAGCCGAAAGAACTCGCCCTTACCATCAACTCATAGGGAAGTTCGATCGAGGATATCGCGCCATCGGGACCATCGCTGCGTCCCGCCAGCAGGCTGACGGCGGCAGCCGCCATCTCGCTATTGGGTTGCCGGATCGTCGTCAGTTGCGGCCAGGCCATGCGTGCCAGTTGGGCATCATCGAACCCCGCAATCGCCAATTTCTGCGGCACGGCGATCTGCGCCCGCATCGCAGCGACCAGCACGCCCAGGGCCATCTCATCGTTGCTCGCGAAAATGGCGGTCGGTGCCCGCGCGCCCTGGAGCAGCGCTTCGGCGGCGACGATGCCGGACCGGAAGGTGAAGTCCCCCTGGAAGACCCGCCGGTCGTCGAGCGCGATACCGGCGGCATTCATGGCATCCTGAAAGCCGAGCCAACGGCGATGGGCGGAGTGATGGGTCGGGTTGCCCTTGATGAATGCGATGTCCCGGTGGCCGAGATGGATCAGATGCTCCGCCATGGTACGTGCCGCCGCGCGGTCGTCGATCCTGACATGGGGTGTGCGATCGACATCGGTACCCGGCGCGATCCGGACCAACGGCACGCCGTGCCGCTCGAAAATGGCGATCAGTTCCTCGCTGTCGCAGATCGGCGGCGTCAGGATCGCGCCGCCCAGCTTCAAGCCGACCAGGCTTTCCTTCAGCCGGTCCTGCCAATCCGGACGGTGGAGCGCCACGGTCTCGATGACGACATGGCGGCCCAGCGATCGCGCACGGTCGAGCGCGCCGAGCAGCACGTCATTGGCATAGCTGCACGCCGGATCATCGAAGAACAGGCCGATCAGGAACGAGCGCGCGCTCGACAGGCTGCGGGCAAAGGCGTTCGGTTGGTAGTTCATCTCCGCCACGACGCGCGCCACGGCCTCGCGCACCGCCGGTCGGACATGCGCTTCGCCGTTGATGACGCGGGAAACGGTCTTGGGGGAAACGCCGGCCTGTCGGGCCACGTCCTTGATGGTAAGCGCCTTCATGGAAACATCCGGTCGAAAGACAAAAATGCGGCACGCCGGATCGGCCAAGCCGATGAGAAGTGCGGAACAACGGCAAATCGTCCCACATGCCGTGATCTTATGCAATCGGGTGCAGGTGCCATTACGGGGCACTATCGATGGCTGAAAATGACGGCGGCGGATTGACCGTTGACATCGTTGTCAGTCTTGCGGACAACGGTTGCCGAAAACGGGAAGACCGGGAGAGGATCATCATGCCGACGATGTGCGCCGCGCATCGCATCGTGCCCGATGCGCCTCGGCCGGGTTTCCCGGACCCCTGTTCGGAGCGCCACCATGTCCTATCGTCACGCCCTTGTCGTCGCGCTCCTGGCGGGGGCCGCGCCGGTCGTCGCTTCGGCGCAGCAGGCCCCGTCGCCGCCGCAGGCGACCGAGGGCGCATGGCGTGACAGGGCCGCCCCGGCGGTCGAGCGCGCCCGCGCCCTGGTCAAGGCGATGACCCGCGCCGAGAAGCTGGCCTATGTCCACGGCCTGTTTCCGCCGATGACCAAGGAACGCCATGCCGACATGATACCCTCGGCCGGCTATGTGCCGGGCGTGCCGCGCTTGGGCATCCCGACGCTGCGTGAAAGCGATGCGAGCCTGGGCGTCGCCAATCAGGTCGAACAGCGAAAGGGCGACACCGCCACCGCCTTGCCCTCCAGCCTGGCGACGGCGGCGAGTTTCGATCCCGCCATCGCCTATGCCGGTGGAGCGATGATCGGGGCTGAGGCCCGCGCCAAGACCTTCAACGTGCTGCTGGCGGGCGGCGTCAACCTGACGCGGGATGCGTGGAACGGGCGAAACTTCGAATATCTGGGGGAGGACCCGCTGCTGGCCGGGATCATGGCAGGTGCGTCGATCCGCGGTGTGGAGTCCCGGCACATCGTGTCCACGGTCAAGCACTTTGCGCTGAATTCGCAGGAAACCGGGCGCAACATCCTGAACGCGCGCATCGACGAGAAGGCGTTGCGCGAAAGCGATCTGCTGGCATTCAAGATCGCCATCGACGGGGGACGCCCCGGATCGGTCATGTGCGCCTATAACAAGGTCAATGGCGACTATTCCTGCGAGAACCGCTTCCTGCTGACGCAAGTCCTTCGCGACGAATGGCGCTATCCCGGCTTCGTCATGAGCGACTGGGGCGGCGTTCATTCGACCGAGAAGGCGGCGCTGGCCGGGCTGGACCAGGAATCGGGACAGGAACTCGACAGGCAGATCTATTTCGGCAAACCGCTGGCCGATGCGATCGCCGGCGGCCGGGTACCCGAGGCCCGGCTGGATGAGATGGTCACGCGGATCCTGACCGGCGTTATCGCCAGCGGGCTGTATGACGATCCGACCCCCACGACCGCCCAGCCCATCGATTATGCCGCCCATGCCGATGTCGCACAGCGCGCGGCGGAGGCGGGAATCGTGCTGCTGAAGAACGACCGCGATGTCCTGCCGCTGGCGGCGACGGCGCGGCGGATCGTCCTGATCGGCGGCCATGCCGATGTGGGCGTCTTGTCCGGTGGCGGATCGAGCCAGGTTCGCTCGGTCGGTGGCGCGCCGATCGAGATTCCGCTGACCAAGGGAGCGGCGGCCTCGTTCGCGCGGATCACCTATCACGCCTCCTCGCCGCTGCGTGCGATACGGGCACTGGCCCCCGATGCGCAGATCACCTTCGTCGATGGACGCGATCCCGTGGCGGCGGCGGCGGCGGCCAAGGCGGCCGACATCGCGATCCTGTTCGCGACCCAGTGGCAGACCGAAGCACAGGACGCGACCTCGCTGTCACTGCCGGATAACCAGGACGCGTTGATCGCGGCAGTCGCAAAGGCCAATCCGCGCAGCGTCGTCGTGCTGGAGACGGGCGGGCCGGTCCTGATGCCCTGGGCGGATCAGGTCGCGGGGATCGTCCAGGCCTGGTATCCCGGCCAGCGCGGCGGCGAGGCGATCGCGCGCGTCCTGTTCGGTCAGGTCGAAGCCTCGGGCCGCCTGCCGATCAGCTTCCCGGCCCGTGCCGCACAATTGCCCCGTCCGCAGCCGGTGCTACCCGCCGGCGTGACCGCGCTGACCGACGCGTCGAGCAACGCGGGCGTCGTCGACACCGGCGATCTCGCCCCGTTCCCGGTCGATTATTCGGAAGGAAGCGATGTCGGCTATCGCTGGTACGCCGCGCGCGGCGACCGGCCGCTCTATCCGTTCGGCTATGGCCTCAGCTACACGCGCTTTCGCTTCGGTGATGCCCGGTTCACGGGCGGCGTGGCTCCGGCCGTCGAAGTCGCGGTGACCAATATCGGTAAGCGCCCGGGCGTGATCGTGCCGCAACTCTATCTGACCGGTACGGGGCAGGGGCCGATGCGCCTGGCCGGGTTCCAGCGCGTGACGCTGGCACCGGGCGAGACGAAGAATTTGACGATCCCCGTCGACCCCCGGATCCTGGCGCGCTGGACGGCAGGCCGTGGGTGGGCGGTCGCGCCGGGTCGCTATCGCCTGACGCTCGCCACGGACGCGCAGAGCCCGGTCGCGAACGGTGAGGTGAGTGTGGCGGCGGGGGCACAGTCGCCCGATTGATTGATCGGGGTGCCGCGCCGTCGCGGCAATTCGATTGACACCGATGTCGGTCGGTATAGCAGTGAACCATAAAGAAAATAATTAGCCGAAATCATCGGCACACACGCGGCAGAAGATCGCCGCAACGGGAGAGGTGGGATGAAGGGGAAGACGCTTGCACGCGTGCTCGTGCGCTCGACATCGGTTCTGGGGCTGACGGCGGGATTGCTGCTTGCCTCGCAGGGCCAGGCGCAGACCGCGCCGATCGATCCGCAACAGGGTACGCCCCAGGCCGATACCGGCAGTCAGACACCCCCGCCGGGTGAGGCGAGCCCGACCAATCCCCAGCCCGAAACCAGCTCCGGCGACATCGTCGTCACCGGCGTTCGTGCCTCGCTGGAGCGCTCGATCGCCATCAAGCGCGATTCCAACGGCGTCGTCGACGCGATCAGCGCGGAGGATATCGGCAAGTTCGCCAATACCAACCTCGCCGAGTCGCTGCAGCGCATCACCGGCGTTTCGATCGACCGGCGCAACGGCGAGGGCTCGACCGTCACCGTTCGCGGTTTCGGCGCGCAATATAACCTGGTCACGCTCAACGGCCGCCAGCTGGCGACGTCCAACATCGTCGCGGTCGGCGGCGACCAGGGCGGTGACGGCGCGGGCGGCTTCGGACGCTCGTTCGACTTCTCGAACCTCGCCTCGGAAGGGGTGAAGACGCTGGAGGTCTACAAGACCGGGCGCGCCGCGATCCCCTCGGGCGGCATCGGCGCAACGGTCAACGTGGTCAGCCGCCGCCCGCTCGACAATGCCGATACCGGGCTGGTCGGGTCGCTGGGCGTCAAGGGCAGCTATGACAACAGCTCGGCCGACTGCATCGACTGCGGCGCGCGTGTCACGCCCGAAGCGTCGGGCACGGTCAGCTGGTCCGACAGCGAAAAGCGCGTCGGCGTGTCGCTGTTCGGCAGCTACCAGAAGCGCAACTTCAGCTTCGCAAGCGTTGCGCCCGACAATTGGAATATCCGCTCGCTCAACGATTTCCTGAACCCGTCCAACGGTTTCGTGAACGCGGCGACCAAGATCAACAACCGCCCGACCGGCAACCCGCTGGTGTCGGTGCCCAACGACTTCCGCTATCACTTCTCCGAGGCCAGCCGCGAGCGGATCAACGGGCAGGCGATCCTGCAATTCCGCCCGACCGACACGCTGACCTTCACCGCCGACGGTCTCTATGCCCAGTTGCGCCAGTCGGAGCGTCGATCGAGCCAGTCCAACTGGTTCAACCGACCGTTCAGCGAGGTGACGTTCGACGATGCCAGCAACGGCATCGCCACCACCGAGTTCCTGGCGGAGTCGATCAACGGCGTGAAGGATGCGGCCTATGAACAGGCCTATCGCGCGCAGAAGAACCGGCTGTACGATGTCGGTGGCAACATCGAATGGAAGCCGAGCGATCGCTTCACCCTGTCGATCGACGGTCATATCGGCGAGGCGCAGAGCCTGCCCGACAATCCCAACGGACAGACCTCGACCACCGTCGCGATCAACGCGCCGGTCGTGACCGGCCATACGCTGCGCTGGACCGATCACGGCTTCCCGCAGCAGACGCTGACGATCAACGACGGTACGCAGAGCACGACCCCGACCGGCCAGCCCTTCATCAAGGGCAATAATAACGGCGTACTGGACGTCGGCGATCTGGCGAGCGCGGTGCAGCGCCAGTTCGCCTCGAACCAGACGCAGCGGATCCGTGAACTGCGGGCCGATGCCGCCTGGGACTTCACCGACCAGATCCGGCTCGATGCGGGTGCCGATTATCGCACCACCACCACCCGCCAGACCCAGTTCAACACGCGCCAGGTCCTGGGCGACTGGGGCAACTCGCTGCCGCCCGATATCGCGCGGCTGGCACCGGGGCAGGTCTTCCAGTTCTGCAACACCTGCAAGTTCGAGCATAACAATCCGAATGCCGATGCGAACACCCAGGTCGCGTTCCGTACCGAGGATGCGACCAAGCTCTACAACACGCTGTACAATTACTATTCCGGCGTGACGAATGACGGCGTCGACCACCGGAACAATATCGACGCGAACAGCGACAATTCGGTGCGCGAGAATATCTGGTCCGGCTATCTTCAGGCCAGCTGGAACGGGCAGGTGTTCGGCCGCAACGCGCAAATAGTGGCGGGCCTGCGTTACGAGAATACCAAGGTACGCGCCGTCTCGCTCCAGCCGGTGCCGCTGGCGATCGTCTGGACGGCGGACAACGACTTCGTCGTCCAGAACAGCACCGATCAGCAGGCCATTTCGGCGCGCGGGTCCTATAGCAACTGGCTGCCCGCGGTGGACGCCAAGATCGAGGTGATGGACAATCTGTTCGCGCGTGCTTCGTATAGCAAGACGATCTCGCGTGCGCCCTATGGCAACCTCTTTGCCTCGACCGGTGTCGGTGCGCCGGGGCGGCCGACCGCGATCGGCGGCATCGCGACGGGTTCGTCCAACAATACCGGCCTGCTGCCGCTGTCGTCGGACAATATCGACCTGTCGGTCGAATGGTATCCGCGCAAGGACGTCTTCCTGTCGGCAGGTTTCTTCGACAAGCGGGTGCACAACTTCATCGGCAACACGGTCGTGAACCGCAACCTGTTCGGCCTGCGCGACGCGACATCGGGGCAGGCGGGTACGCGGTCGGGCACGGCGCGCGAGCAACTGACCAACACCTTCGGCGCCGACATCACCGACGTGAACCTGTTCACCTATACCGCGCTGCTCCAGCAGAATGCGGGCAATGTCGCGGCGGCCAATGCGCAGTTCGCGGCCAATTACAACACGCAGAGCCGCGCGCTGAACCAGGGCTTCGTCGACTCGATCCTCAGCCAGGTCGATATCAGCCCCAATGCCAGCGATCCGCTGTTCAACTTCGCGGTGAACACGCCGATCAACAACCGCGACGCGCATATCTATGGCGTCGAGCTGGCGGGGCAGTATTTCCTGGGCGAGACGGGCTTCGGCGTCGCCGCCAGCTACACGCTCGTCCGTGGCAATATCGGCATCGACATCGCCGCCGATCCCAGCGTGAACACCTTTGCGCTGGTCGGCCTGTCGGACACCGCCAATGCCACGCTGATCTACGACAAGAACGGGATTTCGATGCGCCTGTCGTACAATTGGCGTGACAAGTTCCTGAGCGATATCAATCGCGGCGGCGATCGCAATCCGGTCTTCACCGCACCCTACGGACAGCTCGACCTGTCGATGAGCTTCGACCTGACGCCGCGCTTCGCGCTCGGCTTCGAGGCGATCAACCTGACCGAGGAGGGCGTCCAGACCTATGGCCGCGATCGCATGAACACCTGGTATCTGTCGGAAGGCTCCGCCCGCTATCTGGTCGGCGCCCGCTATCGCTTCTGATCTCGCGAAACTCGGAAGGCCGCTGTCCCCCCCGCGGTCTTCCGGGTACATAGGGCGATCATGGCCGCACCTGTTCTGCTCAACAATATCGACCATCGCGACCTTCGTGTCGCGATCGGTCATCACGCCCGTTTCGGCGATGCGATCAATCAGACGCGCGTGTTTCCGGCCGAGTTCGAGGAGCTTCAGCGCGAATACGCGATATTGCTGCGGCGCGACGAGGGCGGTGCGCTCTATGCCACCATTCTCCTCGGCCTCGACCCGGACGAGAACCTGTTCCTGAAGGGCGACCACTGGGACGCCCACTATATCCCGGCGACCCGTGCGCGCGGGCCGTTTTCGATCGGTCATGACGCCACGGGCGAGCCGATGGTCTTCATCGACCCCGAGCATCCGCGACTGACCGCCGAAGGCATCCCCATTTTTCGCGAACATGGCGGCAATGCGCCGCTGCTCGACCATGTCTCGGCCATGCTGCAACGCATTTATGAGGGCGTGCAGACCGAGCGGGCGATGTATGACGCCTGGGCCGCGCTCGACCTGCTGACACCCGCCGTCCTGCAACTCGATCTGGACGAGGGGCGGCGGTATAATGTGCCGGATTGCCTGACGATCGACACCGCACGGCTGGCGACTCTGGAGGCCGGGGCCCTGGGCGATCTCCATGCGCGCGACTATCTGCGCCCGGCATTCTGGATCGCGTCCTCGCTGGGCAATCTGCGCCATCTGATCGATCGCAAGCTGGCCGGCGACGCGCATGGCTGACCGCCTGCCCGCCGCGCGTCCTGCCCGTGAGCTGGGGGATACGGACGCGCCCGACCTGGCCGCGCTCGTCGAGCGCAACGAGCCGGTCATCCTGCGGGGCTATGCTGCGGACTGGCCGCTGGTCCGTGCCGGGCGTGTTTCGCCCCAATCGGCGGCCGACTATCTCCTGCGCTTCGATCGCGGGCGGCCGGTGACCGGCTATGTCGGGGACGCGGCGATACGGGGGCGTTTTCACTATGACGAGACGGTCACCGGACTGAATTTCCAGACACAGACCCTGCCCCTGCGCGCGTTCCTGGCGCAGTTGCTGGAGGGGGGCGACGGGTCGAGGGATGCGCCCGCGCTCTATATGGGGTCGACCGATCTCGACGCTTATCTGCCGGGTTTCCGCCTGGAGAATGATCTGATCCCGTCCGGCGGGCTGTTCCAACGCCACCCGCCGCTGGCCAGTATCTGGATCGGCAACCGGACCATCGCCTCGGCGCATTACGACATGGCGAACAACGCGGCGATCTGCGCCGTCGGCCGACGCCGCTTCACGCTGTTTCCTCCCGATCAGATCGGCAATCTCTATCCCGGTCCGCTCGCCCCGACGCCGGGCGGGCAGGTGGTCAGCATGGTCGATTTCGCGCGGCCCGATCTCGATCGCTATCCCCGTTTCGCCGATGCCATGACCCATGCCGTGGTGGCCGAGCTCGAACCCGGTGACCTGCTGATCTATCCGGCGCTGTGGTGGCACCATGTCCAGGCGCTGGAGGCGTTTAACATCCTCGTCAACTACTGGTGGAACGCGGCGCCGGACTATCTCGACACGCCAATGGATAGTGTGATGCATGCGATGCTGTCGCTGCGCGATCGACCAGCGGCGGAGAAGCAGGCCTGGCGGGCGATCTTCGACCATTATGTCTTCGGCGACAGCGAAGCGGCCATCGCCCATCTGCCCCCGGCGTCGCACGGCTCGCTCGCGCCGCTCGACGAGGCCATGGCGCGGCGGCTTCGCGCCTATCTTCTGCAAAGGCTGAACCGATGAGCCATCCCTATCCGCCGACCCGTGTCGTCATCGCCGGAGGCGGGACTGCGGGGTGGCTGGCGGCGACGGCGCTGGTGCGGCAGTTGGGGCCGCTGGTCGATGTCACGCTGGTCGAATCCGACGAGATCGGCACCGTGGGTGTCGGCGAGTCCACCATTCCGACGGCGCGCAGCTTCCATGCCTTTCTAGGCATCGACGAGGCCGCGTTCATGAAGGCGACCCAGGCGACCTTCAAGCTGGGCATCGCGTTCGAGAATTGGGGGCCGGACGGCGCGCGCTATTTCCACCCGTTCGGGACGGTCGGACGATCGGTGGCGATCGCCGATTTCCAGCATTTCTGGCTGGAGGCCAGGCGGCACGGCTTCGGCGGCGCATATACCGACTATTCGCTCGAAACGCGGGCGGCGGGGGCGGGGCGGTTCGGTCGGGACGAGGCTGGAACCCTGGCCTATGCCTATCATCTCGATGCCACGGCCTATGCCCGTTTTCTGCGCGGTATCGCCGAACCGGCCGGGGTACGCCGGGTCGAGGGACGCATCGCCAGCGTCGAACGCCACGGTGAGGGCGGCGACATCGCCGCGCTGCATCTGGTATCGGGTGAGCGGGTCGAGGGGGACCTGTTCCTCGACTGCACCGGCTTTCGCGCGTTGCTGATCGAAGGCGCGCTGGAGACGGGTTTCGAGGACTGGAGCGAATGGCTGGCCTGCGACCGCGCCTTGGCGGTCCAGACCGAAGCCGTCTCGGCCCCGGTTCCCTATACCCGCGCCATCGCGCACCGGGCGGGCTGGCGCTGGCGCATTCCACTCCAGACGCGGGTGGGCAACGGGCTGGTCTATGCCTCGGCGGACATGAGCGACGACGAGGCGATCGCCACGTTGCTGGCAGGGATCGAGGGTACGCCGCTGTTCGAGCCACGCGCCCTGCAATTCCGCGCCGGGATGCGCCGCCGGGCGTGGAGCCGCAATTGCGTGGCGCTGGGGCTGGCGGCCGGGTTCATCGAGCCGCTGGAGTCGACCAGCATCCATCTGATCATGATCGCGGTGATGCGCCTGATCCAGGGTTTCCCGTTCCAGGGTCAGGACAGCGCAGCCCTTCGGACGCGGTTCAACGCCCAGTCGCGTCACGAATGGGAGCATATCCGCGACTTCATCATCCTGCATTATGCACAGACCGGGCGGACGGACTCGCCATTCTGGCAACGCCGCTCGACGATGTCCGTGCCCGAGACACTGGCGCAACGCATCGCGCTGTTTGTCGAAAGCGCAGGGGCCTGGCAGGGGCAGGACGATCTGTTCAAGATCGATTCCTGGGTCTCGGTCATGCTGGGGCAGGGGCTCATTCCAAAAGCCCACCACCGCATTCCGGGCATGCTAAGTCCTCAGGCCCTGAATGATTCCCTCGCCGGCCTGGACCAACAGCTTTCACGGCAGTTGCAGACGATCCCGGACCATCTCGCCTTCATCAAGGGGTATTGCGGGGTGATGGCTCCGCCCGACGTCAGGCATGATCCGCTCCACGCACCCCTCTGACCCGGCTTCGCTGACTGAGATAGGGTCAGTGACGCTGCATGACTATGGGGGCGCCCCGCGCGTGCTATCGATCCTGAACCCTTTGCCATTGCAACCAGTCCCGCAAAAGCATGGTCACTTCGCCGGGGCGCTCGATGGGGGCGAGGTGGCCGCAGTTGCGAATTTCGTGGAAGCGCGCCCCCGGGATATGCTCCGATAAGGCGCGGGCGTCGGCGGGCAGGCAGATGCGGTCGCGGTCGCCCACCGCGACCAGCGTCGGCACATGCACCGCCGCGATGGCCGGGGCGATGTCGGGCCGGGCGTGGAGCGCGCGCTGCTGTCGCTCGAAAACGGCCGTGCCGACCCGCTCCGCCATCGCCTGCACGGGTCCGCTGACGATCGCACTCAGGGTGGGATCGGCATGGGGGGCGGTGGCCAGCAATCCCTGGTCGGCGACGGTGCGCGGGCGCATCTGCATCGAGGCGCGGGTGCCGAACAGCGCCACCCGCTGCACCCGCTCGGGCGCCTGGCGGATGATCTCCAGCGCGACATAGCCGCCCAGACTGACCCCGGCGACCGCGAAGCGCGGCGGGGCATGGGCCAGCACGCGCGCGGCCATCGCCTCCAGCGTGTCGTCGACGGTCAGGTCGCCGAGCATCGGATGGGCGATGTCGCTCAGGTCGACCACTTGCCGAGCCCAAAGCTGCCCGTCGCATCCCATGGCGGGCAGCAACACCAGGGGCAGGGCGTTTCGGATCATGTCGAAAGTCTCCTGGAAAAATGGGGGAATGGGTCAGGCGAACAGGGTGAGCAGGCCGCGCGCCGGGTCGGTCAGGCCTTCCCAGATCATCTTGCCGGCGACCCACAGAATGACGAGCAGCCCGACATAGGCCAGCCAGCGATAGCGCTCGATCACGCGCGCCAGCACATTGGCGGCAAGACCCATCAAGGCGACCGACAGGATCAGACCGATGGCAAGGATGCCCGGATGATCGCGCGCCGCGCCCGCGACGGCCAGGACATTGTCGAGGCTCATCGACACATCGGCGACCGCCACCGCCCAGGCGGCCGCCCAGAAGCGGCGCGGGGCCTGACTTGCCAGAGGATCGCCCTCCTCCGCTCCGCCGCGCAGTTCGCGCCACATCTTCCATGCGACCCATATCAGCAGCAGCCCGCCCGCCAGCACCAGTCCGACGATCTGGAGCAGTTGCGTCACCACCAGCGCGAAACCGATGCGCAGGACCAGCGCAGCAACGACCCCGACCAGGATCACCTTGCGCCGCATCGCCGGGGGCAAGCCCGCCGCCAGCGCACCGACGACGATGGCGTTGTCGGCGGCCAGCAGGACGTCGATCATGACCACCTGGACAAAGGCGGCGAGCGCGGCGGGTGTGCCGATGGCGGAAAAGTCGGCGACGATATGCTGCCAGATGTCCATCGGATCAGCCCACCAGCGGGAAGGCGAGGACCGCCATCCCGACTAAGGTCATGACCACGCACACCACCGCGGCGGGGACCAGCGTGAAGCGCTGATGATCGGCGAGATCGATGCCCGCCAGGCTGACCAGCAGATAGGTCGAGGGCACCAGCGGGCTGAGCAGGTGGACCGGCTGTCCCATCAGCGAGGCGCGGGCGATCGCCATGGGCGACACGCCGTAATGCGTCCCCGCCTCGGCCAGGATCGGCAGCATCCCGAAATAAAAGGCGTCGTTGGAGATGAAGAAGGTGAATGGCAGGCTGAGCATCGCGGTGATCGGCGCCATGTACGGCCCCAGCGCCGGCGGAATGAAGCCGACGACTTCCTTGCTCATCGCCTCGACCATGCCGGTGCCCGACAGGATGCCGGTGAAGATGCCCGCCGCGAAGATCAGCGAGACGACCGACAGGACGTTGCCCGCATGGGCGGCGATCCGCTCCTTCTGCTCGGCGACCTGCGGATAGTTGACGATCATCGCCACCGCAAAGGCCAGCATCATCAGCACCGACAGCGGCAGGATGCCCGAGACCAGACCGGCGATCAGCGTGAGCGTCAGGGCGGCGTTGAACCAGCGCATCTTGGGGCGGCGCGCTTCGGGGAATTGCGACACGGCCATGCCGGTGAAGGCGGTCGGCTCGTTGGACTTCACATGGCCGATGCGGCGGCGCTCCTTGCGGCCGAACCAGATCGCCAGGCCGATCAGGAAGGCCAGCCCCGCGATCATGCCGGGGATCAGCGGCAGGAACAGCGTGGCGGGATCGAGCTTCAGCGCGCTGGCGGCGCGGGCCGTGGGGCCGCCCCAGGGGGTCAGGTTCATGATGCCGCTGGTGCTCATGAGCAGGCAGCACAGGTACAGCCGGTTCATGTCATACCGCTTGTAGAGGGGGAGGAGGGCGGCGATGGTGATGATATAGGTCGTCGACCCATCGCCATCGAGGCTGACGATGGCGCACAGCACCACCGTGCCGATCAGGATCGCCATGGGGTCGCCGTGCACCACGCGTAGCAGCCGGTTGACGAGCGGATCGAACAGCCCGGTATCGGTCATGATCGAAAAGAACAGGATCGCGAAGAGCAGCATGACGCCGGTCGGCGCGAGGTTCTTGATACCGTCGATCATCATGTCGCCGAGGCCGGAGGCGAAACCGGCGATCAGCGCGAAGGCGGTCGGCACGACGATCAACGCGACCAGCGGGGTCATCCGCTTCGTCATGATCAGCGTCATGAAGGTGGCGACCATCAGGAAGCCAAGCAGGGCAAGATCCATCGAAGGATGCTCCGTGAAAGGAGAAAGGGGCGTTTAGAAGGTGACGGCGATGCGGGTGCCGACGGTTTCGCCGCTGTCGGGTCCGGTGAAGGCGCCCGCGCGATTGTCGGTGTCCCAGTGGATCCAGTTGAACTGGAGCCGGGTGAAGCTGTTGAGATACCAGTTGACGCCCGCCGTCGCGGCCCAGCCGCGCCCGCCGGTCAGCAGGCTGGTGTAATCGAGATTTTCGTAGCGCGCGGTCAGCTCGATCGCGCCCGGCCCCCCTTCGAAAATCGGCTTCAGGACGCGCGGCTGGCCGAAGCTGCCCAGACGCGGGTTATAGGGCGGCAGGTCGCCGGTGACGAACCAGCCGCCCGACAGGCTCCAGGCCTTGCTGAGGAAGTCGGGGCGTCCCTCGGTCAGGCGCGCGCGGCGCTCGCCCGCCTCCGCCATGACCCAGACCGGGCCGACATAGCCGCCCAGCTCCGCGCCATAGCCGGTGGTGCTGCGCCCGCCCAGCAACGCGCCGGTCGAAACACGAAGGGCCCCGTTGAAGCGGCCGCCGATCACCGTATTGCGGGTCAGCGTCGTCGCGGCGGAGGACAGCGCCTCGTCGAACCCCCATAGCCCGACATGCAGGACCGAATTCTCGCTCTTGATCGGGTTCCAATGCGCGCGGCCCAGCACGGTGCGGCTGTCGTTGGTCGCCTGGTTGCCGTCGATCCGGTCGCCGGTCAGGGTCAGCGAGGCGTGGCCGGTCTTCCAGAACAGGCGCGGCATGATACCGACGCCGTAGAAGCCGCGCTGCGGGATGATCGCGGTGGAGACGACGGTGCGCTCCATGAACGGCGTCGAGTCCGAGCCCGTCGAGCCCTCGAAACCGCGATCGTTGAACAGATGCCCGGCGCGCAGGTCGTAATCCAGGCCCGGCCGGATGCGGTTGCGCCAGCCGATAAAGGCGGTGACGATGTCGACCTCGTTTTCCGAAAAGTCGGATTCGAACTGGTAGAAGAAGTGGGCGCCGACCCCGCCTTCCAGACCCAGGCGCAGCGCGCGCATGCCGGTCGTCGTGATGTTGCGCCCGTCATAGCGCGATCCGAAGGTCGAGCTGACATCGGTCAGGATGCGGCCGCGCGGCTTGAAGGTGTAGATGCCGTCCGCCGAGTGGAAGACGGGCAGGCCCGCGCCCCATTCGGTCGTCACGCCCGCCGCATTGGCCTGCCGCGCCTGCGCCACGTCGCGCTCGGCGGGGCCAGGGGGAACGAGCTGCGGTGCGAAGGGGCGGGTGACGGTGTCGCGTGAGGCCGGATCGGACTGCGCCAGTTGCGGCGCGGGCGGGGTGGTCGGCGGAGGAGCGGCGCTGGCGAGCGGGGCGGGCGCGATGGCGGCCTGCGTCCCCTCCAGCCGGTCGAGCCGGGCGCGCAAGGTCGCGATCTCGGCGGCCTGCTGGCGGACGAGGGCAGCGAGGTCGTCGTTGCTCGGCGTCTGGGCGAGGGCGGGGGTGGCCGCCATCAGCGCGACCAGCGCGGTGGCGGTGCGGATCGGGAACATCATTTGGGGGCCTCTTGAGCAAGAGTGGCGCGCCAGTCGGCCAGGAAGCGGCGGCGCTTGATCGTATCGAGATTGACGAGAAGCTGCGGCCCGACGCGGATCGGGCGCTGCTGTTCGGTCGACAGGCGGGGGCTGCGGACATCGGCGCGCACCGGCAACAGCCATTGCCTGGCGAGCAGCGTCTGCCCGGTGCGCGACAGCAGGAAGTCCAGGAACAGTCGCGCCGCCGCCGGGTGCCGGGCGTCGCGCGCGATGAAGGCGACGCGCGAGGCGATGATCGTATAGTCGCGCGGGAAGACCACCCGGATATTGGGATCGCGCATCGCGCGGGTCAGCGCATAGGGGCCGACGACGTTATAGGCGATGGCGATCCGCCCCGCCGACACCGCATCCAGCATCGGCTCGGTCGTGCGCGACAGCTTCGGGCGGGTCGCCGCGATCGCCTGCACCAGCGAGCGGGTGTCGCGGGTGATCGCATGATCCTCGGTCAGATAGAGATAGCCGACATTGGATTGCGCCGGGTCATAGGTGGCGACCTTGCCCATCAGCTCGGCGCGACGGCTGCGCAATAGTTGCTCGAACGCCTCATGCGTGCGTGGCACCTGTGCGGCGGGGATCAGGCGGCGGTTGACGACGAAGGCGACCGGCTCGGCGGTGACGCCGTAACCCATGTTCTTCCACACCGCCGTATCTGGCAGCGCGGGCTTTTCGGGGCTGAGATAGCTTTGTGCATAGCCGTCGTTGATCAGCTTGGCCTGAAGGTCCATCGCGGAGGACCAGACCAGATCGGCGCCCGGTGTCCGGCTCCGCGCCTCGGCGACGACCCGGTCGTAGATGGTGCTTGATTCCAGATCGTCATAGCGGACCTGGACGCCGGGATAGGCGCGGCGAAAAGCGGCCATCAGCGGCTGCATCGCGGCGGTGTCGGCATTGCCGTAGATGCGCACCATGCGCTCGCCCCGGGCATTGGCGACCAGCGCGTCATAGGAGCGGGGATAACCGGTCGGGCGCTGCGCATCGGTGCGTGTGGACGCCATGGCGCCCAGCATCAGCATCGATAGAATTACCATTCGCATCGTTCAGGTCCTCTCGCTTCCCGCCTCTGAGTTCGGATAAGCTCAAGGACATGGATTATCCCCGCAAGCTGTCATCCGCCTTTCACGGAGGTGCCGCATCATGCGGATTCTGATCGTCGAGGACGATGCGGCATTGGCGCGCGGGATCGTCGCGCTGTTGCGCACGGCGGGGCACGCGGTCGATCATGTCGCCACCGGCGAGGATGCGCTGATGGTCGCCGCGGACGAGGCCTATGCGCTGGTCGTCCTGGATGTCGGGCTGCCGGATATCGACGGCTTTTCGGTGCTTCAGACGCTCAGGCGGCGGGGGAACCGGGTGCCGGTGATGATGCTGACCGCGCGCGACGCGCTGGATGACCGGGTGCGCGGCCTCGACCTGGGGGCGGACGATTATCTGCGAAAGCCCTTTGCGCCGGAGGAACTGGAGGCGCGGATCCGGGCGCTCGGGCGGCGGCGCGGCGGCGATCCCACGCCCGAGCTGGTCGTCGGGGCGCTGGTGCTGGACCGTTCGCGCGGGTCGGCGCGGGTTGGTGAGCGGATGCTCGATCTGCGCCGTCGCGAATGGGCGGTTCTCGATGCGCTGGCGACCCGCGCAGGCCAGATCGTTCCGCGCGAGATGCTGCAATCCGAGGTGTTCGGCTATGACGAGCCGGTCGGCCCCAACGCGATCGAGGTGAACATCACACGGCTGCGCGGCAAGCTGGCCCCCGATGGCCCGGCGATCCGTACGGTGCGTGGGGTCGGCTATATGCTCGATGCCCATTAAGCGCGCGCGGAGCGGCGCACTGGCGCTGCGTACCCGGCTACTCGCGGCGATGCTGGCGCCGATGCTGGCGATCGCGGTGCTGCTGGGGCTGGCGGGCGCGACGCTGATCGCCGATGTGGTCCGGCGGACCAACGACCGCGTGCTCGGCGGCGCGCTGGGCGCGGTGGCCGAGACGGTGCAGGTGGAACGCGGCGAGGTGACGCTCGACCTTCCCGCCGCCGCGTTCGGAATGCTGGAGAATAGCGAGCGCGACAATGTCTATTACCGGATTGCGGTGGGGGGACGCCTGCTGACCGGCTATGTCGATCTGCCCGCGCCCGACATCGCCGAACTGGCGCTCGACACGGTGCGCTTCCGCTTCGCCCATTATCGCGGCCAGGATATCCGCATCGCCGAGGTGCGCCGCGCGCTGCCCCGGATCGGCGCGCCGGTGATCGTGCAGGTCGCCGAGACGCTCGATGGTCGCCGCGCGCTGCAACGGCGGCTGATGGTGGCGCTGGTGCTGGGGGAATTGCTGCTGGTCGGCGTCGCGCTGCTCCTGATCCGCCCGGCGCTGGCTTGGAGCCTGCGCCCGCTGGCGGGACTGAGGGGCGCGGTGGCGGCTCGCGATACACGCGCGACGCCGGACCTGTCGCCGCTCGATACCGGGCCGCTACCGGTCGAGCTTCGGCCGCTCGCCGATGCGTTCGACCATCTGCTCGCCCGGCTGGACAGCGCGACGGCGGGGATGCGGCGCTTCACCGCCGATGCCTCGCACCAGATGCGTACGCCGCTCGCCGTGCTGAAGGTGCAGGTCGCCCTGGCACGCCGTGGCAATCCGACCGCGCTTGGCGAGATCGCCGATGCCGCCGACCGGCTGGAGCATCTGGTGACCCAACTGCTCGCGCTGGCCCGCGCCGAAGAAGCGGGCGTCGCGCCGCCGCGCGAGCGGGTCGACCTGCGCGAGGTCGCGGTCGCCGTCATCAACCGCCGCATCGCGCAGGCGATCGAGGCGGGGATCGACGTCCATCTCGACGCCCCCAGCGACATCGCGATCGCCAGCCACCGCACCTTGCTGTTCGAAATCCTGTCCAACCTGCTCGACAATGCGATCCGCTACAATCGGCGGGGTGGTCAGGTGATGCTGAACATCTCCTGCGAAGACGGGCAGGGGGCCCGGATCACGGTGGCCGATGACGGCCCCGGCCTGCCCGACGTCGAGCTGGCGCGTCTCGGCGAACGCTTCACCCGCCTGTCGACCGCGCGCGACAGCGAGGGCAGCGGCCTGGGCCTAGCCATCGTCCGCTCCGCCGCCTCACGGCTCGACGCCTCGCTGGAGATCGTCAACACCCGCCCCGGACTGCGCATCACGCTGCACTTCGGGAGTGACGGCGCGGGGACAGCGGACGCCCGCAACCCGAATGGGCCGTCCGTGCCGATGGCATAACGGGGGCACGCGACCTTGCCGTTTCCTTTCGCGTCCTCGGACTATTCCGCCATGCGCCTCGCCTCGGGGATGGCCTGTCCGATCCAGGGGGACGCCTGTTCATAGGCGTGGCCGACCTGCAATACGGCAAGATCGGAATGGTTGGGGCCGATGATCTGCAGACCGATCGGCAGCTTGTGGGGACCGCCGAAACCGGCGGGCACCGCGAGCGTCGGCAGGCCCGCCATGGTCGGCGGCAGGGTGACTTCCATCCAGCGGTGATAGCTGTCCATCGCCCGGCCGGCGATCTCCTTCGGCCAGCGCTGGGCGATGGGGAAGGGGAAGACCTGCGCCGTCGGCAGAACGACGAAATCATAGCGATCGAACAGGGCGCGGAAGGCCTGATAGATGCGGCTGCGGCCCCGCGACGCTTCCGCCACCTGTCGGCCGGTGAGCGCCAGATAGCCTTCGACCTCGTAGATCGCCTCGGGCTTCATCAGCGCGCGTTTCGCCGGATCATGGTAGAAATCGACCAGATCCGACCCCACCGACCAGAAGCGCAGCGTCAGCGCGGTTTGCCACATCTCCGCCGCCGACAGGGGCAGCCGCGCTTCTTCCACCTCCATGCCGATCGCGGGGAAAGCAGAAAGCGCGTGGGTGCAGGTCTCGACTACGTCCGGCTCGGTGGGCAGCGCGCCTTGCAGATCGCCGAGCCAGCCGATCCGGCGGCCTCTCCAATCGCGATCGAGCGGGCGCGCGAAGGCCGTCGGATCGTCGGGGAGTGATAAGGGGGCACGCGGATCGGCCCCCGCCTGCACCGACAGGAGCAGCGCCAGATCGCGCACGCGCCGCGCCATCGGGCCGGATGTGGCAAAGGTCTGGCCGAACACGTCGCTCGAAGGCACGGACGGGACACGCCCGAAGGATGGGCGGAAGCCGAAGACGTTGTTCCAGCCGGCGGGGTTGCGCAACGATCCGCCGAAATCGCTGCCATCGGCAAGCGGCACCATGTGGAGCGCCAGCGCCACCGCGCCCCCGCCGGTGCTGCCACCAGCGGCAAATGCCGGGTTCCAGGCGTTGCGGGTGGTGCCGAACAAGGGGTTGAAGCTGTGCGATCCGAGCGCGAATTCGGGCACGTTCGATTTGCCGATGAAGATCGCCCCGGCGTTCCGCATCCGCGCGACCACCAGCGAATCGGCGGTCGGGATATTGTCCCGCAGGATCGGCGAGCCTTGGGTGGTGCGGATGCCGCGCGTCGGTGCGGTGTCCTTCACCGCATGCGGAAAGCCATGCAGCGGCCCGCGGAAACGGCCCGCCGCAGCGTCCGCGTCGCATGCCGCAGCCATGTCCATCAGCCGCTCCGGGCGAACCTGCGAGACGATCGCGTTGAAACGGGGGTTCAACCGCTCGAACCGCGCCAGATGGGCGGTCATGACCTCGCGGCTCGAAACCTGCTTGCGCCGAATGGCGGCCGCCAGCTCGGTCGCGCCGAGATCCAGCACGTCGCCGGCTTTGGCGGCACCGGCTGCGGCCCCGGCCCCGACATTTGCCGCTGCGATCGCGGCCGGAGCGGCGAGGAGGGTTCGCCGCGTCAGCCGCCCCGGGGGGGTGTCGAGGGTTGTCACTCATGGGTCGTCATCTTCGTTCGCCTCTCCTGAACGATGGACCATATGCCCCCGGCAAACCGCCGAACGGCCCCCTTGGCCGCCAATATTCGAACGTGATGGACGATTTGAAGGTTCGTGGCGCACCCATGGTTAGATAGCCGAGTACCGCGGAGGACCAGTAATCCTTGTTGGTCACATTCTCGGCGCTTAAAGTCACACCGCCTTAATGCTGTCGACTCGCAATAGCATTCCGTGTAGTGGGCAAAGTGATGATGGAGCAGGAGACAGACCAGTCTGGGGCGAATATGGCTCCGCGAACCTTGAGGAACAGCCATGTCGCCACAGGCTCGACTCCGCTGGCACCCGGACCAAGCGCGTTGCCATACGCACACGGTGATAAAATTCCGTCCTTGAGCGTTGACGCGCGGATCGCAGACCGTCACGCCCGTACGGCTGATGCGCCAACCATGATCGATATGCTGCTTTGGTGATGAACCGATCCGGGCGTATTCTGGCGCTGTTCGCCGGTCAGCGTCGTCGGCTGATCGCCGAGGCGACACGGTTGACGGGCGATACCGCATCGGCGGAGGATATCGTCCAGGAGGCCTGGATCCGCCTGTCGCAAGGGGCTGCGGAAACGAGCATCGACGCGCCGGTCGGCTATGTCCGCCGGGTCGTGCGGAACTTGGCATTGGACGAGTATCGACAACGGCGGCGGCGCGAGCAGGTGACGACGCTGGACCCGGACGGTGATCCCGAGATGCTGGACGGCGAGGCGGTGGGTGTCGACCGGGCGCTGATGGCGCGGGAGGAACTGGCGCTGGTCACGGCCGAACTGGCGCGGATGCCATCCCGGATGCGTCGTGCGGTCGAGCTTCATCGCGTATCGGGCGCCCCGCTGCGGGAGATTGCCGCCGAGCTGGGCGTGTCGGTCACCACCGCCCATGGGCTGGTGACGCAAGGTGTGGAGCGGTGCCGCAAATGCCTGGAGCCGAAGCGGCATTGACCGGCGATCCGAAAAAAGGGGCGTCCCGTTCGTCATGTCTCCATGAGCGCTGAAGTGGGGGACGGGATGATCGCGGACGAGGATTGTCGGCGCGAGGCGCTGGACTGGATGATCCTGTTGCAGGAGCGTCCCGACGATGCCGAAGTGCGGGCGCGCTTTCGACAATGGCGGCGAGCGGCCGCGTGCGACGCGGCGTGGCGCGATCTGGATCATGTCGGGGATATGGTCCGTCTGGCCTGTGAGGCTTGCCCCGTGTCGTCCCCATACGTGTCGCGCCGATGGACGAGGGTACTGCCCGTCGCGATGGCGGGGGCGATCGCGGCGATCTTCGTCGGGCAGGTGCTGCTGCCGATTGCTCGGGCCGATCTCGCGACGGGAACCGGCGACGTGCGGAGCGTAAGGCTGGGCGATGGTAGTCGGGTTACGCTGGCTCCCGACAGTGCGATCGCGCTCGATGGCGCGCGGCAGGTGAGGCTGTTGCGCGGCACCGGCTTTTTTGAGGTCCGGCATGACGCCGGCCACCCGTTCCGCGTCAGGACGGGCGAGGCGATGGCGACCGATTTGGGCACCGCCTTCGAGGTTCGGCGCGATGACGATGGCGCGCATATTGCGGTGCGCGAAGGACGGGTGCGCGCGTCTTGCGAGCATGGTGCGATTGATCCGAGCGACATGCAACCGGGCGACTTGGCGGAACTGGACTGTGCGACGGGCCGCGTCCGGAAATCGTCCGCTCCACCATCGGCGATAGCGAGCTGGACGCAAGGCCAACTCGTCATGGCGGATCGCCCTTTGGGTGAGGTGGTGGCGGCGCTGCGTCCGTGGCATCGCGGGCTGCTTCTGGCGCGCGGGAGCGGTATGGCACGCCACGTCACGGGTGTTTACGATCTGCGTCGTCCCGACCGGGCTTTGGCCGCCATCCGCCGGGCGCATGGCGCGACGGTGTGGCAGGTCACGCCCTGGATCACGATCGTCACCGCCGATTGAGGGGCCTTTTTCAATCATTCGATAAAAAATGCCGAAAAATCCCGAGCGGCATTCGTCTACCGAGTGAATGAGAATGATGCGCAATAGCAATCATGTCATTCTGACCATCGGGGGACGACGTGACGAAGGGATATCCGGAATTTCGGGGCTACAAGCTCCGGTACAAGAATATGGGGCTGGCGCTGCTGCTTTCGGCCTCGTCGCTGGCGGGGCTGATGGCGCCGCAGGCGGCACAGGCCCAGCAGGCGAGTGTCAACGTCAGCATCGCGGCGCAGCCGCTGGGCGACGCACTGGCGCAATTCGCGCAACAGGCCCATCTCCAGCTCGGTGTCGATGCGACGCTAGTGGCGGGCAAGCGTTCGCCGGGGGTGACGGGGCGGATGGACCGCGCGCGGGCGCTCGACCGGCTGCTGGCGGGAAGCGGCCTCGACTGGCGGCTCGCGGACAAGGTGCTGACGGTACAGCAGGCGCCCGCGCGCGCCGCAGCGGGAGCGCAGAAGGGGCCACTTGTCACCGACGCCTTGCAGGTGGAGGGCGACGCCGCCCCGCGCGACGTGGCCGAAACACGCGCCCAGCGCGGCCATGACACGGTCTTCGACGGCGATTTCTCCAGCGGCTACAAGGACCGGGCCGAGATCGAACGCTACAAGGGCGTCACCACCTCCGACCTGCTGACCGGCATGGTCAATGTGCTGAGCGGCGACGCGCGCAACAGCGGCGCGCTCGACCCCAGCATTCGCGGCATCCAGGGGCCGGGGCGCGTGCCCGTGGTGATCGACGGCACCGAGCAGGCGCTGACCGTGTGGCGCGGCTATAACGGCGCGAGCAACCGCTCCTATGTCGACCCCAACCTGATCTCGGGCCTGCAGGTGCTGCGCGGGCCGACCGACCAGGGCAATATCCGCAGTTCGACAGGCGGCACCGTCGTCATCAACACGCTGGACGCCGACGACGTGCTGCGACCCGGCCGGACCTTCGGCCTCGACCTGCGGTTGGAGGGCGGCAACAACTCGACCGATCCCCGCCTGCCGACGCTGCTGACCGGCCGCGACTATCGCACCGTGCCGGGCTTTCCGCAGACTTCGCCCAGCTTCGCGCTGAACGATCCTTCCTTGCGCGTCGTGCCGCGGACCGGGTCGGACAATGAGTTCTTCTCGTTCGGCGACCGTGCCGTGCGGGTGGCCGGTGCCTTGCGGATCGAGGGGCTGGACCTGTTCGCTGCTTATGCCTTTCGCGAGCGGGGCAATTACTTCTCGGGCACGACCGGTGAGGACTATTACCAGCAGTCGAACTTGCCGTCCCGCAACCTCAACCGCATCCGGCGGCTGGCCATCGGCTATGTGCCCGGCAACGAGGTGCCCAACACCTCCAGCGACCTGGAATCGGTGCTGCTGAAGGCGACCTGGCACATCGCCGACGACCAGTATCTGCTAGTCAGCCTGCGCGACAGCGTCACAAGTTACGGCGAGATCATGCCGTCGCGCATCCCGATCGACACGGGCAACGTCCAATGGCCGCTCAGCAAGGTCCATGCCCGCGCCTATAATGCCGAATACAAGTGGCAGCCGGACAGCCGCTGGATCGACTTGAAGGCCAATCTCTGGGCCACCGATACCCGGAGCGACACCTATAATTCGGGCGGGATGCCCAATTTCGCGACCTTCGAGAACCCGATCATCATCGACAATGCCCGTGCCAATGCGATGAACGATCGCTACGGCTTCAACGCGAGCAACACGCTGCGTTTCGGGTCGAAGCTCGACCTGACGCTGAGCGGCAATTGGCAGCATGAGAAGCTGGCGTCGCAGGACATCTACAACGCCGCGAATTTCCAGGGCTGGCGGCAATTCCCGCGTGCCGGACGGCGTGAGGAATTCCTGGTTCGGCTGGACGGCGAGTGGCGGCCGGCCAGCTTCCTGAAACTGAATGCCGGGCTAAGCTATGCCGGATACTGGGCCATCGACGACTTCGCGCGCGACCAGATCGCCAAGGGCAATGCCAACCTGAAGTCCGTTCTCTACAAGGGTTACACTTCCCTATTCCAGGTACAGGGTATCGGGGAGGCATTCTATCGGCGATTTATTGAGAGCATTTTGGTGGGCGCGCCGGCCGAGGAAATCGATAGCATTCTCGCGTCCGTTCTGCCGGACTATCTGGCAAACCCTTACCCGATCTCGTTCGATCAGGCTGGCCCGAACTGGCTGCCCGATGCGCAAGGGCGCTACAGGCGAGCGGATAACCCCTGTGCCAACGGCACGATCAATACGATCCCCGGCAATAACGGGGTCTGCGTTCTGCAAAGTATCGTCGAATCCGTCCCGATCGCCGCACCGCGTCGTTCGGCACACAACTGGGCGCCGAGCCTCTCGGCTACCCTCTATGCCGACGAACATACCCGCGCCTATGCCCGCTATATCGAGACGTGGCGCTTCCCGAGCATGTTCGAAAGCACGCTGGGCTTTTCGGCCTCGTTCAACCCTGCGGCACCGCTACGGCCCGAACATGCCAGGCTCTATGAGGTCGGGCTGGTCCGCGACCTGCGCAGCCTGCTGCGCCTGAACAGGGAGGACCAGCGCGCCGACATCAAGCTGACCTTCTATCGCAACCACATCACCGATGTGGTCGAGCGGTCCACCCAGCTCCAGTTCAGCAATGTCCAGGAACAGACGATCGCCGGGATCGAGGCCGAGGCGCGGATCGACACCGGCGGCTTCTACAGCCAGCTCGGCGCGGCGTTCATGACCACCAACCGGGTCTGCGACGAAAGCGTCGCCGCACTCGCCGACCGGAAGAATGGCAGCATCCCGAACTGCGTCAAATATGGCTTCCCGGACGGTTTCCTGCTGACCCAGGCGACGCCGGAACAGACGGTCAACTGGACGATGGGCGGACGCTTTTTCGACAGGAAGCTCGAGATCGGCGGGCGGCTGACCTATTATAGCCGCTACAATAATCCGTTGTTCCAGAAGATCGCCGACCTGCCGGAAGCGGAGCAGCTCGATGTCTTCTCGCTCAACGTGCCGTTCAGCTGGGGCGAGATCGTCACCGCCGACGCCTATGTCCGATACCGGCTGAGCGACCGTTTCTCGGCCGAGCTGGTCGGGACCAACCTTAACGATCGTTATTATGCGGACCCGCTCACCCGTTCGATGATGCCCGCCCCCGGGCGCACCGTCCGGCTGAGCCTGACGGGCCGCTTCTGACGATCCCGAAATTCGACCCCGCCGCCCATGTCCTTCCTGAAAACCGGACTGGGGCGACGGGGCCGGATCGATGCGCCCGAAGCGATCGGGCGCACACCACCACAGGAGTAATAGCATGACCTCCATCAAGATGAAGACCATCCTTCTCGCTGGCCTCGCCACGGTCCTGACCGCCGGGACGGCACAGGCCCAGTTCGCGGGCGGCTCCAGCGACACCGACAAGGTGACGGTGGGCGAGAGCAACGTGAACGGCGGCCCCCATGTGTCTGGACGCGCCGGGATCGCCGTGCCGGGAACCGAGGGGAGGCGCGTCGACTTTCAGGGCCTGAGCCGGTACGCGCTTCCCGACCTGGACGGTGTCCGCCACCTCAACATGGCGAGCAGCAACACCCAGGATCATAGCCGCTACGGTGACTTCCGCTTCGCGCAGGTCGGCTCGGCGGATTTGTGGTTCGGCGAATGGTCGCAGACCGGCAACGCCTCGGCGGGCGATCACACCGTTTATTATGTCGGCAACACGAGCGGCACGACCGTCCCGACCAGCGGCACCGCGACCTATGCGGTCAAGGGCATCAGCGACTATGCCAATAAGGGGGTGCTGACCGGTACGCTGACCGCCAATTTCGGTTCGGGCACCTCGGGCACGTTGCGTGGCAGCCTGTCCAATGCCTCGACCGGGGCAGGCGTCAACATCGGCACGGCCACGATCCGCACTGATGCGACGTTCAGCGGGTTCGCGGCAACCGCCACCCAGTCTGGTGCCGTGGTCGCGTCCGGTGGCGCGGTGAACGGTCGCTTCTTCGGCGCGAATGCAGCGGCGCTGGCCGGCACCGTGAAGTTCAACAGCGCGCGTCAACACGACACCGCGTTCGGCGGCACGAAGAACTGACGCGAAGGGCCGGGCTCCCGTCTCTCCCTTGCGGGGGCCCGGTTCCACCACGATCATGATGCGCGACACGCCCATTCCCCATATCCTGACGCTCGCCACGCTGCTGCTGGCCGCGCCCGCCGCCGCGCAGAGCGCGCGCAGCGACGACAATCGCCTGCGGCTCGATCCCGGCATCGACCGCCGGGTCAACGCGCAGGAGCGCGCCGCGATCGACGGCACCGAGCCGCCGGACCGCATCACCATCGACGGACAGGTCTATACGGTCGGCAACAATCCCGACGATCTCGGCCGCGCACTGTACCTGTCGGTCGCGCGCAAGAACTGGGCCGATGTCCGCCGCTTCCTGCCCCGCTACCGGGCGCTACCCCGGCCCGACCCGATGCTGGTCGCCTGGGCCCTGGGTGGCCTCGCACGCAGCGAAGGCCGGCTGGGCGAGGCCGAGCGCCACTATCGCGCGCTGCTGGCCATCCAACCCGATTTCCTGCCCGGCCGCCTCGAACTCGGGCGCGTGCTGTTCGAGGATCGCCAGGACCGCGAGGCGAAGCGCCTGTTCCGCGCCATTCGCGACCAACTGGCGGGGCAGGGCGCGCAGGCCGCCGGGGTCCGCAAGACCGTCGACACCTTCCTTTCCGTGCTCGACCGGCGGAGCGGCTGGCAGGGGATGATCGCGATCGGTCCCGGCTATAGCAGCAATCTCAACCAGACCTCGGCCAGCCAGACCTGCCTGCTGACCGGCGACAACGGCGTGTGCCTGATCGACCGCACCCTGCCGCCCGCCATCGCCTCGGTCGGCCTGAATATCGAGGGCAATGTCAGCCGCCGGATCGCGTTGAAGGGGCATGGCGGGCTGCTGGCGCGCGCCTTCGTCTATGGCGACATCTGGCCGGGCCATGGCGATTTCAACCAGGCGACGCTGAGCGCGCAGATCGGCTATGACCATCAGACCGCGCGGCGCAGCCTGACCCTGTCGCCGACCTTCGACTTGTCGAGCTTCGGTAATCGCCTGCTCTTCACCGCGCCGGGGCTGCGTGCCGAGGCGATGGTCACGCCGTCACCCGCCACCGCGCTGCGCCTGGAGGTGGCGCGCCGCGTCTTCCACTACCGCCGCGACTTCGCCGATCTCGATGGTCCGCTGACCGAGGCGAGCCTGACTGGCTGGCTCTCGCGGCCCGGCGGCTGGACGCTGTTCGCCGGCCTGGAGGCCCGGGACAAGGGGGCAGGGGCCCTCGCCAACGCCTATCGCCACATGGGGGCGCGGCTGGGCGTGGTGCATGGCTTTGGCGACTGGGGCGAATTGTCGCTGATCGGCTCGGTCCGGCAGCGCGACTACCGCGCCTATAGCGATTTGCTGGCGGCCAGACGCCATGACCGCGAGACCAACCTGACCGCCGTACTGCGCCTGCCCAAGCTGCGCCTCGCCGGTCTGACCCCCAACATCCTCCTTCAGCACAATCGGGTGAAGAGCAATGTCGACTGGCTTTATTCCTTCCGTCGCACGGCTGCCAGCATTCGGCTGGAACATGCATTCTGACGATCCGCGATCCGGTTATCGCCAGCCGGTGCAGGCCCGCGCGTTCGGGACGGCGGCGCTGGCGGCGGGCGGGATGCTGGCGGCGTTGTTGCTGAGCATCCGGCTGTTCTCCCCGCCGGTCCCGGCCGTGGATGCGGGGCGGACGGCGGTGTTCGTCGCGGCGTCCATCCCACTCACCCGGTCGGAGCCGCCGCCGCCCGATCCGGTGGTCGATCCCCAGCCGCCTGTCCCGAAGCCGCCCATGGCCGTGGTGACGACGACCTCGCCGACCATGGCCGCGCCGGTCGTCCTGCGCAGCGCCCCACCGTCGATCGCCTTGCCCTCCGCCGCTGCGGCGGCGCAACCGGTGTCGGCGCCGGTGCTGGCTCCATCCGTTGTCGCGAAGCCGGTGGAAAGTCCGGCCAGACCCGACCCCGCCGCCCAGGAAGCCGCCGCGGCGGACTGGCGGGCGCGTCTGCTCGGGCATCTCAAACGCTATCGCCGCTATCCGCGTCAGGCGGAGGCGGCGCGGCAACAGGGCGTCGCGCGGGTCGCCATCACCTTGCGCCGATCGGGCGAGGTGATCGCGGTCGAGCTGGTCCATGGCAGCGGCTATCCGCTGCTCGACATGGAGGCGCGCACGACGGTGCGGCGAGCCTCTCCCTTGCCCGCCGTCGATGATGCCGTTCCCGGCGATCCGGTGACCGTGGAGGTACCGATCGACTTCGCCTTGCGCCGCTGAACCGTCTTCTCACCGAAGGGATTTCACCATGACCGTCATCGCCTCCCACATCGCTTCCGGCCCCGCCCTGGTCGTTGCCACCCGATCTCTCTCACGCTCTCAGCGGCTGATGCAGGCGACCCGCAGCGCGCATGACCGGTTGGACGACCGGATCATCTCCGCGGGGCCGTTCCAGACACGCGATCACTATGTCCGGTTGCTGACGATGCAATATCGTTTCCACCGGGCGATCGACGGGCTCTACGGCCGCGCTCTTCCCCTTCCAGCCTCGCTGGAACTGCCCAACCGGCGGCGGTTGGAGCGGGTGCGGCAGGACTTACGCGATCTGGGTCGGTCGCCGCCCTTGGATGAAGGACGGGCCCCGTTCGACGCCAGCCGGATCGATCCGGCCGCCGCCATCGGATGGCTGTGGGTCGCGGAGGGATCGACGCTCGGCGCTGGGTCGCTTTTGAAACGTGCGGCAGCGCTGGGCCTTGGCGAGGCGTTCGGCGCGCGTCACCTCGCCGATCCTCCCGAAGGGCGCGGCCAATATTGGAAGCGGTTCGCCAGCGCGGTCGATGCGCTGAACCTGGATCAGACGGACGATGCCTTGATGCTGAATGGTGCGCGAGACGCCTTCGCCCATGTCCGGCGACTGGCCGATGACTGCTTCGCATAACTGAAAGGGATGAAGCGGTTTTCCCGGATCGGCGGGCTGTTGCCGGGGCTCGTCTGCGTCGCGCCCAGAGGGCATAGGCCCAGCAACCTTGTAGGTATCAACGGAATATAAAGTTGGTGTTGGACGGGCCGCACCGGCCCGGACATGCTTGCCTCCACAAAAGCGAAAGCTTCGGACAAGCCGCAATGAGAGAATGCGGCATCCTGTGGAGAGGAAGCGGATGATGGGTATCATGCCATTCCGACGATGTTCGGCACCGCGCCGCCCAACATCCCGACGATCATGATGGAGAGCGATATGACATCCCTGCTCGACGCCGCGCATCTCGATGGCCGGTTCTTCGACGGGAACTGGATCGAGGGTGGTCAGGGCTATGACGTCCTCGAACCCGCGACCGGCGCGGTTCTGGCGCGCGCCGCCTCGGTCGACGCGGCGACCGTCGCGCGAACGGCGGCGGCGGCACGCGCCGCGCAGCAGGACTGGGCGGCGGCGACACCCGATGTCCGGGCGGGCGTCTTCGTCCAGGCGGCGGCGCTGGCGCGGGCGCATGGCGAGGAGATCGTGACCTGGATCATGCGCGAAAGCGGCTCGGTGCGCGCCAAGGCGGAGTTCGAGCTGGCGATCACCATCAAGGCGATCGAACTGGCGGCGGCCATGCCGCATCAGGCGCAGGGGCTGGTCCTGCCCAGCGAGCCGGGGCGGCTCAGCCTGGCGCGCCGTCGTCCGCTGGGCGTGGTCGGGGTGATCGCGCCGTTCAACTTTCCGCTCTACCTCGCGATGCGGGCGGTGGCGCCCGCGCTGGCGGTGGGCAATGCGGTGCTGCTCAAGCCGGACCCGCGCACGGCGATCTGCGGCGGCCTGGTGATCGCACGGCTGTTCGAACAGGCGGGTCTGCCCGCCGGCGTGCTGTCGGTGCTGCCGGGCGGCGGCGAGGCGGGGGCGGCGCTGTGCGCGGACCCCAATGTCGCGATGATCCAGTTCACCGGCTCGACCGGGGCGGGCCGCAAGGTGGGCGAGGCGGCGAGTCGCCATCTCAAGAAGGTGTCGCTCGAACTGGGCGGCAAGAACACCCTGATCATCCTCGATGATGCCGATCTCGACCTCGCGACCCGCAACGCCGCCTGGGGCGCGTGGCTGCATCAGGGGCAGATTTGCATGACGGCGGGCCGCATCCTGGTCCACCGCGCGATCTTCGACGCCTTCGCCGCCCGGCTGGCCGATAAGGCGAAGGCGCTGCCCGCGGGCGATCCGATGTCGGGCACGGTCGCGGTCGGTCCGCTCATCAGCCAGCCGCAGCTCGACCACGCGCTTGACATTCTAGACCGCAGCGTCGCCGCCGGCGCACGGATCCTGGCGGGCGGCACCGCCCAGGGCCTGTGCCTTGCGCCCACCGTACTGGACGGCGTGGTGCCCGGCATGGCGGCGTTCGAGGAGGAGATTTTCGGCCCCGTCGCGGTGCTGGTGCCGTTCGACACGGACGACGAGGCGGTCGCGCTCGCCAACGACACCGAATATGGCCTGTCGGCGGCGGTGATCTCCCGGGATGTCGGCCGTGCCATGGCGCTGGGCGAACGGCTGCGCGCGGGCCTGCTCCACATCAACGACCAGACCGTGAATGACGAAGTGGTCAATCCCTTTGGCGGGGTGGGCGCCTCCGGCAACGGGTCGGCGATCGGCGGCCCGGCCAATTGGGAGGAGTTCACCCATTGGCAGTGGGTGACGATCAAGGGCGCCGCGCCCGCCTATCCCTTCTGACGGCTCGCAACGACATGACAGGATGCAGGAGATGACAATGACCGACATGCGCAGCATCACCGCCGCCGTGGTTCGCAACCAGGGCGCACCCTTTGCGATCGAGGAGGCGAAGATCGCCGCCCCGCAAGGGGGCGAGGTGCTCGTCCGGATCGTCGCGGTGGGAGTGTGCCACACCGACATCATCGTGCGGGACCAATATTATCCGGTGCCGCTGCCCGCCGTGCTCGGCCATGAAGGCGCGGGCGTGGTCGAGGCGGTGGGGCCCGGCGTGACCGCCGTCGAACCGGGCGACCATGTCGTGCTCAGCTTTGCCTCCTGCGGGGTCTGCGGTCCGTGCCTGACCGGTCATCCGGCGCATTGCGGCGACTTCTTCGCGCTGAATTTCGGCGGCGGGCGCAAGGACGGCTCGACCGCGACGTGCGATGCGCATGGCGGGGCGCTGCACGATCATTTCTTCGGTCAGTCCTCGTTCGGCAGTTTCGCGATGGCCCACGAGCGTAACATCGTGAAGGTCGCCAAGGACGCGCCGCTCGAACTGCTCGGGCCACTCGGCTGCGGTATCCAGACCGGCGCGGGCGCGGTGCTGCGCGCGCTGAAGGTTCCGTCGGGGGCCAGCTTTGCCGCCTTCGGTTCGGGCGCTGTCGGGCTCAGCGCGATTATGGCCGCGCGGGTCGCGGGTGCCACCCGGATCATCGCCGTCGACGTGACGCCCAGTCGGCTCGACCTAGCCAGGGAACTGGGGGCCACGCATGTGGTCAACAGCCGGGAGACCGATGCGGTGGAGGCGATCCGCGAGATCACCGGCGGCGGCGCGGACTTCACGCTGGAGAGCAGCGGTCGGCCCGAGGTGCTGCGTCAGGCGATCGACGCGCTGACCATCATGGGCACCTGCGGCATCGTCGGCGCGCCCCGACTGGGCACCGAGGCGAGCTTCGACGTGAACATGGTCATGGTGCCCGGCAAGCGCATCCTCGGCATAGTCGAAGGCGATGTCGTGCCGCAGGTCTTCATCCCCGAACTGATCGCGCTCCACGCCCAGGGGCGGTTTCCCTTCGACCGGCTGGTGAAGTTCTACGACTTCGCCGACATCAACCAGGCGGTCGCGGACAGCGAAAGCGGCGTGACGATCAAGCCTATCCTGCGCCTGCCCGCCTGATGGGAAAGCGGGCAGGGGGCGTCTTCATATCACCCCCGTCAGCCCAGATCGCCACCGGCCACGGGCAGGACCGAGCCGGTGATGTAGGAAGCCTCGTCCGAGGCCAGGAAGAGGATGGGGGCGATCTGCTCGTCCAGCGTGGCATAGCGCCCCAGGAAGGTGGAGGTGGTGACCTGCTCCACCGCCTCGGCCATCCAGGCCTGTTCGCGGGCGTCGTCGCCGTCCGGATTGCGTGGCACGGTGCGCGGCGGGGCCTGGGTGCCGCCGGGCGCGGTCGCGACGACGCGGATGCCCTGGTCGCCATATTCCATCGCCAGGCTTTGGGTCAGGGCGTTGATCCCGCCCTTTGCCGCCGAATAGGGTA
>Ga0308171_1000403_pt1 | contig 97257 bp, 81 predicted proteins | sample PhyGR1_FD_202135 | JGI IMG/M metagenome (GOLD analysis project Ga0308171, IMG submission 202135) | Phyllosphere microbial communities from UC Gill Tract Community Farm, Albany, California, United States - DLSLSG.R1 | ecosystem: Host-associated > Plants > Phyllosphere > Unclassified | place: USA...
TGTGCTGCATGTAGTTCTCGTCGTCGCGCGTGGGGAAGTCGTCGCGCATGTGACCGCCACGGCTCTCTTCGCGGTTCTGCGCGGAGTAGACGACGACCTCGGCGAGGTCGAGCAGGAAGCCCAGCTCGACGGCCTCGAGAAGGTCGGTGTTGAAGCGCTTGCCCTTGTCGTCGACGTGGATGTTCTTGTAGCGCTCGCGGAGGTCCGCGATCACATCCATGACGTGGGCGAGGGACTCGTGCGTGCGGAACACCTGCGCGCCCTTGTCCATCTCGTCCTGCAGGGTCTTGCGGAGCACGGCGATGCGCTCGGTCCCGCTGTTGCTGCGCAGGCCCTCGATGAGCCCGCGCACCTCGGCGGCGGGGTCCTCGGGCAGGGGCACGAAGTCGGCGGTCTTGACGTACTCGACGGCGTTGCGGCCGGCGCGCTTGCCGAAGACGTTGATGTCGAGCAGCGAGTTGGTGCCGAGGCGGTTCGAGCCGTGCACCGAGACGCACGCGCACTCGCCGGCGGCGTAGAGGCCCGGCACGACGGTGTCGTTGTCGGAGAGCACCTCGGCCTTGATGTTGGTGGGGATGCCGCCCATGGCGTAGTGCGCGGTCGGCATGACCGGCACCGGCTCGACGACGGGGTCGACACCAAGGTAGGTGCGGGCGAACTCGGTGATGTCGGGGAGCTTGGTTTCGAGCACCTCGGCGCCCAGGTGCGTGCAGTCCAGCAGCACGTAGTCGCGGTGCGGACCGGCGCCGCGACCCTCGGCGACCTCCTGGACCATGCAGCGGGCGACGATGTCGCGGGGCGCGAGGTCTTTGATGGTGGGGGCGTAGCGCTCCATGAAGCGCTCACCGCTCGCGTTGCGCAGGATCGCGCCCTCGCCGCGCGCACCCTCGGTGAGGAGGATGCCGAGACCGGCGAGGCCGGTCGGGTGGAACTGGAAGAACTCCATGTCCTCGAGCGGCAGGCCCTTGCGCCACACGATGCCGACGCCGTCACCGGTGAGGGTGTGCGCGTTCGAGGTGGTCTTGAAGATCTTGCCGAAGCCGCCGGTCGCGAAGATGACGGCCTTCGACTGGAACACGTGCAGCTCGCCCGTGGCGAGGTCGTACGCGACGACGCCGGCGACCTGCGTCTTGCCCGCGGCATCCTTCACCGTGACGAGGTCGAGGACGTAGAACTCATTGAAGAAGTTGATGCCGAGCTTGACGCAGTTCTGGAAGAGCGTCTGCAGGATCATGTGGCCGGTACGGTCGGCGGCGTAGCACGCGCGGCGCACGGGGGTCTTGCCGTGGTCGGCCGTGTGTCCGCCGAAGCGGCGCTGGTCGATCTTGCCCTCGGGCGTGCGGTTGAACGGCAGGCCCATGTTCTCGAGGTCGATGACGGCGTCGATCGCCTCTTTGGCGAGGATCTCCGCGGCATCCTGGTCGACGAGGTAGTCGCCGCCCTTGATGGTGTCGAAGGTGTGCCACTCCCACGAGTCTTCCTCGACGTTGGCGAGGGCCGCCGCCATGCCGCCCTGCGCCGCACCGGTGTGCGAGCGGGTGGGGTAGAGCTTCGAGATCACGGCGGTCTTCGCGCCGGGGCCGGCCTCGATGGCCGCGCGCATTCCCGCGCCGCCCGCGCCGACGATGACGACGTCGAACTGGTGGTAGTGGACGCCGTCCTTGACGACGGAATCCGAAGAAGTCTGGGTGCTCACGTGTGCGATACCTCTGCTGTCAGGGGGAGGAAGGGATGCCGTCGGCTCACGCCGCCTGGCACGCGTCCCAGAGGGTGCTGCTCTCGGTCACGCCGAGGCAGGGGTCGAAGGTGAAGACCACGAGGGTGCCGAGGAGGATCAGGAATCCGGCCGACAGCCAGAGCGACCACACGAGGACCTTGCGGACCGTGGCGTTCGTGACGTAGTCGTTCACGATCGTGCGCATGCCGTTGGCGCCGTGGATGAGGGCCAGCCACAGCATCAGCACGTCCCACCACTGCCAGAACGGCGAGGCGAGCTTGCCGGCGACGAACGCGAAGTCGATCTGGTGGATGCCGTCGTTCGTCATGAGGTTGACGAACAGGTGGCCGAAGATCAGGACGAGAAGAAGCACGCCGGAGGCGCGCATGTAGATCCAGCCCCACTTCTCGAGGTTGGAGCCCTTCTTGCGCACGCTCGGCGTGCGCGGGGCGGGGATCGTGCTGGCTTCCTGGGCGACGGACATCAGTGGCTCCCGGTGACGGCGCTGAAGACGTTGATGAGGTGGCGCGGGGTGAAACCGAGCATCGTGACGACCCAGAGGCCGAGGACGCCCCACCACAGCTGACGCTGGTGGCGGGTGGCCCAGGGCCAGAAGTCGACCAGGATGATGCGCAGGCCGTTGAAGGCGTGGTACGCGATCGCCCCGACGAGGGCGACCTCGCCGAGGCCCATGATCGGGTTCTTGTAGGTGCCGATGACCGCGTTGTACGCCTCGGGTGACACGCGGATGAGGGCGGTGTCGAGGATGTGCACCAGGAGGAAGAAGAAGATCGCCACACCTGTGATGCGGTGCAGGACCCACGACCACATGCCTTCGCGACCGCGGTACAGCGTGCCGCGAGGCCTCTTCGAGGTGGTCTCTTTCACCGACGGCGTGGCACGTGCTGGTGCTGACACGGTCGTCCTCCCTGATCGAACACGGTGGGGGAGCCGGCAGAGGCCCCAAGCGTCACACGGGCGCCAGGAAATACTACGTCCGAGCTATGAACGGCGGGGATTAGGGGGTCCTAACAGTCTCTCGACATCGAGATACTTTCCGGATGCCACCGAGGTCGGACCGTCACGTCGGCGCTACCCGCCCGACAAGGGGGTGAAACGCGATGCCGCTAGGGTCGGTGCCATGGCAGACCCCGCTATCGACGACTTCTACGCTGTGATCCCCGCCGGGGGGATCGGCAGTCGGTTGTGGCCGCTCTCGCGCGCCGACGCTCCGAAGTTCCTCCACGACCTCACCGGGTCGGGCCAGACCTTGCTGCGCGACACCTGGGATCGCCTCGCGCCGCTGTCGGGCGAGGGGCGCATCGCGGTGGTCACCGGGCGCGCGCACCGAGCCGCGGTCGAGCGTGAGCTCCCCGGTGTCCCCGACCGCAACGTCTTCCTCGAGTCGGAGCCCCGTGACTCGTCCGCGGCGATCGGCTTGGCCGCCGCGATCCTCGTGCGCCGCGAGCCGGACGTGATCATCGGCTCGTTCGCCGCGGACCACGTGATCCGTCAGACGCGACAGTTCGAGTTCGCGGTGCGCCAGGCCGTAGCCGTCGCGCGCGAGGGGTACATCTGCACGATCGGCATCCAGCCCAGTGAAGCCTCGGTGGGCTTCGGCTACATCAAGCAGGCCGGCGAGCTCATCGTCGACGGCGCTCCCGAGGCGTACATGGTGGAGCGCTTCGTCGAGAAGCCCGACCTCGAGACGGCGAAGCAGTACTTCGAAGATCGCGCGTACCTCTGGAACGCCGGCATGTTCATCACGCGCGCCGACGTGCTCCTCGCCGAGCTCGCGGTCAACGAACCCGAGCTGCACGCGGCGCTGCTCGAGCTGGCGGAGGCGTGGGACGATCGCGACCGCCGCGGACCCGCCGTGGATCGCCTGTGGCCGAGCCTGAAAAAGATCGCCATCGACTACTCCGTCGCTGAACCGGCCGCCGAGAAGGGGCGCTTGGCCGTCATCCCCGGCCATTTCGACTGGGACGACGTGGGCGACTTCGCGAGCCTGTCCAAGCTCAACTCGCACGGTCGCAACGAGCTCGCGATCCTCGGCGAGGGAGCGCGTGTGCTGGCCGACGCCTCCAGCGGGATCGTCGTGACCCAGACCAAGCGCGTGATCAGCCTCATCGGCGTCCGCGACATCGTCGTCGTCGACACCCCGGACGCTCTGCTCGTCACCACCGCCGAGAACGCGCAGCGCGTGAAGGGCGTGGTAGACGCGCTCAAGCTCACCGGTCGAGGCGACGTCCTCTAAGAGACCGGATGCCAGAGTGCGTGGCATCCGGTTCCTCTCTGTGGAGTGGCGTGTGGCGGACGGATCACGCGAGATTGCGTCTTTGTAACCATTGCCGCGCGCGGGGCCTCCGGGGACACAAGGGGCTCGTCACAGTAGGTAACGTGACGGGATCGTCCCCCGAACCCGTTGGGGGCCCCCGTCTTGGAGGACCATTCGTGAAGACCACGAAGAAGGCCGTTTTCAGCGGTCTCGCCATGATCGGCACTGCCGTGCTGCTCGCCGGCTGCGGCGCCGCACCCGAGAGCAACGGCTCGTCCGCGGCCGCCGGTGCGAGCGACTACCTGCCCTGCATGGTCTCGGACTCGGGCGGCTTCGACGACAAGTCGTTCAACCAGCTGGGTAAAGAGGGCCTCGACGAAGCGGCCACGCAGCTCGGCTCGAAGAAGCCCATCGAGGTCCAGTCGCAGTCGGAGACCGACTTCGCCTCGAACCTGTCCAGCCTCGTCGACCAGGGCTGCAACACGATCATCACCGTCGGATTCCTGCTGGCGCCGGCCGCCCTCGAGTCGGCCAAGGCCAACCCCGACCTGCAGTACGTCTCGATCGACGACATGGTCGACCAGGACTTCGACGGCAAGACGGACGCCCCGAACATCAAGCCGATCATCTTCGACACCGCGCAGGCGGCTTACCTCGCCGGCTACCTCGCCGCGGGCACCACGAAGACCGGCGTCGTCGGCACCTTCGGCGGCATGAACATCCCGACCGTCACGATCTTCATGGACGGTTTCGCCCAGGGTGTCGAGAAGTACAACGCCGACAACGGTGCTTCGGTCCGCGTCGTCGGCTGGGACCGCGCCGCCAAGGACGGCTCGTTCACCGGTGGCTTCGAGGCCAACGACACCGCGCGCCAGACCGCTCAGGCGATCATCGACCAGAACGTCGACGTGCTGCTGCCCGTCGGTGGCCCGATCTACCAGTCGGCCGCCGTCGCGATCCAGGACTCGGGTCGTCAGATCGCCCTGGTCGGCGTCGACGCCGACGTGTACGAGACCGACCCGAGCATCGGCGACCTACTGCTGACCTCGATCCTCAAGGGCATCGACGTCGGTACCAAGGATGCGATCGTCGCCGCGGGCGAAGGTTCGTTCGACACCACGCCGTTCGTGGGCACGCTCGCGAACGACGGCGTCGGCCTGGCCCCGTACCACAAGTGGGAGGACCGCGTTCCGGCGGACCTGACCACGAAGATCGACGCCCTCAAGGCCGACATCGTCAGCGGCAAGATCACCGTCGAGTCGTACCTCGCCGGCTGACACACGGACGCTCCGGGGGGAGGTCGGCGCACGCCGGCCTCCCCTCCTTCGTGGGGCTGATTCGCGCCGCACCCGGCGCGGAGCCCGCCCCCTCGCCCTGACCGGCCGCGCTCACAAGGCGCGTCCGTCCGCCGCACACCCCCGCGTGCGGCACCACAGAACTTAGGATCGGGAACATGAAGCTCGAACTCCGCGGGATCACGAAAACCTTCGGGTCCCTGGTGGCGAACGATCACATCGACCTCACCGTGGAGGCCGGAGAGATCCATTGCCTGCTCGGCGAGAACGGTGCCGGCAAGTCCACCCTCATGAACGTCCTCTACGGCCTGTACCAGGCCGACGGAGGAGAGATCCTGTTGGACGACGCCGTCCAGCACTTCTCCGGACCCGGCGACGCGATGCGCGCCGGCATCGGCATGGTGCATCAGCACTTCATGCTCATCCCCGTCTTCACGGTCGCCGAGAACGTGATGCTCGGCCACGAGCCCACGCGCTTCGGCGGGCGCCTGGACCTCTCCTCCGCTCGCGCGCGCGTGCGCGAGATCTCCGACCGCTTCGGGTTCGACGTCGACCCCGATGCCCTCGTGGACGACCTCCCTGTCGGCGTCCAGCAGCGCGTCGAGATCATCAAGGCGCTTTCGCGCGACGCGAAGGTGCTCGTGTTCGATGAGCCCACCGCCGTGCTCACCCCGCAGGAGACCGACGAGCTCATGGCGATCATGCGCCAGCTGAAAGAGGCGGGCACCTCGATCGTCTTCATCACCCACAAGTTGCGCGAGGTCCGCGAAGTCGCGGACCGCATCACCGTCATCCGACTCGGGAAGGTCGTCGGCGAGGCGGACCCCCGCGCGTCGAACGCCGAGCTCGCCTCGCTGATGGTCGGTCGCGCGGTCGAACTCACCGTGCAGAAAGAGGCTCCCACGCTCGGCGAGGTCGGGCTTTCGGTGTCGAGCCTGACGGTGTCCGACGCGATCGGACAGCTCGTCGTCAACGACGTCAGCTTCGAGGTCCGTCGCGGTGAGGTGCTGGCGATCGCCGGTGTGCAGGGCAACGGTCAGACCGAGCTCACCGAGGCGCTTCTCGGCCTGCAGGACCGGGTCCAGGGGTCGATCGTCCTCGACGGCACCGAGCTCAACGGTGCGACGGTGCGCGGCGTCCTGGACGCCGGCGTCGGTTTCGTACCCGAAGACCGCAAAGAGGACGGCCTGGTGGGGGAGTTCTCGATCGCGGAGAACCTCATGCTCGACCGCGCCGACGGCGCCCCGTTCGTCAAGGGCGGTGCCATCCAGCTCTCGACGCTCGCCGACTTCGCCCGTGAGAAGGTCGCCGAGTTCGACGTGCGCACCCCCTCCATCGAGACGGCCGTGGGCAAACTCTCCGGCGGAAACCAGCAGAAAGTGGTGCTCGCGCGCGAGCTCAGCCGCGACCTGCGGCTCTTCGTCGCGGCCCAGCCGACCCGCGGTGTCGACGTCGGCTCGATCGAGTTCATCCACAAGCGCGTCATCGAGACACGAGATGCCGGGGTCCCCGTGATCGTGGTCTCGACCGAGCTCGACGAGGTCACCGCCCTCGCCGATCGCATCATGGTCATGTACCGCGGACGCGTTGTGGGAATCGTCCCCGGCGACACACCGCGCGACGTCCTGGGCCTCATGATGGCCGGCGAAGCGCCCCAGAACGAAGGAGTGGCCGCGTGAGCGATCCGCACAGCCCTCAAGACCCGTCGGTGTCCCGAGCCGACGTGGCCGCAGCGGCCCAGGCCGACGTGGCGCTCGAAGGGAACGCTGTCGTCGACAGCGCCGCCGGGGCGCGCGTCGTCGTCCCGGAGCCCGCACCCGATGAGGGACGGTGGCAGCGAGCCCTCCGCGAGATCGCGACCGGCAACGCGATCATCTCGGTGCTCGCCGTCATCCTGGCTCTGCTCGTCGGGGCCATCATGATCGCCGTCACCGACGAGAACGTGCAGGCGGCCGCGGGGTACTTCTTCGCTCGTCCGCTCGACACGCTCTCCGCCATCTGGCAGTCCGTGTCGGGGGCGTACTCGTCCTTCTTCCAGGGCGCGATCTACAACTTCCGTCGTCCCGAATTCGCCACCGGCATCAAGCCCCTCACCGAGACGCTGACCTTCGCGACTCCGCTCATCGTCGCCGGTCTCGGTGTCGCGCTGGCGTTCCGGGTGGGCATGTTCAACATCGGTGGTCGTGGCCAGATGCTCGTCGCCGCAGCGGCGAGCGGCTGGGTCGCCTTCGCCTTCGACCTCCCCTGGGGCATCCACCTTCTCGTCGCCCTCGTCGCCGGTGTCGCCGCCGGCGCGGTGTGGTCGGGAATCGCGGGCGTGCTGAAGGCGCGCACGGGAGCGCACGAGGTGATCGTCACGATCATGCTCAACTACGTCGCGTTCTACCTCGTCTACTACATGCTGCGTACCCCCGGCCTCCTGCAGGCTCCGGGCTCGAGCAACCCGACGACGCCGCCGATGAAGGAGACAGCGGTCCTGCCCGACCTCTTCGGCCCGGGCTACAACCTGCACTTCGGGTTCATCCTGTCGATCCTCGCGGTCGTGCTCGTGTGGTGGATCCTGGAGCGCTCCTCGCTCGGCTTCCGCTTCCGCGCCGTCGGACTCAACCCGAACGCCGCCCGGGTCGCCGGCATCAACGTCAAGTCGATGTACGTCTACGCGATGCTCATCTCCGGCGCGCTCATCGGTCTCGCGGGCGTCGATCAGGTGCTGGGTACCGTGACGACCGGCTTCTCCAGCGGGATCGACGCGGGCATCGGTTTCGACGCCATCACCGTGGCTCTGCTGGGGCGTTCCACCCCCGTGGGCGTGCTGGTGGCCGGCATCCTGTTCGGAGCCTTCAAAGCCGGCGGATTCTCGATGCAGGCAGCCAACGGTGTGCCGATCGACATCGTCGTGGTGGTGCAGTCGCTCATCGTGCTCTTCATCGCCGCGCCCCCGCTCGTGCGTGCGATCTTCCGTCTGCCGGCCCCCGGCGTGCGTCAACCGAAAGCGCGCACCCTCAAGAAGAAGGAGGCGGCGAAGTGAGCACCATTGCCGCGCCCCGCGAGGCCGCGTCGTCGCCCGCCGCCCTCGACACGACGGTCGTGATCAGCTGGAAGGCTCCGATCGTCTATGCCGTCATCACGGTGCTCGCCGCCGTGCTGTTCGTCGTCGCTCGCCAGGATGGCGACGCCGTCTTCCGGATCTCGAGCCCGGGCGAGTTCATCCAGTTGCCCGAGGTCGTGTTGGGCGGAGTCGTCACCGGCATCGTCTGCACGGTCCTGATGGTGCTCGTCACCGTCGCGGCGGGGCTGCTGGTCCGGGCCCGCCGTCGTCCGCCGATCTGGCTCGCCGTCATCTTCGCCCTGGTCTTCATGGTGGGCTTCCTCACGTGGGCCGCCGCCGGAGCGACCACCGCGGTCATCCCGCTCACCGGCTTGCTCGCCGGTGGCCTGAGCCTCTCGGTTCCGCTGATCTTCGGCGCGATGGCCGGTGTCATCAGCGAGCGCGTCGGGGTGGTCAACATCGCGATCGAAGGGCAGTTGCTGGCGGGGGCCTTCACGTCCGCCGTCGTCGCCACAGCGACCGGTAATCCCTTCGTCGGGCTCCTGGCCGCGGCCGTCTCGGGTGTGCTCGTGTCGTTCGTGCTCGCGGCGTTCGCGATCAAGTACCTGGTCGACCAGGTCATCGTCGGTGTCGTGCTGAACGTCCTCGTCGTGGGTCTGACGAGCTTCCTGTTCTCGCAGCTGCTCTCGCCCAATGCGGCGACGCTGAACTCTCCGCCGCGTTTCCCGCGGCTGCCGATCCCGGTGCTGGCGGACATCCCGATCATCGGACCGATGCTGTTCAACCAGACGATCATCGTGTACCTGATGTACATCACGGTCGCGCTCGTCTACATCGGCCTGTTCCACACGCGGTGGGGCCTCCGCCTGCGCGCGGTGGGCGAGCACCCCCAGGCCGCCGACACCGTCGGGATCAACATTGCCAAGACGCGGTTCTGGAACGTGTCCCTGGGTGGCGCGATCGCCGGGCTCGGCGGAGCCTTCTTCACGCTCGGCTCCGTCGGAGCGTTCAACAAGGAAATGACCGCGGGTGCGGGCTACATCGCTCTCGCCGCCGTCATCTTCGGACACTGGGATCCGATCCGAGCGACCCTCGCCGCACTCCTTTTCGGCTTCGCCTCGAACCTGCAGAACACCCTCGGCGTCATCGGCTCGCCGGTGCCGAGCGAGTTCATGCTGATGCTGCCCTACGTGGTGACGATCTTCGCGGTCGCCGGCCTCGTCGGGAAGGTTCGCGGACCCGCAGCCGCCGGTAAACCGTACATAAAGGGCTGACCAGGCCCGTATCCCCCTTCACGAGAGGACCCTCTGCTCCACGATGACCGACATCGATTGGGACGAACTCCGTTCCGCCGCGACGGATGCCATGCACCGCGCGTACGCGCCCTACTCCCGCTTCAAGGTGGGCGCTGCGGCGCTCGTCGCCGACGGCCGCATCGTCTCCGGATGCAACGTCGAGAACGCCTCCTACGGAGTGACGCTGTGCGCCGAGTGCGGACTGGTGTCCGACCTGCACATGTCGGGCGGGGGTCAGCTGGTCGCGTTCGTCTGCGTCGATGGCGAGGGCCGCACGCTGATGCCGTGCGGCCGCTGCCGTCAGCTGCTGTTCGAGCACGCGATCCCCGGGATGCTGCTCGAGACGGTCAGCGGCATCCGGACCATCGATGAGGTGCTGCCCGACGCGTTCGGGCCGCGTGACCTCGAGGAGGCCGCCCGATGAGCGCCGAGCAGTACGACGCGGTCGACATCATCCGCGCGCAGCGCGACGGGCGCGCGATCACCGAGGGCGAGATCCGCTGGCTCGTCGACGCCTACACGCGCGGCTACGTGATGGACGCGCAGATGTCGGCGTTCACGATGGCGGTGCTGCTCAACGGCCTCGGCCGCGATCAGATCCGCGTGCTGACGGACGCGATGATCGCGTCGGGCGAGCGCATGGACTTCTCCTCCCTCGGCAAAGTCACCGTCGACAAGCACTCGACCGGCGGCGTGGGCGACAAGATCACCCTGCCGCTCGCGCCTCTCGTGGCGGCCTTCGGCGTCGCTGTGCCGCAGCTCTCGGGCCGCGGCCTCGGTCACACCGGTGGCACGCTCGACAAGCTCGAGTCGATCCCGGGGTGGCGCGCGGCGCTGTCGAACGACGAGATCATGGCACAGCTGCGCGACGTCGGCGCGGTCATCTGCGCCGCGGGCACGGGTCTCGCTCCGGCCGATAAGAAGCTCTACGCGCTGCGCGATGTCACCGGCACGGTCGAGGCGATCCCGCTGATCGCGTCGAGCATCATGTCGAAGAAGATCGCCGAAGGCACCGACTCGCTCGTCCTCGACGTGAAGTTCGGCTCCGGCGCCTTCATGCAGGACATCGATCGCGCGCGCGAGCTCGCCGAGACGATGGTCGCGCTCGGCACCGACTCGGGCGTCAACACCACCGCCCTGCTGACTGACATGAACACCCCGCTGGGTCTTGCTATCGGCAACGCCAACGAGGTGCGCGAGTCGGTCGCGGTGCTCGCCGGTGGCGGCCCCGCCGACGTCGTCGAGCTGACGGTCGCCCTCGCGCGAGAGATGCTGACGCTCGCCGGCCAGCCGGATGCCGACGTCGAGGCGGCGTTGACGGACGGCCGCGCGATGGACGTGTGGAAGCGCATGATCCGCGCGCAGGACGGAGATCCGGATGCCGCCCTCCCGACGCCGCGCGAGACGCACACGGTCGTCGCCGAGCGTTCGGGCGTCGTGACGCGCGTCGAGGCGCTGCCCTTCGGTATCGGCGCCTGGCGCCTGGGTGCCGGTCGCGCGCGTGCCGAAGATGCTGTCGTGCACGCCGCGGGCATCGACCTGCACGTCACGGTCGGCCAGTCGGTCACAGCCGGTCAGCCGCTGTTCACCCTGTCGGCCGATGAGGAGTCGCGCTTCGAGCGCGCTCTCGGAGCCGTCGAGGGCGCTCTCGAGATCGGCGACACCGCCCCCGACTCCTCGCCGCTCGTGCGGGAGCGGATCACCGCGTAATGGCATCCGGAAAGAAGACCACCGTGGCATCCGAAGAGTTCCGTATCGGCCGCACCAAGATCGTCGACCTGCCGAAGGTGTCGCTGCACGACCACCTCGACGGGGGCCTCCGCCCCCAGACGGTGCTGGAGCTGGCCGACGAGATCGGACTCGACCTGCCGGCCGACGACGCGAAGGGCCTCGAAGAGTGGTTCTCCGACCACATCGACGGCGGCTCGCTCGAGGACTACCTCGAGAAGTTCTCGGTCACCGTCGGCGTCATGCAGACGCGCGAAGGCCTCGTGCGCACGGCCAAGGAGTTCGTCGAAGACCTCGCCGCGGACGGCGTCGTCTACGGTGAGGTCCGCTGGGCGCCCGAACAGCACCTCACGCGCGGGCTCGGCCTCGACGAGGTCGTGGATGCCGTGCAGGAGGGGATCGAGCAGGGTGAGGATGCCGCGGACGCCCGCGGTCACGACATCCGGGTGGGTCAGCTGCTCACAGCCCTGCGCCACAACGACAACGCCCGCGACATCGCCGAACTCGCGGTGTCGTGGCGCGGGCGCGGCGTCGTCGGCTTCGACATCGCCGGTCCCGAGGACGGCTTCCTCCCGTCGCGGCACCGCGAGGCGTTCGATTACCTCGCCGAACAGTTCTTCCCCACGACCGTGCACGCGGGGGAGGGGGCCGGTCTGGCATCCATCCGATCCGCGCTGCTCGACGGCCGCGCGCTCCGCCTTGGCCACGGCGTGCGCATCGCCAACGACCTCGACGTCGTCTCGCGCGAGGGCGAGGAGGTGCAGGTCACCTTCGGCGACCTCGCCCGCTGGGTGCGCGATCGCGAGATCACGCTCGAGCTGTCGCCGACGTCGAACCTGCAGTCCGGGGCCGTCACCGCCTGGGGCGACACGATGGACGCCCACCCGTTCGATCTGCTCTACCAGCTGGATTTCTCCGTCACGGTGAACGTCGACAACCGCCTCATGAGCGCGACGACCCTGACCCGCGAGCTGAGCCTGCTGGCGCAGGCATTCGAGTACGACCTCGATGACCTCGAGGCCTTCCAGCTCAACGCCGCCGCGGGGGCCTTCCTCCCGGTGGAGGAGCGTGAGGAGCTGATCGAGATCATCTCGGAGGGCTTCCAGGGCTGAGTGATCTTCAGAATTCTGTAGATAAGCTCGCTTTGAGGCCCTAATATTCAGAAATGAATAAGTATCTGGAGCAAGCTGTGGGTGCGCAGATCCGACGTGCTCGTCTCGTCGAAGACATCACCCAGGCTGAGCTCGCCACGGCCGCCAACATCAGCCCGGTGACCCTCTCCAAGCTGGAGTCCGGGCAAGGATCGACGGTGCGCACGCTGGTGAGCGTGCTGAGTGCGCTCGGGCGCGAGGAATGGCTGCTGACGCTCGAACCCGAGCCCCAGGTCAGCCCGCTGCAGTTGGCTCGGCAGGCGCGGGGGCTGAAACCCGCGCGTCGGGCCAGTCGGAGACGGTCATGACGTTCACCCACGTGAATCTCTCGACCGTGCGTGCCTGGGGCCGCACCGTGGGGTATCTCGCAGCGACGGGGCGCGCGTGGGGCTTCGAGTACGACCCCGCCTGGCGGCGTTCTGGCCTGGACCTTGCTCCGCTGCTGATGCCGAGATCCAGCCGACGGCGCGTCTTCAGTTTTCCGGCCCTCAGTGCCGAGACATATCAGGGCCTTCCCCCGATGATCGCGGACGCGGCCCCCGACCGTTTCGGCAACGGCATCATCGACGCCGTCCTCGCCCGCGAAGGCGTCCCGCCGTCCGAGGTGACGGCCCTCGATCGGCTCGCCTACGTCGGGGCGCGCGGGATGGGTGCGCTGACCTTCGAACCGGATGTGTCGCCGGCGATGGTGCCGACGGCGTTGGAGATGAGTCGCCTCGTCGAGGATGCCCGCGCCGCCGTGCAGGGCGACCTGGGCGGGGATCGCGTTGCGACGGAATCGCTCAACGAACTCATCCAGGTGGGTACATCGGCGGGCGGAGCGAGGGCGAAAGCGATCATCGCGTGGAACCCGCAGACGGATGAGGTGCGCGCGGGAGGAGTGCCGGTTCCTCCTGGTTTCGAGCAGTGGCTGTTGAAGTTTGACGGCGTCGGGGTCGACGCGCAGCTCGGCTCTACGCAGAATTACGGCCGCACGGAGTACGCGTATCACCTGATGGCTGTCGCGGCGGGTGTCGAGATGTCAGAGTGCCGCCTGCTGGAAGAGGGGGGACGCGCGCACTTCCTCACGCGGCGTTTCGACCGGCCGGGTACAGACGGCACGCGCGTGCACATGCAATCGCTGTGTGCGATGGCGGCGGTGGACTTCAATGCCGTCGCCACCAACGACTACGCGTCGCTGTTCACGACGGCCGCCGAGTTGGGGCTGAATGCGGGAGAGCAGATCTTCCGACGGATGGCGTTCAACGTCGCGGCATCCAACAACGACGACCATTCGAAGAACCATGCGTTCCTCATGGCCGAGGACGGGACCTGGAGCTTGTCTCCCGCGTACGACGTGACCTACGCCTACAACCCCGTCTCTGCGTGGACGCGGTCTCACCTGATGAGCGTCAACGGCGTCTTCGACGGCATCGGCGACCGTGAGCTCTACGCGGTGGGCGAGCGTTTCGGCGTCCCCGGATATCGGGCAATCGTTCGCGAGGTGCGCGCCGTCGTGCGCCGTTGGCCCGAGTTCGCCGCGGCCGCGGGATTGCCCGAAGATCGCGAGCGGGAGATCGGCACCCGGCTGTCGGAACTCGCGGCCTGACCCTAGGGCGCGGGCAGGAAGCCGGCCAGCTCTCCGGCGATCACGCGATCCACCTTGGCCGGGTCGGCCGTCGGCGTGCCGTCGCCGGGCTGGGGCCCGTACGCGCCGAAGGACGCGTGCGAGGCGCCGGGGATCTCGACGAAGGTCGCGTTCGCGGGAAGTTGGGCCTTGGCATCCGCGATCTTCTGCGGGGTGCTCAGGCCGTCCTCCGAGCCCGACAGGCTCAGGACGGGGAGCCCGGATGCCGAGAGGTCGGTCGCGCAGTACGAGGCGAAGAGCACGAGCGCGTCGGCGTCGGTCGCGAGCTGACACGCGCGCACGCCGCCCAGGGAGTGCCCGCCGACCGCCCACGCGGAGACGCTCGGCGCGAGGTCGGTGAAGGTCGACAGCGGGCGCGGGTCGAAGAACGCGAGGTTGAGCCACGGGCGCGTGATGACGACGGTGACGCCGTCGTCGACGACCGCGTCGGCGAAGGTAGCGATGTATCCCTCGGCCTCGACCTTGGCGCCCGGGATGAACACCAGGCCCTGGCCGGTCGCGCCGGCGGCGGGGGAGAGCACGACGGCCGCGCCGTCGTCGGTGATGGTGAGACCGGGGTTCGCCTCGGCCGCGGCGAGCGGTCCCGGCTCCGCGCCCATCACGCCGACCTGGCTGTAGACCAGGATGCCGCCGACCAGCAGGACGACGAGGGCGCCCAGCCCGCCGAGGGTCCAGCGCACCCACCGGCGTCGGCGACGCGGGGCGGGAGTGTGGGCGGCGGAGGGGGTGCGGTCGGTCACGTCATCGAGCGTATCCCCGGTGCGGGGACGGCGCCCCACCCGGCGCTCGGGGCGGCCGCGACGGCCGCTGTTCCGCGTGGACGTGCCGAGGGCGATCGCTGCGCGCGGGTGTCGCGCGACGCGGCCGCCGGACGGGCCGCCGCAGAAACGCGACACCGCCGACGCACCGCCGGGAAGCGGCCGCGTCGGCGGTGTCGAGGCGTTCAGGCGATGAGCGCCGCCTGACGCGCCGTGACGATCTCCACGATCCGGGCAAACAACGGGTGCGCGGGATCGAGCCCGGTCACCTCCGCGGTGAACGCCTCGGCGTCGAGCTCGCGCAGCATCCGCTGCAGGTCGACGGCTTGGGCGTCCTCGGCATCCTGGAACTCGAGGGCGGCGGCCATCGCGGCCACGAGGGCGTCGACGGGAAGACCCCGCTCGATCGCCTCGGCTGCGGGGCCGACGAACCGCTCGTGCCGCGAGAGCTTGCGCAGCGGCTGCCGTCCCACGCGCCCGACGGTGTCGGGCAGAGCCGGGTTGCGGAAGCGCCGCAGGATCGTCGCGCGGTACTCGCCCTGCACATCGGCGTCGAGCTCGTGCTTCTCCACGAGGAGGGCGCTCGTCTCCTCCAGCGTCGCCTCGACCTGGGCGGCGATGGCGGGGTCGGCGAGCGCGTCGGAGATCCGCTCGATGCCGGCCTGGGCGCCGAAGTACGCGGTCGTGGCGTGACCGGTGTTGACCGTGAAGAGCTTGCGTTCGATGTACGGCTCGAGGTCATCGACGAAGTGCGCTCCGGGGATGTGCGGCGGGGTGTCGCCGAAGGGCGACCGTTCGATCGCCCACTCGTAGAACGGCTCGACCGTGACGTCGATGCCGCCGCCCGACTGCGCCGGCACGATGCGGTCGACCGCGGTGTTGGCGAACACGGCGCGAGAAGCCAGAGCGTCCCACGACTCGCCCGCGAGCTCGACCACGTGCTCGCGCAGCTGGTCGGTCGCGCCGATCGCGTTCTCGCACGCCATGATCTGCAGCGGGGGGAGCGCGGGATCGCGCAGAGCGAGGCCCGCCACGATGTGCGGCGCGACGAACTTCAGGATCGTGGGGCCGACGGCGGTCGTGACCACCTCGGCCGTGGCGATCTCGTCGACCAGGGCTTCGGCATCCACGGAACTGTCGATCGCGCGGAAGCCGGTCACCTCTTTGTCGACGCCACCCTCGCCCACCTCGTGGACGGTGTACGAGGACGCGTCGTTGATTGCGGCCACGAGGGCCGCGGAGACGTCGGAGAAGACGAGGTCGTAGCCGCCCTCGTGCAGCAAGAGACCGACGAAGCCGCGACCGATGTTGCCCGCGCCGAAGTGGACGGCCTTCATGCGTTGACGGACCCGGAGAGGGCCTCGAAGAGCTCTTCGGGGGAGGAGGCGGCCTTCAGACGCGCGACGTCGTCCTCCTCGGAGAAGAGGATGGCGATCTGCGACAGGATCTCGAGGTGCTCGTCGCCCTTGCCGGCGATACCGATCACGAACGACACGGGCTCCCCGCCCCAGTCGACGCCGCCGTCGTAGCGGACGACCGACAGGCCGGACGCGAGGATCGCCTGCTTCGTCTCGTTCGTGCCGTGGGGGATGGCGAGCTCGTTGCCCATGTACGTTGACACGGTCTCTTCGCGCGCCTGCATGGCGGCGAAGTAGTCGGGGGTGACGGATCCCGCGGCCTGGAGCAGGTCGGCCGCCTCTTTCATCGCCTCCTCGCGGGTGGCGCTTCCGGGGTGGATGCGGACGGATTCGATGCGGAGGACGTTCGACATGGTTCTCGCCTTTCTCGTCGTGCTGTCCAGCCTCGCAAACCGCGGGCCGGACGGGAAGACGGAGGGGCCGGGGTTGTGCCCCAGCCCCTCCGTGCTAAAGGGGTTACTTCGCTTCGTGCTGGGTGCGGACCATCTCCACGACCTCGTCGTACTTCGGCGAGTTCATGAAGTTATCCACCGACACGTGCACCGCGTCGGGCGACTGCGCCTTCGCGCGGTCGGTCAGCTGGTTCTGCGTGATGATCAGGTCGGCCGAGCCGTCGAGGTTCGCGATGGCCTGGTTGGTGACCGTGACCCCCTCGATGCCCGCCTTCTTGATCTTGTTGCGCAGGACGCTCGCGCCCATCGCCGAGGAGCCCATACCGGCGTCGCAGGCGAACACGATGGTGTTCAGCTGCTTGGTCGCGACCCCGCCCTCGAGCCCGCCGAAGGCCCCGTCGACATCGCTCTCGGCCGCCTCGGTCGTGCCCGAACCGGTCGTGCCGGCGGCGCGGGTGCGGAGCGCGCCGAGTGTGGCCGAGTCTTTGCCCTTGTTCGCGGCGGTCTGGTCGATGGCCGCGGCGAAGCTGTCGCCCTCGGCCTCCTGGTCGCGCTTGCGCGAGGCGCGGAGGATGATGCCCGCGATGAGGAACGTCACGACGGCGGCGACGATCACCGAGAGGTACACAACCAGGACGTTGGCGACGCCACCGCCGGCGGCTGCGGCCGTCACGGCGATGATGCTGCCGGGGGCGGCCGGGAACGCGAGGCCACCGCCGAAGATCATGTTCACGGCCACGCCCGAGGCGCCACCGGCGATGAGCGCCAGGATCGTCATGGGCTTGGCCAGTGCGTACGGGAAGTAGATCTCGTGGATGCCACCGAAGAACTGGATGATGATCGCGCCCGGGGCCGAAGCCTTCGCCGCACCGATGCCGAAGAAGGTGAAGGCGAGCAGCAGACCCAGGCCGGGGCCGGGGTTCGCCTCGATGAGGAACAGGATCGACTTGCCGGACTCGGCTGCCTGCTCGATGCCGAGCGGGGTGAAGACGCCGTGGTTGATGGCGTTGTTGAGGAACAGCACCTTGGCGGGCTCGACGATGATCGACAGCACCGGCAGCAGGTTGAACTGCACGAGGAACGCGACGATTCCGCCGAGGAACGCGCTGATGCCGAGGAAGACCGGACCGAAGGCGAAGAAGCCGACGATCGCGAGGATCATGCCGAGGATGCCGGCCGAGAAGTTGTTCACGAGCATCTCGAAGCCGGGGCGGATCTTGCCGTCCCAGAGCTTGTCCATCTGCTTGGTGATCCAGGCCGCCAGCGGGCCCATGATCATCGCGCCGAGGAACATCGGGATGTTGGTGCCCACGATGACGCCCATGACGGCGATCGTGCCGACCACGCCACCGCGCGCGCCGTAGACGATGCGGCCGCCCGTGTTGGCGATGAGCAGGGGCAGCAGGTAGGTGATCATGACGCTCACCAGGCCGACGTAGCCCTGGTAGGTGCCGTTGTCGCCCGCGGTGAGGGCGGTCATGGCGCCCGGCCATCCGATGGTCGCCGCGTCGCCGCCGCCGCCGATGATGTCGGATACCGGGGCCCAGTGCCAAGCGGGTCCGAAGGGACTCTTCGCGCCGAAGAACCCGGCGGGGATGAAGAGCATGGTGATGAAGCCCCATGCGATGAAGGCCGCGATGTTCGGCATGATCATGCCGGAGAGGAACGTGCCGAATCGCTGTACGGCGATCCGAGCCCCTCCCTGCTTCTTTGCGGGTGACGTCGTCGTCATTGCTGTGTCTCCTTGGTCGGTGCACGGCGGGAGCCGCGCGGTGGGGGGAACGGCTTGCGCCGTCGTGCGGGTGGGGGCGGCGGTCACCGCCCCCGGGGTTTACGGGGTGGGAACGAGAGCGGAAACGGCCTGAGCCGCTTCGCGGGCGGATGCCGCATCGTCGGCGGACAGGGCGGCCTCGGCGATGCGACGGGCATCGTCGAGGGTGTGGCTGAGGAGGGTGGCGCGCACGTCGGCGAGGGCCGTGGGGGCCATCGACAGCGTGGTGGCCCCGAGTCCGACGAGGACGACCGCGAGCAGCGGGTCGGCCGCCGCTTCGCCGCAGATGCCCACGGGCTTGCCGTGGGCCTGGCCCGCCGCCCCGACCTCGCGGATGAGCCGGAGGACGGCCGGATGCCACGGGTCCTGGAACGAAGCGACCGAACCGAGCAGCCGGTCGGCGGCGAGCGTGTACTGGGTCAGGTCGTTCGTGCCGATCGAGGCGAAGTCCGCGATCTCGAGAATCCGGTCGGCGAGGAGGGCGGACGAGGGAACCTCGACCATCACGCCGGTCGTCTTCAGGCCGTAGTCCTTCGCGATCGCGGTGAAGTACCGCGTCTCTTCGACCGTCGACACCATGGGGGCCATGACCCACAGGTCGGCCGGACCGGCCTCGGACTTTCTCGTCTCGGCATCCGCCTCGGCCAGGGCCGTCAGCTGCTCGCGCAGGATGTCCTCGCTCGCGCGGAGGGCGCGGAGGCCTCGCAGACCCAGCGCGGGGTTCTCTTCGTGCGCGTCGTTGAGGAACGGCAGCGGCTTGTCGGCGCCGGCGTCGAGCACGCGCACGACGACCTTCTTGCCGGGGAACGCGCTGAGCAACTCGATGTAGGCCGCGCGCTGCTCCTCCACGGTGGGGGCGGAGCTGGAGCTGAGGAAGAGGAACTCGGTACGGAACAGGCCCACGCCCTCGGCCCCCAGCTCGACGGCCTCGGCGGCACCGCCGGGCTTTCCGAGGTTCGCGAGCAGCGGCACCTTGGTCCCATCGGCGAGGGCGCCGTCGGTGATCGGGGCGGATGCCGCGGCGGCGCGCGAGGCGGCCCGGGTCAGCGCGCGGGCCTTCTCGTCGTCGGTCGGGTCGACGGTCACGACACCGGCGGCGGCATCCACGATCACCGACTGTCCGTCGACGAGGTCCTTCGCGCCGGCCGCGCCGACGACCGCGACGATCGACTTCTCGCGCGCGAGGATCGCGGTGTGCGAGGTCGGGCCGCCCTCGGTGGTGACCAGGGCGAGGACCTTCTCGAGGTCGAGCAGCGCCGTGTCGGCGGGAGCCAGGTCCTTCGCGACGAGCACGAAGGGGTGACCGGGATCGGGGATGCCGGGGGCCGCGACGCCGCGCAGACGCGCGATGACCCGCTGGGCGACGTCGTCGAGGTCGGCCGCGCGCTCGCCGAGGTAGCCGCCCAGGGCGACCAGCTGCTCGCGGAACGAGGCGAACGCATCGTGGACGGCGAACTCGCCGGTCTTGCCGGCCGCGAGACGGCTGTCGACCTCGGCTTCGAGGGTCGGGTCTTCGGCGATCATCGCCTGCGCCTCGAGCACGTCGCGGGCAGCGCCGCCCGCCTGCGCCCCGCGGGCTTCGAGCTCGCGCGCGACGGCGCCGATGGCCTCGCGGACGCGGGCCGTCTCGTCCTCGACGCTCAGCTCGCTTCTCGCGTCTTTCGGCGCGGGCAGCGGCTCGGCCATGCGCGCGATGGGTCCCTGGGCGACGCCCAGTCCGATTCCGACTCCACGGAGTTCCGTCATGTTCTTGCTTTCCTTACTCGGTGTCGTGGTCGGTGGTCAGCAGTTCGCTGAGGCGATCGATGGTCGCCTCAGCGCTGTCGCCGTCGGCTGTGAGGGTGACGTAGTCGCCGTACTCGAGGCCGAGGGCGATGATGCCGAGGATGCTCGCGGCGTTGATGGGAGAACCCGCGTCCTTGGCGATGGTCACGGGGATTCCGGACTCCTTCGCCGCCTGGGCGAAGAGCTTCGCGGGGCGGGCGTGCAGGCCGTGCGACGATCCGATGCGGACCGTCCGGGTGAGGCGAGGCATGGTCACTCCTTCTCTGGGGTCAGAATCGGTCGGGCGCCGAGCGCGCCCTGGACGAGCGTCTCCTGGACGAGCGCGCCCTGGACGAGCGCGAGGGTGCGGTTCCCGTCGAGGTCGGTGAAGACGTCAGCGGGGAGCAGGACCACCCGAACGCCGCGGGTCGCGGCATCCCGTTCGATTCCGTCGAGGTCACCCTCGAGGTGGGGACCGACGAGGACGACGTCGCACGAGTCGAGGTCGATCGGCAGGGAACGGACCGTTCCGGCCGAGGCGGAGTAGTCGAGGCCGCGCTCATGGGCCGCGCGACGTACCCGTTGCGCGACGAACGTGCTGGACGCACCCGCACCACAGACCACCAGGATCCTCATCGAACCCGCCTCCTTACCTCTCGATTGTCCGGAAGCGGCTCCCAGCGGACAACCAGGTTCGTTTCCCACCCCCCGGAACACGGATGCCGTTCGCCCGCTCCGCCTCCCGCGCCGTGACCCGGGGCGCGTGGTTGGATGGAGGGAGCGCTGCCACACCGGGCGCGGCGCGGAGGACGGATCGTGACGACGAAAGCTCGCCAAGACCGCCTGCTGGCCCTGTTGCTGCGCGACGGGGAGTGGTCGACGGCCGCATCCCTGGCGGACGCTCTCGGGGTGACCCCGCGGAGCGTCCGCTCCTACGTGACGGCGATCAACGCGCGCGTGGGCGACGGCACGGCGATCGAGTCCGGACCGCTGGGCTACCGAGCCGGAAGCGAAGCCGCCGTGGCACTGCGCGCGAGCGGGGGAGCGGATGCCGGGACCCCGCGCGATCGCCTGCACACGCTCGTGCGGCGCTTGCTGGATTCGGCCGACGGCATCGACGTCTTCGACACCGCCGACGCGCTGCACGTCAGCGCGGCGACGCTCGAGGCGGATCTGTCGCGCGTACGGGGGCTCCTCGGCGGAACCGAGCTGACCCTCGAGCGCTCGGCATCCCTCGCGCGCCTGCGCGGGACCGAGGTCGCGCAGCGGCGGTTGCTGTCCAAGCTCGCGCACGACGAGATGGATGCCGGACACTTCGATCTCGACGCGCTGCGGCGCACGCTCGGCGAGAGGTCGGTCGGAGCACGGGCGTTCGGCCCCTTCAAGGCCGAGCTGGTCGCCGAACTCGGCGCGCTCGGCTACTTCGTCAACGAGATCGGCATCGGCGACGTGGTGATGCACATCGCGATCGCGGCCGACCGCACCACCCGGGACCGCGCTCTCGGATCGACCGGGGCGGACGTGTCGGATGCCACGGCCGCGGTCGCGGAGCTGCTGGACCGCCTCACGCTCAAGCACATCGGGGTCCAGCTCGGGCAGGGAGACCTCCGCCATCTCGCGACCCTGGTGCTCACGCGGATCGTCGCGCCGGGCGCCCCCGCGGCCGACGACGTCCGCGCCCGCCTGTCGCCCGAGGTCGAGGCGGCCGTGCGCGCGGTCGTGGAGGCGGCGGCATCCCAGTTCCTCGTCGACATCGCGCACGAGGATTTCATCCTGCGGCTCGCGCTGCACGTACAGAACCTCCTGCACCGCTCGCGCGAGCAGGCGTGGTCGCGGAACCCCCTGACCCGCTCGCTGAAGTCGACGTATCCGATGATCTTCGAGGTCGCGGTGTACATCGCCACGGGCCTGCAGGATTCGCTCGGCATCCCCATCCTCGACGACGAGATCGCGTACGTCGCGATGCACGTCGGAGGGCGTCTCGAGCGCAGCCGCCGCGCGGATCAGCTCCTCACCGCGACCATCGTCTGCCCCGGGTACTACGAGCTCCACGAGCTGCTGCGCTCGAGCGTCGACCGCTCGCTCGGGCAGGCGATCGAGGTCGTGGGCGTCGAGACCCGCATCGACCCGGTGTGGGAGGGCATCGACACCGACCTGGTGCTGACGACCATCGACCCGCCCCGCACGGGCGACCGGTTCGTTCGCATCCAGCCGTTCCTCACCGACGCCGACGTCGAGCGCGTGCAGGCCGCGGCGGGGCGCGTGCGCCGGGGGAGGCGTCTCGCGCGGCTGCGCGCCGAGCTCGAGCGCTACTTCTCTCCGGACGCCTTCGTCCGCGGTCTCGACGGAGCCGAGGGCGAGGCGGGTGTCATCCGCGACCTGGGCGCGCTGTTGACGCACCAGGGCGTCATCGACGACGACTACGTCACGCGGGCCGTCGAGCGGGAGGCCATCTCGTCGACGGCGTTCACCGACGCGCTCGCCGTGCCCCACGCGATGGGCATGACCGCGACCCAGACGCGGATCGCGATCGGCATCGCCGACCCCTCGATCGCGTGGGGCGAGGGCCGCGTGCAGGTCGTGGCGCTCGTGGCGTTCAGCGAGACCGACCGCGAGGCGTTCCAGACCGTTTTCGAGCAGTTCGTCGAGGTGTTCAGCGAGCGCGACAGCGTGCAGCGCATCGTCCGCCGTGGCACGGATTTCGCGGCGTTCCTGGACGAGCTGGTCGCGGTGATCGACGGCTGACGTCCGTGCCCGCCCGGGTCCACGCGCGGTGGCTCGCGCAGATGCTTGGAGTCTGCGGCATCCGCTCGCCTTCCTCGTTTGGGGCGCGTTTCACGGTTTGGGGCGTCGTAATGACGCCCCAAAGGCGGTTTTGCGCCCCAAACCGGGGATGGCGCCGTCGGCGCCGGCATCAGCTCGGACGGATGCCAAAGGCGGCAAGCCGTCGCGCGAGCGTGTCGGCGGTGCGCAGGTGGGTCCACTGCCATCGAGCCATCGGCCGGTGAGTGCACCCGCGAATCCAATCCTCGCGTTGCTTCTCGCGGAGGAGGACCTCCTCCACGGTCAAGCCGGACCGCAGGGCCTCGTCCCGATACTTGGTCTCCCCATCGAACTCGCCCCACGCGCGCGCGTCGTCGAGGCCGAAGTCGACGTAACAGTCGCGTCCCGACGGGCCGGGGATCGCGACCTGCAGATCCGGCGCTGCGAACCCGAGTTCGGCGAGTCGGATACGGCTGATGCTCTCCCCGGGCAGTTGTGCACGACCATCCGCGAACGTCAGGGAGCGTTGCGCGCGGGTTCGCCCGTGTGCGGAGAGGAGGGTGATCTCTCGAACGTGCTCGCGCCTTTCTTCGGCCGCGCTCGGTCGGAACACACCCGGTTCCGGGGCGGCGACGGACCGCAGTCCCGCGTCGAGGGCGCACACCGCCGTCTCGAAGGATGTCGTGCGTGCGATGTCAGCGAGCGTGCGCTCGAGACTCGTGCAGAGAACGTCGTGACGTTCGATGATCTGGCCATCGGGTACGTCGCCACGATGTCGCACGACAGCGGCCGCTGCCCCGGGCGCCTCGGCTCGAGAATGACGTGCACCTTCGGCGACGCGGGGGCGTGCACGGGTAGGCCGTGCAGAGCGACCGCGGTGAGGTGCGAGAAGAGCGGTGGTCGGCGACTGACGAGAGCGAGAGCCCGGGCCCGGGCGACGATCCACTGCTCGGGTGTGAGCGCGGCGTCGCGATCTCGCCGCACGTAGACGCCCGGCCGCAGCTGCACCACCTCACCCTTCTGCAGAAGGCGCCGGAGCGCCGACGACCCCACGCCCTCCGTCGCAAGGTGGTCACGGGAGAGCAGAGCGAGCGCGGACATGACCGAAAGTGTCGCGGTTTCGCGTCTGCGACATCCGTGATCCCCGTCGCGCCGGGGAAAACCTCGCGAGGAGAAGCCCTGGGGAGGAGCACTGCATACGCCGGACCCGGCAGTCGCCGCGCCGCCGCCTACCGTCGGTTTGGGGCGCGTTGCGCTCTTCGGGGCGGAGGAATCACGCCCCGACGCGAGAAACGCGCCCCAAACCAAGAGTCGGGCGGTGCGACGCGCCCCAAACCGGGCACCGCCCGCCGCACCGAGCGGAACGCCCGCCCGCGTCAGCGCACCGACGCCAGCAGCTCCTCCGCCCCCGCCCGCAGTGCGGACAGACGCCGGTTCGCCTTCTTCGCCGAGCCCGCCTGCACGTCGAGATACAGCTTGAGCTTCGGTTCCGTGCCGCTCGGGCGCACGATCAGGCGCGACCCGTCCTCGAGCCACAGGCGCAGCACGTCGCCGGGTGGCAGTCCGTCCACGCCGAGCAGCAGGTCGTCGATGCGGCTGACCGCGACCTCTCCGACCGCGGCCGGCGGCTGAGCGCGAAGGGATGCCATGATCCCGGCGATCTCGCTCACGTCGGTGACCCGTACCGAGATCTGGTCGCTCGCGAACGCCCCGAAGGTCTCGCGGAACTCGCGGAGCAGGTCCGCGACGGTGCGGCCCTCGGCTCGGGCGTCGGCGGCCATGCCCAGCAGGGCGACGGCGGCGGAGATCCCGTCCTTGTCGCGGACGACCTCGGGGTTGACGAGGTACCCCAGCGCCTCCTCGAACCCGAAGACGATCCCCGGGGCGCGCGAGATCCACTTGAAGCCGGTGAGCGTCGCGCGGAAGTCGAGACCGTAGTGCTCGGCCACCGCCTGCAGGCCGGGCGACGACACGAGCGAGCACGCGAGCGTTCCGCCTGTCCCCGTTGCGGCCGCAGCGCGCGCCGCGCGCCACCCCAGCAGCAGGCCGATCTCGTTGCCACTCAACCGGCGCCATCCGCCCTCGGTCTCGGCATCCGGGATCGCAACCGCGAGGCGGTCGGCATCCGGATCGTTCGCGATGACCAGTTCGGCGTCGGCCGCGCGGGCGGTCTCGAACGCGAGGTCCATCGCCCCGGGTTCCTCGGGGTTGGGGAACGCGACGGTGGGGAAGCGCCCATCGGGCTGGATCTGGGCCTCGACAACCACTGGCTGCGGGTAGCCGGCGCTCTCGAGCACCCGCGACACGGTCTCCCATCCCACGCCGTGCATCGCGGTGTAGACCCAACGCAAGCCCTCGGCACCGCCAGCAGCCGGGGCGACGGCGGCGGTCGCGGCGATGTAGGCCTCCACGACCGCCTCGGGGGCGTTGGCGTACCCCACCGAGCGGGGCAGAACCGTGACGTCGCCCTCGTCCGCGATGCGCTGGATGTGGGCGGCGATCTCGGCATCCGCGGGTGAGACGATCTGCGCGCCGTCGTCGGCACCGCCGAGGTAGACCTTGTAGCCGTTGTCGTCCGGCGGGTTGTGGCTCGCCGTGACCATCACCCCGGCGTCCGCACCGAGGTGGCGCACCGCGAAGGCGAGGACGGGCGTGGGCAGCAGGCGCGGCAGCAGGACCGCATGCAGCCCCGCCCCCGCGAAGATCTCGACCGAGTCGCGGGCGAACACGTCGGAGTTGCGGCGCCCGTCGTACCCGACGACGACCGTCGGCGTGGCGCCGGGGGAGCGTTCGCGCAGGTACGCCGCGAACCCCGCCGCCGCCTGGGCCACGAGCACGCGGTTCATGCGGTTCGATCCCGCGCCCAGGGTTCCGCGCAGGCCCGCGGTCCCGAAGGCCAGGCGCGTCGAGAAACGATCGGCGAGGTCGTCGGCGGCTGCGGCATCCCCTCCCTCGACCCGGGCGATCAGGTCCGCGAGCTCCTCGCGGGTGACGGGATCCGGGTCCTGCGCCAGCCAGGCGCGCGCCGCGGTGAGGTACTCGCTCACAATGCGTGGACCACGCGGGCCAGCAGGGCCGAGATGACGGGCTCCGCGTCACGGCCGGCCTCGAGGACCTCGGCGTGGCTGAGCGGAGTCTTCTGGATGCCGGCGGCCAGGTTCGTGATGAGCGAGAAGCCGAGGATCTCCATGCCGGCCTGACGCGCGGCGATCGCCTCGAGCGACGTCGACATGCCCACGATGTGCCCGCCGATGGCCTTCGCCATCTGCACTTCTGCCGGGGTCTCGTAGTGGGGGCCGCGGAACTGCGTGTACACGCCCTCGTCCAGCGTCGGGTCGATCTCGCGCGCGATGTCGCGCAGCCGCTTCGAGTACAGGTCGGTGAGGTCGATGAAGGTCGCGCCCTCGAGGGGGGAGTCGGCCGTGAGGTTGATGTGGTCGCTGATGAGCACGGGCTGGCCGGGCTTCCACGTCTCGCGGATGCCGCCCGCGCCGTTGGTGAGGATCATGGTCGTCGCCCCGGTGGCCGCTGCGGTGCGGACGCTGTGGACGACCCGGCGCACGCCGTGGCCCTCGTAGTAGTGGGTACGCGCGCCGATCACGAGGACGTTCTTGCCGCCGGGCGTCCGGACGCTGCGGAGCGTACCGGCGTGCCCTTCGAGAGCCGGCTTCGAGAAGCCGACGACCTCGGTCGCGGGGAACGACGCCGTCTCCTCGCCGATGAGCTCGGCGGCGCGGCCCCAACCGGACCCGAGGGTGACGGCGATGTCGTGGTGCTCGACACCGGAGAGGCGGGCGATGTCGTTCGCCGCGGCCTGGGCGACCTCGAACGGGTCGACCGCCGGGTCATCGAGCGGGTGAGAAGTGCTGTTGGACATTCCCCCACTCTAGAAAGCGGCGAGCCCGGGGGCCAGACGCCGCCCGCGCGTCGTCGGAAGGAAGCGCCCTAGGGAAGAATGGATGCCATGGTGCAGAGCTTCGAGCGCAAGCAGTCCGTCGCGATCGTCGGCGGGGGTCCCGGGGGCTACGAGGCGGCGCTGTCGGCCGCTCAGCTCGGCGCCGATGTCACCCTCGTGGAGCGCGCGGGTGTGGGCGGTTCGGCCGTCATCACCGATGTCGTCCCCTCCAAGACCCTCATCGCCACCGCGGACGCCGCGGTGGCGATCCGCAATGCGAGCGAGCTGGGCGTGCAGTTGTTCGCCCGAGACGACCACGGCAAGCCCCTCACCCCCGAGGTCGCGATCAACCTGGCCGCGGTCAACCAGCGCCTTCTCTCGCTCGCCCGGCAGCAGTCCGACGACATGCGTGCGTCGCTGCTCGAGGCGGGTGTCCGCATCATCTCGGGGCACGGGCGACTCGACGGCCCCGGAGCCGTGGTGGTGTCGACCGAGGCGGGCGGCACCGACTTCGACCGCATCGAGGCGGAGACCCTCGTCGTCTCCGTCGGTGCGTCCCCGCGCGAGCTCCCCTCGGCCAAGCCCGACGGTCAGCGCATCCTCACATGGACCCAGCTCTACAACATGAAGTCGGTCCCGACCCACCTGATCGTGGTGGGCTCCGGTGTCACGGGTGCCGAGTTCGCGTCGGCATACATGAACCTCGGTGCCAAGGTCACGCTCGTCTCGAGCCGCGACCAGGTGCTTCCGGGAGAGGATCAGGATGCCGCGGCCGTCCTCGAGCGCGTCTTCCAGCGCGGGGGCATGACACTGCTGTCGAAGGCGCGCGCCGATTCCGTGGTCAACACCGGCGACGAGGTCGTCGTGACCCTCGCCGACGGCCGGACGATCACCGGCAGCCACTGCCTCATGGCGGTCGGCTCGATCCCGAACACCGCGGGCATCGGTCTCGCCGAGGCGGGGGTGCAGATGACGCCTTCCGGCCACATCCGCGTCAACCGCGTCGCGCGCACGTCGGTGCCGAACATCTACGCCGCGGGCGACTGCACCAACTTCTTCCCCTTGGCGTCCGTGGCATCCATGCAGGGACGACAGGCGATCTTCCACGCCCTGGGCGACATCGTCATCCCGCTCGAGACCCGTCGGATCACGGCCAACATCTTCACCGCCCCCGAGATCGCCACGGTGGGCTTCAGTGAGCAGGACGTCGTCGACGGCAAGATCGCCGGCGTGGTGAAGAAGCTGCCGCTCTCGGCCAACCCCCGCGCGAAGATGCAGGGGATCACGGACGGCTTCGTGAAGCTCATCGCCCGCAAGGGCAGCGGGACCGTCATGGGCGGGGTCATCGTCGGCCCGAAGGCGTCCGAGCTCATCTACCCCCTCGCGATCGCCGTCGAGCGGCGCCTGACCGTCGACCAGGTCGCCCGCGTCTTCGCGGTGTACCCCTCGCTGACCTCGAGCATCACCGATGCCGCGCGCGCGATGCACATCGTCGATCGCGACGATCCCGGCGAGGACTGAGCCTCAGCGGTTGCCGCTCGGCGCCGCGCCCTGCGCGCTGCTCGTCCCACTTATAGCGGTGCGTGTCCCGATTGTGGGCGGTGTGTGGCGGTGGCACCGGCCATAGATGGGACGAGGGGCTTCGCGGACGCCGCACGAACGACGGCGCCGCACCCCGGAGGAGTGCGGCGCCGTGTTGAAGCGGGACGTCAGCTGATCAGCAGCAACTGGTGACCGGCCGACACCGTGGTGCCGGCGGTCGCATCGATTCCGGCGACCGTGCCGTCCTTGTGCGCCTGGATCGGCTGCTCCATCTTCATGGCCTCGAGCACGACGACGAGGTCGCCCTTGACGACCTGCTGGCCCTCCTCGACGGCGACCTTGACGATCGTGGCCTGCATGGGCGACTTCACCGCGTCGCCGGTCGCCCCGGCCGTGGGCGAGGCCGCGTGCGAGCGGCGCGACGGGGGAGCGACAGCCGGACGACCGACCTGGGGTGCGGCCGCCGCGATGCGGTCGGGCAGGCTCACCTCGAGGCGCTTGCCGCCCACCTCGACGACCACGGTGTGGCGGCCGGTCTCGGCGGCGGGGGCCTCGAGTTCGCCATCCCACGCGGGGATGTCGTTGACGAATTCGGTCTCGATCCAGCGGGTGAAGACGCCGAACGAGCCGTCCTCGGCCGTGAAGGCGGGGTCGCGGACCACCTTGCGGTGGAACGGCAGCACGGTGGGCATGCCCGCCACCTCGAACTCGTCGAGAGCACGGCGCGACCGCTCGAGCGCCTCGGCCCGGTCGCGCCCGGTCACGATGATCTTCGCGAGCAGCGAGTCGAAGGCGCCCGAGACGCTGTCGCCCGCGGTCACGCCGGAGTCGAGGCGGATGCCGGGACCCCCGAACGTCTTGAACACGTGGATGGGGCCGGGCTGCGGGAGGAAGTTGCGACCCGGATCCTCGCCGTTGATGCGGAACTCGATCGAGTGACCTGTCGGGGCGGGGTCGTCGTAGCCGAGCTCCTCGCCCTCGGCGAGGCGGAACTGCTCGCGCACGAGGTCGAGCCCGGTCACCTCTTCGGAGACGGGGTGCTCCACCTGCAGGCGGGTGTTCACCTCGAGGAACGAGATGGTGCCGTCGGCGCCGATGAGGAACTCGCACGTGCCCGCACCGACGTAGCCGACCTCCTTGAGGATGGCCTTGGACGCCGAGTACAGCACCGCGTTCTGCTCGTCGGTCAGGAAGGGGGCCGGGGCCTCCTCCACCAGCTTCTGGTGGCGACGCTGGAGCGAGCAATCGCGGGTCGAGACGACCACGACGTTCCCCGCGGCATCCGCGAGGCACTGCGTCTCGACGTGGCGCGGCTTGTCGAGGTACTTCTCGACGAAGCACTCGCCGCGGCCGAACGCGGCGACGGCCTCGCGCGTGGCCGACTCGAACATCTCGGCGACCTCGTCGAGCTCGCGCGCGACCTTCAGGCCACGACCGCCGCCGCCGTAGGCGGCCTTGATCGCGATGGGCAGGCCCACCTGCTCGGCGAAGGCGATGACCTCGTCAGCGCCCGAGACGGGGCCGGGGGTGCCCGGGGCGAGCGGTGCGCCGACCTTCTCGGCCACGTGGCGCGCGGTGACCTTGTCGCCGAGCGCCTCGATGGCGTCGGGCGAGGGGCCGATCCACACCAGGCCCGCAGCGATCACGGCACGGGCGAAGTCGGCGTTCTCGGCGAGGAAACCGTAGCCGGGGTGCACCGCGTCGGCGCCGGAGCGACGGGCGACCGAGAGGATCTTCTCGATCGAGAGATAGGTGTCGGCGCTGGTGGCGCCGTCGAGGGCGTACGCCTCGTCGGCGAGGCGGGTGTGGAGGGCGTCGCGATCCTGATCGGCATAGACGGCGACGGAAGCCTTGCCCGAATCACGGGCGGCGCGGATGACTCGGACGGCGATCTCGCCGCGGTTGGCGACAAGGACCTTGGCGATCTTCGGCATCCTCCCAGCCTAGCGAGGGGGTACCCCTCCCTTTTGACCCTCCTCGACAAGAAACGCCGAAGAACGTGTGTGGGACCCTACGAACGGTTCCAGAGGTCCGTCCACGAGACTCCGAGTTCGCGGACCAAGCGGCGCACCGTCGAGAGCGACATCCCCACGACCGTGGACGGGTCTCCCTCGACCCTCTCTATGAAGGCCCCGCCCAGGCTGTCGACCGTGAACGCCCCCGCCACGAGCAGCGGCTCGCCGCTGGCGACATAGGCGGCGATCTCGTCGTCGTCCACGTCGGCGGCGAAGGTCACGCTCGCCTCCGCGACCGCGTGCGCCTCGGTCGGTGCGGCGCCGGGGGAGAGGCGGAACACGCTGTGCCCCGAATGGAGCACTCCTGTGCGTCCCCGCATCCCGCGCCAGCGCGCCGTGGCGGCCTCGGGCGTGTAGGGCTTGCCCAGGATCTCGTCGCCGAGCTCGAACATCGAGTCGCCGCCGATGACGACGCCGTCGAAGGTGGGATCCTCCTCGCGCAGCCGGAGCGCGACGTCGGCGGCCTTACGTCGGGCGAGTAGCAGAACGTGCTCGGGCGCGGGAAGTCGTCGCCCCTCGGCTGCCTCGATCTCGGTGACCACGGCCTCCTCGTCGACCCGGGGCGCCCGTGCCTCGGGCTCGATCCCCGCTTGCCGCAGAAGCATCAGACGGGCCGGAGAAGTGGATGCCAGACACACGCGCATGCGTCCACGCTACCGACCGCGGTGCCCGGGCTGCCGCCATACCGAGGTGGCTGCCCCGCCGAGGTGGCTGCCCCGGCGGGGCGGCTGAGCCTGTCAAAGCCTCCGGGCCCGGCGATCTCCCCACCGCGTGTGACAGGCTCGGACAATGCACGACGGCGACCTCATCGATCTCGACATCACCGGTATCGCCCACGGGGGCGTCTTCGTGGGGCGGCACGAGGGCCGCGTGGTCTTCGTCCCGGACACCCTCCCCGGGGAACGGGTGCGTGCGCGCCTGACCGACACGCGGAAGAAGTCCTTCTGGCGGGCCGACGCCGTCGAGGTACTCGACGCGGCGCCCGAGCGTCGGCAGCACGTGTGGGCCGCGGCCGACATCGATGTGGCTCCCGAGGATCGCCCCGGCGGCGCGGAGTTCGGGCACATCGCGCTCGATCATCAGCGCCACCTGAAGGAGCGTGTGATCCGCGAGGCTCTCGAGCGTGTGGGCCGCCTCGACCTGCCGGTCGATGTGCGTCCCGCCGGATCGCCTGACGACCCCGAGACCGCCGACGGGACGGCCTGGCGTACGCGCGTGAGCCTTCACGTCGACGAGGCCGGCCGGGTCGGCGCCTACGCCGCGCGCTCCCACCGCGTCATCGAGACTCCGGACGCGCCGCTGGCCACGGCCGAGGTCGCGCGCGCCGCGGCGGTCACCCGCAGCGCCCAACCCGGCCGTATCGATCTCGTCCAGCCCGCCGACGGGCGCGTGCGCGTCCTGCCGCGACCCGACGGCTCGCGCTCCCGCCCGACCCCCGAGGTCGTCGAAGAACGCGTGGGCGAGCGGACCTTCCGCGTGGACGCGGGCGGGTTCTGGCAGGTGCATCGCCTGGCGGCGCGGACCCTGACGTCCCTCGTCGCCGACGAGCTGACCGCGGCCGGCGGCGTCGACCCCGAAGGTCTGCACCTCGACCTCTACGGCGGCGTCGGTCTCTTCGCGGCGACGCTCGCTCAGCTCGGTGGCTCCTCGACGCGCGTCGTCAGCGTCGAGTCCGACCCGCGCGCTACCGAGCACGCCGGAGAGAACCTCGCGGAATGGATCGGAGCCCGGGCCGAGACCGCGCGAGCGGATCGCTTCGTCGCCAAGCTCGCGGCCGACGCGTCCGAGCGGGAACGCGAACGCCTCGCCCGCGGAGTCGTCCTGCTGGATCCGCCGCGCGCGGGGGCGGGACGCGAGGTCGTCGAGGGCATTGCGGCGCTCTCCCCGGCGACGGTGGCCTACGTGGCCTGCGATCCCGTCGCCCTGTCGCGCGACCTGGCCATCTTCGCCGAGCACGGGTACGTTGCCCACAACGGCATCCACGGGGTCGACCTGTTCCCGCACACCCACCATGTCGAAGCGGTCGTCGTCCTCCAGCGATGACCCGCCGATCGGCGGATGTCCAGACCCCTGCGGGCACGGGGCGCGCCGATACGATGAGGGGATGACGCGCGTCGCCCTCATCGATGATCACGAGTCGGTTCGTCTCGGTCTCGAGGCGGCGCTCGCCCAGACCGCCGCGACCGAGGTCGTGTTCTCGGGGGCGAACGTCGCGGCGTACCTCGACTGGCGCCGGGCTGCGGTGCAGTCTCCGGCCGACGTCGTCGTCCTCGATCTCACGCTCGGTGACGGCACCACGGTCTCCGAGAACGTCGACCGCGTCGTGCGCGACGGGTCGAGCGTGATCATCCACAGCGTCGCCGATCGCCCGGCCGCTGTTCGCGAAGCGCTCGCGGCCGGGGCGGCAGGGATCGTCAGCAAGTCGTCGCCGACGCACGAGGTGCTCGGCGCGATCGGGACGGTCGCGCGAGGCGAGCTGCTCGACAACGTCGAGTGGGCCAGCGCCGTCGAGGGCGATCGCGCGTTCGCCGACGCCCAGCTGTCCGCCCGCGAGCGCGAGGTGCTGCGGCTCTACGCCGCCGGCCTGCCGCTCAAGGCCGTCGCCGATCGTCTGGGGGTCGCGTACTCCACCGCGAAAGAGAACATCACCCGGGTTCGCGTGAAGTACGTCGAGGTCGGCCGTCCCGCGCCCACCAAGGTCGACCTGTTGCGGCGGGCGATGGAGGACGGGATCCTGCACGAAGCCCCCGAAGCCGGGACCGATGCCTGACACCCTCCGTTCGGAGGCCCAGCGGACGGTTCTCGAGGAGGCCTGGGGGCGGATCCCGCACTCGCGTGAATCCCGCGACGATCCGGGGTCGTTCACGCAGAAGCGCATCGAGCGCGTCCTCACCATCTTCGTCGGCCCCGCATCTCTCGCTCTCGGTGCGCAGGCGCTGATCGCCGCGCTGGGACGCGCCGACGAGCGCGACGGTTGGCACCTCCCTCTCGCGGTCGGCGTCTTCGTGCCGTTGGCCGCGATGATCGTGGCGTGCGCGGTCGGACGATTCACGCGCGTGTTCACGGGCATCTTCGCCGTCGTCTTCCTGGTCGCTCTGGCCCTGTGGCCCGTCGCGACCGCCGGGGGACCGCCGCCGTCTCCGTTGGAGAACCCCTGGATCTTCTACCTCATCAACGTCGCGACGGTCGCCGCCGTCGTGGCGTTCCCGATGTCGCTGCAGATCGTCTGGACCGTCGCCGCCCCCGTGCTCTTCGGGGTCGTGCGGCTGATTCAGGCCGGGGGGCGGAGTGACTTCTTCGTGCCGGTCGCGCTCGACGTCTCGTTCGCGCTGATCCTCGGCAGCGTTCTCGTCACCCTGACCTGGATGTACCGCTCGATCGCCGCGCACGTCGACGAGACGCGCGCGCAGGCCGTGTCGAGCTACGCGGAGGCGGCCGCGACGGCGGCGACGGAGAACGAGCGCGTGGCCGTCGCCGCGCTCATGCACGACAGCGTCTTGGGAGCGCTCCTCGCCGCCGAACGTGCCTCGACGCCCCGTGAGCGCACGCTCGCCATGAGTATGGCGCGAGAGGCCCTGACCCGACTGGCGAACGCCGAGAAGGACGCCCTCGAAGGCAGCGATGCACCGATGGATGCCACCGGACTCGCCGACGACATCGAAGCCGCGGCCCGCGAGCTCGGGGTCGACCTCGCGGTCCGTCGTCGCATCGACGAAGGCACGCCGCGGGTTCCGGGCCGGGTCGCCCGGGCGCTCTCGCTCGCGGCCATGCAGGCGGTCGCCAACGCCGTGCAGCACGCCGAGGCTCGGGGACTGGCGGTCGAGGTGTCGGGCTACGCCGATCCCGGGAGCATCGCCGTGCGGGTGCGCGACGCCGGGGACGGCTTCGACCTCGACGCGATCCCGGCCGACCGTCTCGGCATCCGGGGGTCCATCATCGCCCGGGTGACGGCGGTGGGCGGACGCTCCGACATCGAGTCCGGTCCCTCCGGGACGACGGTGACCCTCGAATGGGAGAGCGGGGACCGCTGGTGACTGTCCGCGCCGTGCTGTCCGTGATCGCCCTCGCGTTCACGGCGTACCTCGCCGCGCGCGGACTGCTGTGGACGAGTCCCGAGACGGTGGAGCGCGGCTGGCTGATCGTCGCGGCGCTGGTGCTCTATCTCCCGGTCACGTGGTTGTGGATCCTGTTGCCAGGGTCGCGCCCGCAGGCGACTCCCGTCGCGACGCCCGGCGAACGGTCATCCCTCCCGGGATGGGCCGCGGCGCTCGCTTTGGTCGCGTCGGCGGTGGTGCCGAACGCCGCCTTCCTCGCGGTTACGCCCGACGGACGGACCCAGCCGTTCGTCACGTGGGTGATCGGCGGGATCGGGGCGCTGATGGTCATCGTCATGGTCCGTCACCGGCCGATCGTCGCCTGGATCGGCATGACCGCGCTCGCGGTCTCGGCCTCGGCCTGGCTCGGCCCGGTCTCGGCGCTGAGCCTCGGATTGGTCGGCTCGCTCGTCTGGGTGAGCGTGGCACAGCTCATGTCGATCGCCCTGCGGCGTACGGCCCAGGACGCGGCGCAGCTCTCCGAACTTCAGCAGGCCGCCTCGGCGTGGCAAGCGGCCCAGAGCGGACGGCAGCGCGAGCGCCGCATCCACGTGCAGCGTGCGCTCGCCGTGGCCGGCCCGGTCCTCGCCCGGGTCATCGAGACCGGGGGAAACCTCCGCCCGTCGGAGCGCACGGCCGCGCGGTTGGCCGAGCACAGCCTGCGGGACGAGCTGCGCAGTCCTCGCCTCCTGGACCAGGGCGTGCGCGCGGAGATCGACGCGGCGCGGCGCCGGGGATCCGCGGTCACCCTCTTCGACGAGGGCGGTCTCGATGGCCTCGACGCCGCAGAACTGCAGACGGTCCGGGCCGAACTGGCCGAGATCCTCCGCGGGGCCGTCTCCGAGCGGCTCATCATCCGCACCTCCCCGCACAACGGGGTGGCGGTCACGGTCGTCGGCCGCTCAACGGGCGAAGGCGCGGGAGGCGACGACGACGAGGTCGACCTCTGGCGCGAGATCCGTCGTCCGCGCTGAGCGAGTGCCCACAGGTCGCGTCGTGAACCGTCCACCAGGGGGATGGGGGTGAGGGGCGGCGAACGCTCACCCCTCACCCATGCGGACGGTTACCCGAAAACCGGCCGCGGTGGTCGGAACCGGCTCGATGAGCGGTCCGACCGAACGCACAAAGCGTTCCAGCTCATCCAGTATTCGTGACGGTGACGTCTTCGTCTGTAGGTATTTCGGGGGACAGTCCTTCGCTCGCGTCAGGCGGTGAAGCTGTGCCACCCCGCCGCACGGTCGAGGGGGGTGCGCAGCCCTCGCGCCGACAGCTCCCACCGCGAGCGCGAGGCCGTCTCGGTCACCGTGGCGTCGGCGACCTCGCGCGCGTAGGCCTCGCTCACGACGACGACGGCCGCGGCCAGTTCCTCCTCGGTGGGCGTGCCGCGCACGACCTCCGCCACCACGGGCGGCAGGGCGGTGTCGGGGGCTGCGTCGCTCACAGGGGGATGTTCCCGTGCTTCTTGGCGGGCAGGCTCGCGCGCTTGTTGCGCAGCGCTCGCAGGGCCTTGGCGATCGAGACGCGGGTCTGCGCCGGCTCGATGATCCCGTCGAGCTCCCCGCGCTCGGCGGCCAGGAACGGGGATGCCACGTTGTACGTGTACTCGTTCGCGAGACGTGTGCGCACGGCGGCGACGTCTTCGCCGGCCTCTTCGGCGCGCTTGATCTCACCGCGGTAGAGGATGTTGACCGCTCCCTGACCGCCCATGACGGCGATCTCGGCGGTGGGCCACGCGAGGTTGATGTCGGCGCCCAGCTGCTTGGAGCCCATGACGATGTACGCCCCGCCGTAGGCCTTGCGCAGGATGACGGTCACCAGCGGCACGGTAGCCTCGGCGTAGGCGTACAGCAGCTTCGCGCCGCGGCGGATGACGCCGGTCCACTCCTGATCGGTGCCGGGGAGGTAGCCGGGCACATCGACCAGGGTCACGATCGGCACCGAGAACGCGTCGCAGAAGCGTACGAAGCGCGACGCCTTCTCGCCCGCATCGATGTTGAGGGTGCCGGCCATCTGCGAGGGCTGGTTCGCGATGATGCCGACCGTGCGGCCCTCGATGCGACCGAAACCGATGACGATGTTGGGCGCGAACAGCGGCTGGACCTCGAGGAAGTCCCCGCCGTCGACGATTCCCGCGATGACGGTGTGGATGTCGTACGGCTGGTTCGGCGAGTCGGGGATGATCGAGTTCAGCGAGCGATCGGCATCCGTCGTCTCGAACTCGAACGGGGTCTCGTAGACCGGGATCTCGGCGAGGTTGTTGTCGGGAAGGTACCCGATGAGCGTGCGCGCGTAATCGATCGCGTCGTCCTCGTCGTCGGCGAGGTAGTGCGCGACACCCGAGCGGCTGTTGTGCGTGAGCGCACCCCCGAGCTCTTCCATGCCGACGTCCTCGCCGGTCACGGTCTTGATCACGTCCGGGCCGGTCACGAACATCTGGCTCGTCTTGTCGACCATGATCACGAAGTCGGTGAGGGCGGGGGAGTACACCGCGCCGCCCGCGGCCGGGCCCATGATGAGCGAGATCTGCGGGATCACGCCCGAGGCCGCCGTGTTCAGGCGGAAGATCTCGCCGTACTTGCCGAGGGCCACCACCCCCTCCTGGATGCGGGCTCCGCCGGAGTCCAGGATGCCGATGATCGGGATGCCGCTACGCAGCGCCAGCTCCATCACCTTGATGATCTTGTCGCCGGCGACCTCGCCCAGCGACCCGCCGAAGGTCGAGAAGTCCTGCGCGTAGACGGCGACGGTCCGGCCGTGGATCGTGCCCGTGCCCGTCACGACGGAGTCGCCGTAGGGACGGGACTTGTCCATGCCGAACGCCGTCGTGCGGTGACGCACGTACTCGTCGAGCTCGACGAACGAGCCCGGGTCGACCAGCATCTCGATGCGCTCGCGCGCGGTGAGCTTGCCCTTCGCGTGCTGCTTGGTGCGGGCGGCGGCTTCGGCGTCGACGACCGCCTCTTGGAACCTGTTGCGCAGGTCCGCGATCTTGCCGGCGGTGGTGTAGAGATCGGGCTGGTCGGTCACGCCTTCCACCCTAGCGACAGGGTCGGCGCCGAGGTTGGAGGGTGCGCACAAGCGAACGGCCGGGGCGCTGTGGCATCCCTTCAGGTCCGTTCCGCGCTGCGCTCCGGGCGGGAGCGCAAGCGGATGCCGTCACCTCGTCGATTCCCTAGGGTGTGGGCATGCCGATCCCCGAAGCCGGATACCCGCGCACCGCCGCCGTCAGCCCCCGCGTCCAGGTGGTCGAGACCACCGACTCCACCAACGCCGACGTGGTCGCCGCGGTCGCCGCGGACCCCGCGGGGTGGCCTCACCTCTCTCTCCTCGTGACCCGCGACCAGCGCGCCGGGCGGGGTCGCCTCGACCGCAGCTGGACGGCCCCGGCGGGGACGGCGATCGCCGTTTCGGTCGTGGTGGACGCCTCCCCCGTGCCTCTGCCGCTGCGGGGATGGATCCCTCTCGCGGCGGGCGCGGCGATGACACGTGCGGTGGGTGCCCAACTCGCCGGTCACAGCGGCGCGACGGAGTTGAAGTGGCCGAACGACGTGCTCGTGGACGGGGGAAAGATCTGCGGCATCCTGGCCGAGGCCGTGCCCGGAACCTTCGACACCGTCGTGGTGGGGGCGGGCGTGAACACCCGGATGAGCCGAGCCGACCTCCCGGTGACGACCGCGACCTCGTTCGCGGCGATCGGGGCGGAGTGCGATGAGGACCGCCTCCTCGCGGACTACGTCACGGGACTCTCGGAGTTGCTGGCCGCGCTCGCCGGGGGCCGGGAAGAGCGTGTGCACAGCGACATCGAGAAGCTCTGCGCCACGGTGGGTCGGGAGGTCACCGTCTCCCTTCCCGATGGCACGACGCTCTCGGGGCGCGCGACGCGTCTCGACGAGACGGGCCGGCTGGTCGTGGAGGCGGGGACGATCGTTCAGGCCGTCTCGGCGGGCGATGTGGTCCACGTGCGCTGAGGGACGCGTTCCGCGTGTGCGCCGTGAGGTGCGGCGCCGACCCCGCACAATGAAGGGGTGACCCAGCCGACCAGCTACGGAGGGCGCCCGCGTACGCCGGCGCCCGGTGCCGCGGCACCCGAGCTGCGTATCGCGCGGATCCGTTCGCACGCCCGCCGCCTCGGGTGGTCGGCCCTCGTGCTGATCGCCGTCGCGGGGGCGACGGCGTACTTCTACGACAACCTGCCCGCTCCGTTCGAGAACTGGATGCTGGTGAGTGCGGCCGCGGCCGTCGTGCTGCTGCTCGTCGTGCTGCCGTACATGGTGTGGCTCTCGCACTCGTGGACGATCACCACCCGGCGCGTGATCGAGCGCTCGGGATTCTTCGGCTCGCGCCGTCAGGAGATCTCCCACGTGCGGGGCTACTCGATCCAGATGCGCCGGGGCGTCCTGCAGCGCCTCTGGGGTGCGGGGACGCTCACGCTCTCGAACGGCGTCGAGCCGCCGCTGCGGATGAAGAACGTGCCGCAGGCCGTCCTCCTGCACGAGACGCTCGTCGACCAGGTCGAGGTCAACCAGATCCTCGCCCACCGCGACTCGCAGGCGTTCGGCTCCGGCTCCGTCGACGTCTGAGCGGCTCGGCTCCCGCCCTGGCCGCCCCTCGGCGACACAACGCAGGAGTCCTGCGCCGACTGAGGCGGATGGGGGCGGAGGCGCGCGGGATGACGCCGGAGTTCCTGCGTTGTGTCGTGCCTTCTGCCCGCCGTCGTGGCGGGGACGGCGCGCGCCCGGCTCGCGCCCCCGGGAGAGGCCCGACAGAATGGATCCCGACGAAGGGAGCGGCATGGCGCTGCGAGTCGGAGTGATCGGTGGCGGACAGCTGGCGCGGATGATGATCGCGCCCGCCGTCGAGCTCGGGATCGAGATCCGCGTCCTCGCCGAGGACGAGGGCATGTCCGCCGCGCTCGCCGCGACCGCGGTGGGCGACTACCGCGACGCCGAGACGGTGCGGGCCTTCGCCCGCGACGTCGACGTCATCACCTTCGACCACGAGCACGTGCCCCAGGACGTGCTCGCCGCGCTCGTCGACGCGGGCGTCTCCGTCCACCCCGGACCCGCGCCGCTCGCCGTCGCGCAGGACAAACTCGTCATGCGGACCCGCATGGCCGAGCTCGGTCTTCCCCAGCCTGACTGGGCCGCTGTCGCCGACGTCGCCGAGCTGCAGGCCTTCCTCGACGCCCACGGCGGTCGTGCCGTGGTCAAGACGCCTCGGGGTGGGTACGACGGAAAGGGCGTGCGCGTCGTGTCGGCGGCCACCGAGGCCGACGACTGGTTCACCGCCCTCGCGGAGGACGGCAACGGCGGCGCGCTCCTCGTGGAAGAACTCGTCGACTTCACCCGCGAGCTCGCCCAGCAGGTGGCGCGCCGTCCGTCGGGAGAGGTGCGGGCGTACCCCGTCGTCGAGACCGTGCAGCGCGGCGGGGTCTGCGCCGAGGTCCTCGCTCCCGCTCCCCGCGCCGATGCCCGTGTGCAGCGGGTCGCCGCCGACATCGGCGTCGCCGTCGCGGAGGGACTCGGCGTCACCGGCATGCTCGCCGTCGAGCTCTTCGAGACGAGCGACGAGCGCATCCTCATCAACGAACTCGCGATGCGGCCGCACAACAGCGGCCACTGGACGCAGGACGGTGCGGTCACGAGCCAGTTCGAGCAGCACCTGCGCGCGGTCCTCGACCTCCCCCTCGGATCGACGGGTGCCACGGCTCCCTGGGCGGTCATGATCAACGTGCTGGGCGGTCCGACCGAGGGGACGCTCGAGGAGCGCTTCCCGGCCGCGCTGGAAGCGCACCCGGGCGCCAAGGTCCACACGTACGGCAAGGCCCCACGCCCCGGTCGCAAGGTGGGGCACGTCAACGTCACGGGAGAGGACCTCGACGACGTCGTGTACGAGGCGCGCGCGGCGGCGGCGTTCTTCGACTGAGGTGAACTCCTGAGCGTGCCGTTGCGAGATCTTCCAGCGAGCCGCCCTAGCCTGGACCGGTGACCCGGCCGCTGCATTCTTCCGAGACGCCCGTGGTCGGCGTCGTCATGGGCTCCGACTCCGACTGGCGGGTGATGAACGCCGCCTCCGAGGTGCTGACCGAGTTCGGCATCCCCCACGAGGTCGAGGTCGTCTCGGCCCACCGCACTCCCGACAAGCTCGTGCGGTACGGGCGGGAGGCCCGAGCCCGGGGGCTCCGCGCCATCATCGCCGGGGCCGGGGGTGCCGCGCACCTGCCCGGCATGTTGGCATCCGTCACCGCCCTCCCCGTGATCGGCGTCCCCGTCCAGCTCGCCACCCTCGACGGACTGGACTCGCTCCTGAGCATCGTGCAGATGCCCGCGGGGATCCCCGTGGCGACCGTGTCGATCAACGGGGCGAAGAACGCCGGACTCCTGGCCGCTCGCATTCTCGGCGCGGCGGATTCCGAGATCGCCGACCGCGTCGAGGACTATGCGCGCGACCTGGAGATCCAGGTCGAGGAGAAGAACCGCCGGCTCAAGGAGTCCCTATGACGCTGGCGCCCCCACGCGCGTCCGCGCGCCCCTCCCTGGTCGAGCAGCGTCCCCTGCGCAACCCCGACCTCGGGTCGACGGCGGTCATGACGCGTCGCGGCTGGTGGCTGATCGTCGCGAACCTGCTCATCCCCGGCTCCGCCCAGGTGCTCGCGGGCAACCGGCGCCTCGGTCGGTTCGGTCTCGGGGCGACCCTCGCGCTCTGGGTGATGATCGTGCTCATCGCGCTCGGCGCTCTGCTCGCGCCCAGCACGCTGTTCGCCCTCGCGACCGGCTCGTCCATCCCCGACTTCCTCTCGTGGTTCCGCTGGGTGCCGCTCACGCTCGTCCAGGGCGTGCTCCTCGGATACGCGGTGCTGTGGATCGTGCTGACGATCGACACGCTGCGTCTGGTCCGGCTCGTGCGGACAGGGCCGCTGGCCCGCTTCGGTATCGCGATCGTCTCGATCGGCCTCACCAGCACGCTTGTGGCGGGCGCGGGGTGGGCGGCGCAGACGGCCGGCACGACGCGCGATGCGTTCGCGGAGATCTTCGCCCAGTCCGCTCCGGTCGTGCCCCCGTCCGACGGGTATTACAACATCCTGCTGCTCGGGGCCGACTCCGGTGAGGGCCGCGACTCCATGCGTTTCGACAGCATCTCGGTGGTCTCGATCAACGCCGCCTCCGGCGCGGTGACCATCACCGGCATCCCGCGCGACATGCCGAACTTCCCCTTCGCCCCCGGACCCATGCAGGACAAGTACCCCAACGGGCACGAGGGCAAGTTCGACCCGACCTGCGGCTGGGGCAGCGGCATCAACCAGCTGCGCACCGAGGTCGAGGTCTGCCAGGACGGGAATGCCCTGTATCCGGATGCCGTCGCCCACGGTTCCGAGCCGGGCATCGAGGCGACCAAGGACGCGGCCGAGGGCATCCTCGGCATCCAGATCCCGTACTACGTGCTGCTTGACATGAAGGGCTTCGCGGATCTGGTGGACGCCCTCGGCGGCGTGGACATCACCGTCGACGAGCGCCTGCCCAAGGGCGGCCCCGCCTACGACGGCCAGCCCGTCGACGACTGGGCCTTCGGATGGATCGAACCGGGCGCGCAGCACATGGACGGCGACACCGCGCAGTGGTACGCCCGCTCGCGCTATACGACGAGCGACTTCGACCGCATGCGGCGCCAGCGTCAGCTGCAGGAGGCGATCCTCGCGCAGTTCACCCCCCAGAACGTCCTCACCCACTTCCAGGAGGTGGCCGCGGCAGGGACGAACATCGTCGAGACCGACCTCCCACAAGGGCTCATCGCCCCGACGCTGGTCGACCTCGCGCTGAAGGCGAAGGACCAGCCCGTCTCGACCATCGAGCTCACGCCCGACGGCGGAGTCGACGAGTTCGACCCGGACTACGCCCAGGTCCAGCAGATGGTCCACGACAAGCTGCATCCCCCCACCGAGACGGAGGCGCCCACCCCGTGACCGTCACCCTGCGCGTCGTGCTGGACCAGCTCGTCGCCCCCACCTCCCGTGATCTCGCCGAGGCCTCGGCATCTCTCGCACAGGCGTTGATCGACACCGCCCCGCGCGGGTGCGACGTCGCCAGCATCGTCCCCTCGCCCGGCCTGCCCGAGGATGTCGGTGTGGCCGGTCTTTCCGCCGAGACCCGCCTGTCCATGCGCCGCCGCGAGCTCGCGGCGTCGTGGCAGCTGGGCGTGGCCCCCGGCGTCGGCAAGGGGCTGATCCACTCACCGACGGCGCTCGCCCCGCTCGTCCGACACGACCGTGTCAACGAGACGCACCAGATCGTCGTGACGCTGTGGGACCTCCGCGCGTGGGAGACGCCCGACGAGCTGCCGCGCGCCGAGGCCCTCGCCTCCCGTGCTCTGCTGTCCCGGGTCACGAAGCACGCCGATGCGGTCGTCGTGCCCACCCACGCGATGGCCGAGCGGCTCGGCGAACTGGCCAAGGCCAAGCTCGTGTCGAAGATCCGCGTGATCGGCGGGGCGCCGGCTTCCGGGATGCGTGTTCCGTCGGATGCGGTCGGTCGCCTTCGCGCCCTCGACCTGCCCACATCGATGCTCGTCCTCGCGGGTGGCAGCGCACCCTCCGACGGCCTCGCGGACGCCTTCGCCGCCGTGACCGCCGCGCACGGGGAGGGCGACGTCGTCGTCCTCGACGTTCCCGAGGGGGAGGAGCCCGCGGTCGTCGAGCTCGCCGTCGCCGCCGGGATACCCGAGGCGCGCGTGCACGCGCGCGGTTCGCTCGACCAGTGGGATCGCGCCGCGGTCCTCTCGCACGCCGCGGCGTTCGTGTCGGGGTGCGCCCGGACCGACTGGCCCTGGCGTGCGGTCGATGCCCTGGCCGTCGGCATCCCGATCGTCGCGGTCGACACGCCCGTGCATCGGGAAGTCCTCGCGGATGCCGTGGCCCTCGCGCCCGCGGACGACCTCGGGGCGGCGCTGACGCGGGCTCTGGGCGAGGACGGCGCGCGCCTGCGGGTGCTCGCGGGCGACCGCGCGAAGGGTTTCGCCTGGGAGCCTTGCGCCGACCGCATCTGGGCGCTGCACGCCGAGCTCTAGGCGCTCTCGACGAGCACACGGCGGGAGCGTCCGCCCCTATGCTCGAACGCATGCCTGCACGCGCCGGGATCGTCGTCCGCACCCGCCACCGCCCGGCGTTCCTCCGTCGGGCGCTCGGCGACATCGCCGCCCAGCGGTTCGATGACTGGCAGGTGGTCGTCGTCAACGACGGCGGTGACGAGGCCGAGGTCGACGCCATCGTGGACGAGGCCGCGCTCGGCGACCGCGCGCAGGTCGTCCACATCGCCCCCGGCGACGGTGGACGGTGCGTCGCGGCGAATGCGGGCGTGCGGGCCCTCGACACCGAGTACGTGGTGCTGCACGACGACGACGACCGGTGGCATCCCGCCTTCCTCGAGCGCACGGTCGCGTGGCTCGACGCCCATGCCGCGCACGCGGCCGTGTCGGCGGCGACCGAGATCGTCTACGAGGAGAACCGCGGCGGTACGTGGGTCGAGGTCGGCCGCGCGCCGTTCTGGGCGGGCATGAGCCGGATCTCCCTCGGCGAGATGATGAGCGTGAACCGCGCCGTCCCGATCTCGGTCGTCTATCGCCGCCGCCTGCACGAGGAGATCGGCTGGTACGACGAGACGCTCGACGCCGTCGAGGACTGGGACCTGTACGTGCGGATGCTGCGCGATCACGAGATCGGATTCCTCGCGGGGGAGCCCCTCGCGTTCTGGACTCAGCGTCCCGACTCGGTCGGCCTCGACGCCAACAGCATGTTCGGTCTCGCGGCTGAGCACGCGCGCGACGACGCGGTGGTGCGCGACCGCGCTCTCGCCGAATGGGTGCACCGCGAAGGCCCAGGGCTCCCGCTTTACCTCGCGTCGCTCCAGACCCAGCTCGCCGCGCACGTCGACGAGGCCGTCGACCGTCTCCGGGCCGAGCTGCGCGACGACGTCCGTCGCGAGATCGACGCCCATCAGCCTCTGCTCTCGCGGGTGCGGCGGCTGCGGAGTCGCCTGAGACGGTGACGGCGCGCCCGTAGAATCGAGGGATGCGCCTGGGTCGCCTTCGGGAGAGTGTCCGCCGTTCTCGCGAACTCCCCGTCGTGGGACCGGTGGTCCGGGCCGCGGATCGCATCTGGTGGGCACGAACGATCGGCCGTTCGGAGCTGGTGGATGCCGAGTACTACGGCGCCCAGCTCGGATTCCCGCGCGTACCTCGCGCCATCGCGATCGCGCACTACGTCGCCTGGGGCTTCCGTCGCGGGATGAGCCTGAACCCGCTGTTCGACGACATCGTCGCGGGCGGCCAACTGCCGGAGGTCTTCCGTGTCCCCGCGCTGTACGCCTACCTGCTGAGTGAGCGCGAGACGGTCCGTGTCCACCCCTGGTGGGATGCGGAGGAGTACGGGCGTGAGCAGGGCGGTCCCGGTCTCGAACACGCCTGGGCCCACCGCGACGCCGAGATCGCATTGACGGTTGCCGGGCACGTCCGGCGAGCGACCGTCGACGAGACGCGCCGTCGTGCGCTCGCCGCCGCGCGGACGTGGCGGCGTCACCGGGCGAGTCGGCGAGTGAAAGGCACGCGGGGCGGGGTGGGACTGATCCGCCCGATCCAAGCGCGCGACCGCCGGTACGACCGCAAGCTCGCGCAGGCGGCCGCCAGAACCGCCCACGACCGCGTGATCGTCCCTCTCGTCGGAGTCGATGCGGCGCAGTGGGTCTCGGCGCACCTGCTGGCCGACGTCGTCCCCGGGCTCGAGCTCTCCGGCGAACGCTCCCGCGTGACCTGGACCGCCATGCTGCAGCGCGCCGTCGCTCCCCTCGACGTCGACGTCACCGTGATCCTCGACTCCCGCGCCGAGTTCACGGATGACGAGATCGACGCTCTCGTCGACACCGCCCGCGCGCACGTCGTGGCGCTGCCGGTGCACCGTGCATTCGACGGCACGGTGCTCGGCGTCGGCGCCGCCGAGACGGGGGGTGCCGCCGCGTGGGGAATCCTGGCCGAGCACCCGGTCGAAGATCTGGACGCCCTCGACGCCGTCGTCGATGTCCCCCTCGCCCACGGGCTCAGTCTGGCCCTGCCGCACGAGGTGCTTCGTGAGACGCTGGGGCGCGATGCACCGACGTCCGCGACGGCGTTCGCGCGCGCCGTGCGGTCTCGGACGGGGGCCAAGGCTCTCACCGGCATCCGCCCGGTGCTCGAGGAGCCGTCCCTGGTCTTCGCCGAGCCTCGACCGTCGGGCAAGGGCAGCACCCGCGATCGCGGAGTCGCCGCCGACCTCGTCACGGCCGCCGGATTCGACGTCCTGTCATGGCGGACGGGGGAGGGGCGTACGGTCGAACCGGTACGGCGATGGCGACGCCCCGCTCCCGATGCCGAGCGCTGGGCCATCAAGATCTGCGCACCGGCGGGTCGGCGTGGCGCGGTCTGGGGCGACATGCACTTCGCTCGCGGTCTCGCGGCCGCTCTCCGACGGCGCGGCCACACCGTGGTGATCGATGCCTTCGATGCGCGGGCACGGCGGACGGCCGACCTCGACGACGTGAGTGTCATCGTGCGGGGGCCTTATCGCATCGATCCGGCGGGACCGGGTGTCGGTCTGCAGTGGATCATCAGCCACCCCGACGACATCACGCGGGGAGAACTCGCACAGTTCGACCGAGTCTTCGCTGCTTCCGAGCGGTGGTCTGCGCGCACACGGGAGCGATGGGGCATCGACGTCCAGCCTCTCCTGGAGGCCACCGACACCGATCTGTTCCATCCGCTCGGTGTGGAGCGTACCGACGAGATCGTCTTCGTCGGCACCGCGCGCGGCATCGCGCGGCCGAGCGTGGTCGTGCCGCTGCGGGCGGGTCTGCCCGTTCGCGTCTACGGGCCCGACTGGCGTCCTTTCATCCCGCACTCCGCCATCGCCGCCCAGACCATCGCGCATGCCGAACTCCCCCGTCGCTACGAGTCGGCCTCGATCGTGCTCAACGATCAGTGGCCGGCGATGCGCCGCCACGGTTTCATCGCGATGCGGCCGTTCGACGTCGTCGCCGTGGGAGGTCGCGTGATCTCGGAGGACGTGGACGGGATCGAGGAGATCTTCGACGGGGCCGTGATCGCCTACCGCGATGAACAGCACCTTCTCGAGCTCCTCGAGGCGGACCCCGACGAGATCTTCCCCGACCGGGGGCGCCTGGGGCAGATCGCGGAACGCGTCCGCGCGGAACACTCCTTCGATGCTCGAGCGGCGGTACTCGACAACGCGGCGCGGAGCGCTCGCGCGGCCCGGTCGGCTCGGCCCGGACGCTGAGCCACGCACAGGGAGTCCTCAGACGGGCCTCTAAGCTCGATCCCGTGCGTTCACTCCTCCGCCGGGCCGTCTGGCAGATCAACGCGATCCGTCACCGCGATCCGCTCTCTCCGACCGTGTTCTCCCGCCTGTTCGGGGCCCGTCGCCGGCGCCCGTGGGATCCGACGGTCCGCCCGCGTCGCATCGTCGTCCTCCGGAGCGACGAGATCGGCGACACGAGCACGACGCTGGCCCTCTTCGCCGCGATCCGCGCCCACTGGCCCGAGGCGACCGTGCACTTCGTGCTCAAGCCCGGCCCCGCCACGATGTTCCACGCGACCCCGACCGTCGATCGCGTCATCGAATGGATGCCGGTGACGGAGGGGTCCGCGCTCAAGCGTCAGATCCTCACGGCACGGCAGGGGCTCCGCCGCTTCGGCCTCCGAGGGTACGACCTCGCGATCCTGCCGCGGTGGGACTTCGACGACACCCCGGTCCGGTATCTGGCGGTCGCGTCGCGCGCGCGCTCGGTCGTCGGCTTCGCTCCAGTGCCCGAGCGCGAGCCGGAATGGTTCGGCCCGCAGGACAAACTGCTCACCGATGTCATCTCGCGCGGCACGACGCCCCATCTCACGGTCGGGCAGCTGCGTCGCGTCGCCGAGTACCTCGGCCTTCCCTGGGAGGATCACCGCCTCCCGCCCGTCGGCCGAGGTCTCTTCGACGACGCCGACCTGCGCGCGGCGACCACGAAGGCGGGTCTCGGCGACACCGACGGGATCGTCGTCGGCCTGGGCATCGGTGCGCGCGACGCGAAGCGTCAGTGGCCCGTCGAAGATCTCGCCGACGTGATGCAGAGCCTCTCCGCCGAGCGTCCCGTCGCGGTCCAGATCCTGGGCGGCGGCGTCGACACCGCCCGCGCTCAAGAGCTCGTCGCGCTGCTCGAAGCCCGCGGCATCCGGGCCGTCGACCTGGCCGGGAAGCTGAGCCTGAGCGAGAGCGCGGCCGCCATCTCCCGGTGCGATGTGTTCCTGGGCAATGATTCGGGGTTGCAGCACATCTCGAGCAGCCTCGAGGTGCCGACGGTGGTCGTGACCTGCCACCCCGCGACCGGTTCGCCGTGGAGCGACAACGCCCCCGAACGCTTCGGCCCGTGGTCGGCGCGCAGCGCGATGCTGCAGCCGTCCCACCCCGCCGAGGGGTGCGTCGACGAGTGTGTCGCGCGTGAACCCCACTGCATCCGAGCCGTGCGCCCCGACGAGGTCACCGCGGCCGTCGAGGGTCTGCTCCGGGAACCCACCGACTGAGTCCGTTACGCTCGTTCGGTCCGGCCGCCCGCCGGTTCGCCCGTCCCATGTCTGGAAGTCACATGTCCGCACTCCCCCCGATCACTCCGCAGCACATCCTCGGCTTCGAGGGCGCTCGGGTGGTCGTGATCGGTGACGCCATGCTCGACCGGTACGTGGCGGGGGCCGTGGACCGTATCTCGCCGGAGGCGCCCATCCCGGTCCTCCGCGTGCGGCAGGACCGCAGCGTCGCCGGAGGCGCGGCCAACGCCGCGATGAACATCGCTGCTCTCGGCGTCCAGACGACCCTCGTCGCCGCCTGGGCCGAGGACGAGGCCGGACGCGAGCTCGAACGACTGCTCTCCGGCACGGGCGTCGCGACGTCGCCCATCCGTCGCGGCGCTGCGCCGACCATCGAGAAGCTGCGTGTCGTCGCCGGGATGCAGCAGATCGTCCGCGTCGATCGCGAAGACCTCACCCCCCTGGATGCCGCAGGCGCTGACGCCGCGTTCGATGCTGTCCGCGCGGCCGTCGGCGATGCTCCGTCCCGCACGGCCATCGTCGTGTCCGACTACGCCAAGGGCATGCTGGGCGACGAGCTCGTCGCGCGGGTGATCGATCTGGCGAAAGACCTCGGCATCCCGGTCGTCGTCGATCCGAAGTCCACGGATATCCGCAAATACCGCGGCGCGACGATCGTGAAGCCGAATTTCGCGGAGGCTCTCCACATGTCGGGCCTGCGCGCCGATGCCCCCGACGACGACACCCTCGACACCATCGCCCAGCGCCTGCTGACCGACGGCATCGAGTCCCTGGCCATCTCGCTCTCGGCGGTCGGCGTGGAGGTCATCGAGACGGCCGCCCGCACGCGCATCCCGACGCGGGCACGTCTGGTCGCGGACGTCTCCGGGGCCGGCGACTCGATGATCGCCGGCATCGCCGCGGGACTCGCGGCCGGCCTCACCACGCTCCAGGCGGTCCAAGTGGGCAACATGGCTGCGGGCATCGCGTGCGGCCGCCCCGGCACCGCGGTCGTCTCGAGCGCCGACCTGTTGAACGAACTGCTCGTGGAGTCCTCGCCCGAGGATCGGCCGGGCACGATCGAGGATTGGGACGAACTCGCTCAGCTCGTCGCCGTCGAGAAGGACGCGGGCAAGACGGTCGTCTTCGCCAACGGCGTGTTCGATCTCCTGCACGCGGGCCACGTGGCGCTCCTGCGCGAAGCGCGCTCGCTGGGTGACGTCCTCGTCGTGGGCGTGAACTCCGACGAGTCCACCGCCCGTCTGAAGGGGCCGACGCGCCCCCTCCAGCCTCAGGCCGATCGCATGAGCGTCCTCGAGGCGGTCCGTTACGTCGATTTCGTCACCGTCTTCGGCGAGGACACCCCCCGCGAGTTGATCCGCGCCATCCGCCCCGACGTCATCGTCAAGGGCTCGGACTACCGCCCCGACCAGGTCGTCGGGGGAGAGGATGCCAAGGCCTGGGGCGGCCGCGTCCACATCGTCAACCTGCTCGACGGCGTGTCGACCACGCGTCTGTCGCAGGGCCAGCAGGTCCGCCGCGGCTGACCGCGTCGGATCCGAGGAAGGGAACAAGATGGGTGTTCTTCAGGAGAACCTGCTCGAGAACGCGCAGCGCATGGCGGCGCTCGCCGAGGACGCTGCCTTCGGCGCGGCCTTCGATCGAGCCGCGGATGCCATGATCACGTCGCTGCGACAGGGGGGAACGCTCCTCGCCTGCGGCAACGGTGGATCGATGACGAACGCGCAGCACTTCGCCGAGGAGCTGACCGGTCGCTTCCGCGGCAACCGGCCGCCGCTGCGAGCCATGGCGATCTCGGACCCCTCGCACCTCACGTGCGTCGCGAACGACTACGGCTACGAGTACGTGTTCTCGAAGTTCGTGGAGGCTTTCGCCCGCCCCGGCGACGTGCTTCTCGCGCTCTCCACGAGCGGCAAATCCCCGAACGTCCTGCGCGCGGCGGAAGCGATGAAGGCCGCGGGAGGCATCGTGGTGGCGTCGTCCGCGACCGCCGACTCGCCGCTCGGACAGGTCGCCGACGTCACGATCGCGCTCGGCGCGAGCCGCTGGGCGGACCGGGTGCAGGAGTCGGAGCTCGTCGTCATCCACTCGCTCATGCAGGCGATCGAGGACGGGTTCGGCTACTCCGCGGAGTGAGTCGCGCTCGCTCCCACCAGAGGAGCGAGCGCTGCGGCGAAGGCCGCGAGGCTCGGGTAGGTGAGGTCGGCCGCGGGGTCGGCTTCGGGGGCGATCCGCACGGTGGCTCCGCCGCCGTTCGACGCGGCGAGGCGTCGCCCCATCTCCACGTCGCCGGGTGTGTCGCCCACCATCACCGACAGCGCGCCGTCCATTTCCGGGTGTTCGGCGAGGTCGTCCTGTGCCATCCCCGGGCGGGGTTTCCGGCACGGGCAGCCATCGGCGTCGAGATGAGGGCAGTACCGGATGCCGTCAAGTCGCCCGCCGGCCTCGACGATGTCGTGTCGCATTCGGTCGTGGAGCTCGGCGAGATCGGCCTCCGTCATCAGACCCTTGCCGATGCCCTGCTGGTTGGTGACCAAGACGAGGCGCGGCGCCCACTGAGCGAGGACGGCCAGCGCGCCCAGGACGCCCGGCTCGAAGTGGAACTCGTCCCAGGCTCGGACATAACCGCCCATGATCCGGGTGTTGACGACGCCGTCACGGTCGAGGAACAGCGTCCAGGAACGACCGGCTCGTTCGTCGACGAGGTCGGAAAGACGAGAATTCACCCGATGACGCTAGCAGTGGGGCGCGACACGAACCGGCGCGTACCGCTACGTTGACCGCATGGCCTCACGGGTTTTCGCCGGCATCGCTGCTCTCGCCGTTGTTCTGACGTCCCTCACGAGTGCGACCGGGGCGGCTGCTCTCGAACCGCGTCCGACCGTGCCGTCGCCGGTCCCGACCGCTCGCGTCCAGGCGGCGCCGAGCGGGGATGCCGACGCGACCGGCGAGCTCGTCGAGCTCTCCGACCTGCCGGGCTCGACCGGATCGACCTTCTTCGTACGCGACGAGGCCGGTGAGGCGACGGCCGTCGCCGCCGACGCCGTAGAGAAGGTCGGAGCCGTGGCCGGCGACAGGGTCGAGATCGCCGACGGCGAGCTCTCGGTCCTCTCCGAGGTCGACGCGGCTGCCGCAGGCCTCGCGCACTCGGTGGACGTGGTGCTCGTGACCGTGCGGATGCCCGCCGCCGACGGCCGACCCGCGTACGAGGCACGGCCCTCCGCGTCGGTCGACACCGTGCGGTCCTGGCTCTCCTACGCCTCCGACCATCTACGGCAAGCCAGCAATGGTCGGGTGGCCTCTCTCGCCCTGGGCGCGCAGGCCGAGATCACGACGGCAGGAACGTGCCAGCTGGATCTCGCGGGTTCGTCCGGCGATCTGACCGTCTGGAACGAGGCCGCTCGCGCCATCGCGCCGGGGCGGAGCGCCGCGAGCTACGAGAACAGCGGAGGGCGCCACCTCCTCGTGGTGTTCCCCGAGGACTGCGCGGATGCCTGGCAAGGGTCGGTCGGGATCGCGAACGTCGGCGGGGGCCTCTCGTACGGCGGCAACATCGCTCTGCTCGACGTCGGTCAGGGGCAGCGTCAGGCCTTCCTGCACGAGTTCGGCCACAATCTGAGCCTCCGGCACGCCAACAACTACGCCTGCCTCCCGCTCCAGCAGCACTGGGAGGGCAATGACGGTTGCGGCTTCGCCGAGTACGCCGACATCTATGACCCGATGGGCGTGGTCGTCGACGGCGACTACGACTCGCCGCTGTTCAACGCCGCGCACCGCGATGCGCTCGGGGGATACCCGCAGGGCAGCCTGGTGACGATCGAGCAGGATGCCTCGACCTCCGTCACGTTGCGCCCGGCTTCGTCGACGACCGGCACCCTCGCGGTCAAGGTTCGCGATTCCAACGGGTGGGACTACTACCTCGACCTCCGTAACGGTCGTGGCTCGTACGACGGTGGTGCGTACTACGCGCGCGGTCGTGGATGCGACATCACCTGGGTGTGCACGCGCGACTACGGGGTCCGTATCACCCAACAGCAGTCCGCCGACACGACGTCCTACGCGGTGGCGAGCGCGCAGGACGACGGCGACGGATACGCCCTCGTGAAGGGCGATTGGTTCTCGTCGTCAGAGGGGTCGACCTGCAACATCTGGCTCTCGGTGGACGACATGTCGACCGATGGCGCCGGTCGTCCCACGTCGGCGACGGTGACCATCCGCACCGGCGACAAGGCCCCCTCCTGCGGGACCAGCCCCGACGGGGTCCACCCCTGGTTCCAGGCGAAGTACAAGGAGCTCGGCGGTGCCTCCGGCCCGCTGGGCAAGCCGGTCGCTCCCATGGTCTGCCAGTCCTCGGCCTGTTGGCAGGAGTTCGCCGGCGGCGTGCTGACCTCGGACGGTACCCAGATCGTGATGCTGTCCACGGCTTACGTCACCACGTGGCTCGCGAACGGGGGCCCGGACGGCGCCCTCGGCCTCGTCGCCGGCCCGGAGTCGTGCTTCGGAACGTACTGCGCAACCCCTTTCGCCGGCGGGGCGATCACGTGGGTGCCGGGTCAGGGCGTCACGGCCGTTCCGGTGCACCCGTGGTTCCAGGCGAAGTGGAAGGAGCTCGGCGGGATCACCGGAGCGATCGGAACGCCCACGGAAGGCATGCGCTGCCAGTCGTCCGCGTGCTGGCAGCAGTTCACGGGCGGGGTCTTGACCTCGGACGGTCGTCAGATCGTGCGGCTCTCCTCGGCCTACGTCTCGACCTGGACGGCCTGGGGAGGACCTGACGGTGACCTCGGGCTTGTGGCGGGCGGCGAATCCTGCTTCGGGTCGTACTGCCAGGCGTCGTTCGTCGGGGGAGTCATCGTCTGGGTGCCGAACAGCGGGGTCTACCCCGTGGCGAAGAAGTGGTTCTACCCGGCGTGGATGGCGCGCGGGGGAGCAACCGGTTCGCTGGGTCTGCCCACGGACACCATGAAGTGCCAGTCCGCCGCGTGCTACCAGGTCTTCCAGAAGGGCACCCTGACCTCGTCGACGTCCGGCATCCTTTCGCTCTCGTCGGCGTACGTGTCGAGGTGGATCGGCTGGGGCGGTCCGGATGGTCAGCTGGGTCTGCTCACCGGGCCCGAGGTCTGCTCCGTTTCGTTCTGCCAGGTGCCGTTCCAGCGGGGCCTGATGGTTTGGCAACCCGGGACGGACGTCCGCACCCTTTTCGGGGATGAGGCCGACGAATGGCGGCGCACGCACCCGGTGGCGGCCCCCGGGCGATGACCGGGCGCCGTCCCAGAGGAAAAATTCGTGTCCGGGGGGCATTTTCCCTGTTAACAGTGATACTGGAGGGGTGAATGAACGTTCCGGCCGATCGCCCAGGATCTCCGGGCGGGCCCCGTCCCGCACCCGCGTGCTGCAGGGCGCCCTCGTGGCGATCGCCCTTGCCGCGACGCTGACCGCCTGCGCGTCGCGCCCGGGGGCGTCCACCACCTCGACCCCGACGGCGGAGCCCACGTCGACCGCCTCGGCATCCCCGTCTCCCTCCGTGACGCCCTCTCCCGAGGCCACGGACGAGGTGCAGCCCGAACCCGTGGCGACCAGTTCCGGCCCGGCCTCGGTGACGATCGTCAACTACGGTGCGGACGGCCAGAACATTTCGGCGTCGGGTCTCGTCTCCGGGCCCATCGAAGAAGGCGGGGTGTGCACGCTCACCGCGACGTCGGCGACGGGTGCGATCCTGACAGGTTCCATCGATGCGGTGGCGACGCCCGCCGCCGTGAACTGCGGCATCATCGACATCGCCGCGCCCGCGGGGGAGTGGAAGCTGGTGCTCGAGTACCGGTCCGCCGGTACCTCGGCGGCGTCCGAACCCGTCACGGTCTCGCAGCCGTGACCTTCGCCCCCGCCCGCGCGCGGTTCTCCTGGGCGCTGGCGGCGCTGGCGTCTTTTGCGTTGGTCCTCGGGATCCTGCCCGTGCTCGCGCCCGCGGTGGCTCCGGCGGCGACGGCAGCGAACGCGAGCGACTTTCAGGACGGCTTCCTGATCTCCGACGACAACTTCTTCGACGCGGGCTCGATGACGGCCTCCGACATCCAGACCTTCTTGAATTCCAAGGTCACTTCGTGCCGGGGAGACGAGGGGATGCCGTGCCTCAAGGACTACGTCGCCCAGTCGACCCCGTCGCTCGGCGCGGACTCCTACTGCCGCGCGTTCGGCGGGGGCACGATGAGCGCCGCCCAGTTGATCGCGGCCGTCTCGCAGGCGTGTGGGATCAGCCCCAAGGTCATCCTCGTGATGCTCCAGAAGGAGCAGGCCCTCGTCACCGACCCCGCTCCCTCTCCGTACCAGTACCGTGCGGCGCTGGGCCAGGGATGCCCGGACGGCGCAGCCTGCGATCCGAACTTCGCCGGGTTCTTCTACCAGGTGTACGGCGCAGCGCGACAGTTCCAGATCTACGTGAAGAACCCGCGCTGGTACAGCTACCAGCTGGGGTGGAACAACATCCTCTACCAGGCGACCCCGCCCGACAACGATCGCGTGTGCGGCACCAAGCGCGTGAACATCCAGAACGACGCCACGCGTGCGCTGTACATCTACACCCCGTACACGCCCAACCAGGCGGCGCTCAACAACCTCTACGGCACGGGCGACTTCTGTTCGGCGTACGGCAACCGCAACTTCTGGCGCCTGTACACGGACTGGTTCGGAAGCCCGACGGCGTCCCCGGTCTCAGGCGAATACGCGCGGGTGTGGGCTTCGCTGGGCGGAGCGGGCGGTCTGCTCGGCTCGCCCACGTCGACCGAGCAGTGCTTCGGCACCTACTGCCAGCAGTCGTTCCGCAACGGAACCATCTTCTGGTTCCCGGGTCGCGGGGTCTTCGGCGTGCCGACGGTCATCGAGTCGATGTGGCGCAACCTGGGCTTCATCGACGGCGCCGTCGGCCGACCGACCGGGGTCGTGGTCTGCCAGAGCGACATGACGTGCACGCAATCCTTCGACGGCGGGGTCATGGCCGCCGATCCGACAGGCGGCAACCTCGTCGGCCGACACGTCGAGAGCGTCTGGTCGTCGTCCGGGGGAATCGGCCTGGGGGCGGCTCGCGGCCCGGAGGTGTGCTCCAGCGGTTCGCAGTGCGCTCAGATGTTCGCCCACGGGGCGCTCTTCTCCGGGGGTTCCGCGACGGCGGTGACCGAGCCCATCTTCAGCGCGTGGGTTCAGGCCGGAGCCAGTGGAGGGTCGCTCGGCTTCCCCCGGAGCGACGCATCCTGTGTTTCGGCCGGGTGTACCCAGCGGTTCGGCGGCGGACTCATCGCCTCGTCCGGTCGTGACAGCGCCCAGGTCGTGCCCGAGCCCATCGCGACCAAGTACCTCGGGGCGGGCGGCCCCGCGGGGGTCGGCGGGCCCGCGGGCCCGCAGACCTGCGATTCGTCCGGTGCCTGCAGCCAGCGCTTCGGCTCCGCGCGCATCGACACCTCCTCGAGGGGCACCTTCATCACGATGAAGTGGTTCTTCGACGCGTGGTCGGCAGCGGGATTCGAGAAGGGTCGCCTCGGCCGACCTCTCGCTGACATGGCCTGCATCCCCGCGACCTGCTATCAGCGGTTCACCGGCGGCACCCTGTCGGGTTCGCCCTCGGGCGGAGTCCTCGCCGTGTACGGCGCGTACCGGGATCTCTGGTCGAAGAACGGCGGGCCCGGCGGTTCGCTCGGACTTCCGACCGGCTCGGAATCCTGCAACGGGGTCAACTGCGCGCAGTCGTTCCAGAAGGGTGTGATCGGCTGGACGCCCAAGTACGGCGCGGTCGCTGTGACGGGGCGCTACCTCACGGCCTGGCAGGCACAGGGCGCCGGTGACGGACGCTTGGGCGGGCCTCGTTCGGCACCCTCCTGCTCCGGGGGCGTGTGCACCCAGGCCTTCCAGACCGGCGTGCTCACCACGGCTCCCTCGGGTGCCCTCGTCGCCGTGGCGGGGGAGTACCAGAGCGTCTGGAATCGCGCGGGCGGGGCGAAGGGGCAGCTGGGCCGACCGGTGAGCGACGAGTCGTGCAACGGCCGCAGTTGCTCGCAGGTGTTCCAGAACGGCGTGATCGTGTGGACTCCCGGTTCGCGAGCGGTGATCGTGGCCGGTTGGTTCCTCGATCCGTGGCAGGCTGCGGGATCCGAGAACGGCCGTCTGGGCGCGCCGACCGCCGCGATGGTCTGTCTGCCGGTGACCTGCTACCAGGCCTTCCAGGGTGGCACCCTGACGGGGTCGCCGTCGGCCGGCATCCTTCCCGTCTACGGTGCCTACCGCGACGTGTGGATGAGCGCCGGTGGGCCGGCGGGAACGCTCGGGCTTCCCACTCGGGCAGAGTCCTGCTTCGGTTCGTATTGCCGTCTGCCGTTCGAGCGCGGGACGATCATCTGGCGGCAGTCCGCGGGAGCTTTGGCGATCGCGCCGCCCGTGTTCGCGACGTGGGACGCCGCGGGAGGAGCGACGGGACGTTACGGTCTTCCTCTCGCCCCGGCGGTGAAGAGCGGCGGCAAGGTCACTCAGAATTTCGAGCGCGGCACCGTCTCGGTCTCCGGGTGAAGTCTGCCGGGCAGAGGGGTCAGCGCCAGGGTTCGCTCACGCGGGGATGCTAATCTACGACGCGATGTGGAAGACGGAGTTCCTCCCCTCCACCGCCGTTGTCCGGCAGGCCCACCGTGAATGTTCCGGCCACCGAGTCGGCACACCCCTCACCATGGCCCTGTGCCGCGCGGGGGCGTGCCAAGAGAATCAGAAAGAGGAGTTGGCGATGGGGAAGAACCAGGAGCTGACCGCCGAGGCCGTTGACGCGGTGTCGCTGGAGCGTGCCCTGCAAGACGCCGAGATCGCCAATCGGCGCGTCATCGAGCTGACCCGTGGCCTGCTCGAGCGCGAGGAGCAGATCGCCAAGCTGCAGCTGGAGATCGTCTCGCTCAAGCAACTCCTCGACCCCCGTCGGAAGATGGAGCATGTGTTCCGCAAGAACCACGCCCTCTATGTCGTGGCGCGTCGGGCGCGAAGGATGATGGGGCAGTGACCGCGGCGACGCCCCGGATCCTGCTCGCCGTCACCTTCTACAACGGTCGGGACTTCGCGCGCCGCACCTTCGAGTCGATCGCGCACCTCGACCGCGAGGGTTTCGAGCTCGACGTGCTCGTCCTCGACGACTGCAGCCCCGAGCCGGGGTTCAGCGAGTACCTCGCCGAGCTCGCCGCCGAGTTCGGCGCCGTCTTCTACCGGTCTCCTCGCAACCAGGGGATCCCGCGCAACGTCAACCTCGGACTCGCGACCGCGCAGCGGCTCGGGTACGACTACGTGATCATCTCCAACTCCGACGTCATCTACTCTCGCAACTCGGTGAAGGTGCTTCTCGACGTGGTGTCGGCGTCTCCCGCGGCCGCCTCGGTGACCGCGTGGTCCACCAACGTCGACCCGTACTCGCTCCCCAACGGCACCGAGCTGTACGTCGAGACCCCCGAGGTCGCCGATCTCATCGGCGAGGCTCTCTCCGACGAGTTCGCCGCCGAGGCGATGGAGATCCCCGCCGGCATCTCGTTCGCGATGATCGTCCCCGTTTCGGTCCTCCCCACGGTGGGTCTGATGGACCCGGTCTTCGGCCGCGGGTACGGCGAAGAGTCGGACTGGTCCGCCCGAGCGACGAGCGCGGGCTACCAGCACCTCCTTGCTCAGGGCGCATTCGTATATCACGCGGGTCGCGGGTCGACCCTCGCCGCCGGCGTGATCTCGCAGAGCGACATCGCGGACTGGAGCAACCAGCACATCGTCAACCACCGGTCCCCGATGTTCCGGTGGAGCGTCGACGGATTCCTGCGTTCGGGCGTGCTCGAGAAGGCCCAGGTCCGTGCGGTCGCGGCGCTGATCCTCGCCGCCGCCGCCCGTGGGGGCTACGCGGTGATCGACCCGACGATGGACTGGGACGACCAGGATCCGAGCGTCGTCACGGTCGCCATTCGGTCGCAGGCGTACGAGATGTGCACGGCGCACTGGAACGGGTTCACGGTCGAGATCGACACCGACTCCCTCGACGTGCTCGCCTCCATTCGGAACTTCTTCTCCGGTGCGGAGCCCGTCTATACGAACATCCCGGCCGCGACGTGGGAGGGTGCCGAGGAATTCGGCTATCCCCTCGGCGTGTGATCGCGGTGCGCAGTCTAGGAGAGGCGTTCGATCCGCGTCACAACTCCATCGGGTTCCTCCGATGGGCGATGGCCTTCATGGTCATCTTCAGTCACGCCGGCCCCATTGCGGGCATCTTCGGCGGCGTCGACATCGGCGCGCAGTGGGGCGCGGAGACGTCCCTCGGTGGCGTCGCCGTCACGGGGTTCTTCTTCCTCTCCGGAATGCTCATCACGCGGAGCATGGTGCGCTCGCGCTCCCCGTTCCGCTACCTCTGGCACCGCGTCGCGCGCATCTACCCCGCCTGGTTCCTCATCCTGGTCGTGACGGCATTCCTGCTGGCTCCGCTCGCCTGGCACCACTCTCAGGGCACCTTCCAGGGCTTCCTCTCGTTCCCCGACAACTCCCCTTGGGACTACGTCGCGAACAACTTCACGCTCGTCCTGAACCAGTGGGCGATCGCGGGCACCGGCGGAAGCACGCACGCGGTCCAGGTCGGCTACAACACGTGGAACGGCTCCGCGTGGACCCTGATGTACGAGTTCGCGTGCTATCTCGGCATCCTGGCTCTCGGGATCATCGGCGCCCTCCGTGCGCGGATCGTCGGCGCGCTGGTGGCGGGCGGACTCCTCCTGCTCAGCACCTTCCAGGCGCTGCACATCGGCGATCTCGGCTCCGCCATCCAGACGTTCTCCAACCCGCAGGTCCTGCAATTGGTGGCACCGTTCGCCTTCGGCACCCTGGTGCAGCTCTACATCGAGAAGGTTCCGTTCGACGACCGACTCGGTATCGCGATGCTCGTCATCGCCGCGCTGTGCTGGTGGCGCGGAGGGTGGTTCCTCTTCGGGCAGTACGCGTTCGCCTACGGCCTGATCTGGTTCGGCACCCGGGTGAAGGCGCTCTCACGGTGGGACCGGCACGCAGACCTCTCCTACGGCATCTATATCGCCGGATGGCCCGTCATGTTCCTCGCCGCCGAGTACGGGCTCCCCGAACGGGCGGGCGCCTTCGTCTACCTGCTCGTCGTGATCGTGGTCGTGCACGTCTACGCCTACCTCAGCTACATGCTGATCGAGAAGCCGGCATTGGATCTGAAGAACTGGATGCCACGATGGCTGGCGCGTATCCGAGGAGTCGATCCCGTGGCGCCGAGCGGAGGCGGTGCGGGCCTGCTGGTGCGGGCTCGCTTCATCCCGCTCGTCCTCCTGCTGATCGTGACGACGGCTCTCGTCGTCATCGGCGTCGTACGGTAGAGCCCAGGAGGTCGTCGTGAACAAGATCGTCGTCATCACCGGCGCCGGAGGCTACGTGGGCCGACACGTCACCCGCGCGGTGGCGGAGCTGGGTTACGAGGCCGTCGCGCTCGTTCGACAGCGGCGCGAGGGCGACCTCGGCGCGGAGGCCCGCATCGTCGAGGCCGACGTGCTCGACCCGGCTTTCGACATCTCGGCGGTGGTCCCCGTCGAACGGGTCGCGGCGGTGATCCACCTGGCGTGGCAGGACGGGTTCGTGCACAACGCCCCGTCGCACCTGGAACGGCTGTCGGACCACTATCGGTTCCTGGCCGGTCTGGTCGAGGCCGGGGTATCGCGTATCGCCGCTCTCGGGTCCATGCACGAGATCGGGTATTGGGAGGGCGCCGTGACGGCGGAGACGCCCACGAACCCCGTGACCCTCTACGGCATCGCGAAAGATGCCCTCCGGCGCTCAGCGACCCTCACCATCGGCGACCGCGCGGAGTTCGTCTGGCTCCGCGCCTACTACATCCTCGGCGACGACCGCCGGAACCGTTCGATCTTCGCCAAGCTCCTCGACGCGGCCGATCGCGGCGACACGGTCTTCCCCTTCACCACCGGACGTACGCTGTACGACTTCATCGATGTCGCAGAACTCGGCCGCCAGATCGCCGTCGCGGCGACGGAGGAGGGCCTCACGGGCATTGTGAACGTGGCATCCGGTGAGCCGGAGTCGCTCGCAAGCCGTGTGGAGCGCTTCATCGCCGAGAACGGTCTCGACGTCACGCTGCAGTACGGCGCCTTCCCCGACCGTCCCTACGACTCCCCGGGCATCTGGGGCGACGCGGCGACGATCACCGAGCTGATGGCTCGATCGCCCTTCCCGCCGCGAGACTGACACCACCACGCGCACGAGCGTGACCCGCCGGCGCGGCCGTCCGCGGGCATAGACGACCCGTCAGGCCGCGACACCGCGAGCGGACACCGGCAACGGCGCCGTCACCGTGCGGGGCCCGTCGAGCCGCGCGGGCCCGGGCGAAGGATCCTCGCTCAGCGTCCCGAGGTGGCCGAGCCTTCGACGTCGATGCGCATGTAGCCGGTGGCGCGGGGGTCGAACTCGACGTTGAACGAGGTCGCCTGCATGATGTTGTGCAGGTCGTTTCCGTGAGCGTCGATGAGCGTCGCGTTGATGAAGTACTTCCCACCCGCGAGTGGCGGATCCTTCAACACGAACGACACGTCCGAGGATCCTGTCATCGGGTCGACGGGCGTCTTCAACCAGTCCGTGCCCGTGACGAACATCTTGTGCCCCATGTGATCGTCGATCTGGATGCGGCATCCCCACTTGTCCAGGTGCGTGGACGAGAGCGTCAGCTGGATCTCGAGATCGTCGCCGGGCTGGAGGGCTTCGCCGGGGCCGCGTCCCACGACCACGGCGCGCACGCTGTCGACCGAACCCTGGGGGCGAGGTGCGCCCGGGTCGGCCGCGTCGCGCTCGGCGACCCGTCGCTCCTCGAGCAGGTCGCGGAACCGCGCGACGGCCCGAGAAGGGGCACCGTCGAAGAGGACCTCGCCGTGATGCAGGAGGACCGCGCGACCGCACAGCTCGACCACCTGGTCGAGCGAGTGCGTCACGAGGATGATCGTGCGCCCCTGTTTCTGGAAGTCGCGGATACGATCCATGCACTTGCGCTGGAACGCCTCGTCACCGACCGCGAGCACTTCGTCCACCAGGAGGACGTCGGGATCGGTGTGCACGGCCACGGCGAACGCGAGCCGCACGTACATGCCTGAGGAGTAGAACTTGACCTGTGTGTCGATGAAGTCGCCGATCGAGGCGAAGGCGACGATGTCGTCGAACTGCGCCTCTGTCTCTTCGCGGCTGAGCCCGAGGACCGACGCATTGAGGAAGACGTTCTCACGGCCCGTGAGATCGGGATGGAAGCCTGCGCCGAGCTCGAGCAGCGCTGCGAGGCGGCCCCGCTCTTCGACGGTTCCCGAGGTCGGGTCGACGATGCCGCCGATCACTTTGAGGAGCGTGCTCTTGCCCGAGCCGTTGTGACCGATCAGACCGATCGTCTCTCCGGCGTAGATGTCGAGGTCGACATCGCGCAGCGCCCAGAATTCCTTCTTGTGACGGCGGCCGGCGCGACCCAGGGTGACCACGCGTTCCTTGATCGAGGAGTCTTTGCGGATCGTGAACTTCTTCGAGACACCGCGGATGCGCGCCACCTCGGGACGAGGAGCGTTCTCCGCGGGCAGGACGGGGGGAGTGGGCATGGGGGTCACAGCTCCTGGGCGAAGTTGCCCTGCAGACGGATGAAGACGCGATGGCAGACGAGCAGGAGAACGAGACCGATGACGCCCGCGATTCCCATGCGGAGGAGGAGGTCGCTCGGCCATTCCGCGGTATCTCCGGCCACCCAGAACGCGCGCTGGAAGCCGAGGACGGCAAGCGTGAGCGGGTTGTTCGTGTACACGTCGAGCACGACCGGGGACGGGATCAGGGTCTTCGCCATCTGCCAGGAGTAGACGATCGGGCTGGCCCAGAACAACAGCATCGTGATGACCTCGACGAGGTACTGGACGTCACGCAGGTAGACATTGACCGCGCTGAACAGCAGCGCGAAGGCGGTGCCGTACAGGACGATCAACAAGATGGAGGGGACCGCATAGACCAGCTGAAGGTGCAACGGCGGCTTCGCGACGATGAACGTCGCCCCGATCAGGACGATGAGCTGGATGCAGAAGTTGAACAGCGCGGAGCCCACGCTCGAGAGCGGGAACACCTCGCGCGGAAGATAGACCTTCTTGACCAGACCGGCGTTGGTGAGCACCGAGCCGGTGCCCCCGACGACGATCTCGGTGAAGAGGCCGATCGCCGACAACCCCGCGAACACGTAGACCGCGAAGTCGGGGATGCTCTTGGCCGCGCCGAGGAATTGACCCATGACGACGAAGTACACCGCCAGCTGGATCAGCGGGCGGATGAGCGACCAGAAGAAGCCGAGGGTCGAATCCTTGTACCGGGCCTTCAGGTCGCGGCGGACGAGGAGACCCAGCATCTCGCGGTGCGAGAAGATCGCGCGGACCGCTCCCCACCACGCTCCGGAGCCGCTGATGGCGCCGACCGGCTTCAGCGGGGTCGCCGCGAGCCGCTGCAGGCGAAGCGTAGCCTCTTCATTTGCGCGTGACATCGCCTTCGATCCTACCGTGCGGGTTCCTGGGAGCCGCCGGAGGCGAGACCGGCGTTGGCCGACAGTCGGGGCTCAGCTCCGCGCCGAAGCGAGATACCCGGCAAGGCGCTCCCGCCAGGGGACGTCGAGGACGGTCGTCTCGAGCACGCTGTTCCTCGGTCGCGGGGAGACCCGAACGGTCGACGAGGCGTGGTACTCGTCCGTCGAGACACCCGTCACGCGGTTCGGATCGTGTCCCGTCAGTCGGAACACCTCGCGGGCGACCTCGTCCCACGCCGCCGGCTCGCCGCCGCTCGTGACGTTGTGCACGCCGTATGCGGCCCCGGACTCGACGAGGCGGCGGATGCTCGCGGCGATGTCCGAGGCGAGCGTCAGTCGGCCGATCTGATCGTTGACGACGCGCGGATCGATACCGCGCTCGGCGAGGTCGACCATCGTGCGGACGAAGTTGTTCCCCTCGCCGATCACCCAGCTGGTGCGCACGATGTAATGCCGCGGAACCACGGAGACGATCGCGTCGCCGGCAGCCTTCGTCTGCGCGTAGACGCCGAGCGGAGAAAGAGGGTCGGATGCCGTGTACGGCGCATCCTTCGCGCCGTCGAACACGTAATCGCTCGAGATGTGGACGAGGGTGATGCCGTGGGCGGTGGCCACGCGACTCAACGCGGCGACCGCGGTGACGTTGGCCTTCCACGCCTCGACACGCCCCTCCGGCGTCTCCGCGGCGTCGACCTTCGTGTAGGCGGCGGCGTTGATGATGGTGCGGTAGTCGCGCCAGCGGCGCGCGGCATCCAGGTCCGGCGAGGTGAGGTCGAGCTCGGCGCGAGAGGCGTACTCGATCCAGGGGTGGTCGCCGAACTCCGCGCGCAACGCACGCCCGAGCTGCCCGTCCGCCCCCGTCACGAGCATCTTCGCGGGCGGCATCGGCACGACGTCGGCGAGCCGCGGGTGCTGGAGGTCCTTCGCACTGATCTCGACCGAGGCGAGCGGGATGGGCCACGCGATCGCGGCCGTCTCATCCGCGAGGTTGAGGAACGTGTACGTCGCATCGGGCGACCAGTGGTCGTTGACGAGGTACGTGTACGCCGTGTCGGGCTCGAGGGTCTGGTACGAGTTGCCGACGCCGCGCGGCACGAAGATCGCGGTCGAGGCATCGAGCTCGGCGGTGAAGACCGCGCCGAAGGTGTCGCCTTCGCGGAGATCGACCCAGGCGCCGAAGATCCGTCCCGTGGCGACCGAGACGTATTTGTCCCAGGGCTCGGCATGGATGCCACGGGTGGTGCCGACCGCGTCGTTGAACGAGATGTTGTTCTGCACGGGACCGAAGTCGGGCAGGTCGATTCCGGCGGCGAGCATCTTCTCGCGCTGCCAGTTCTCCTTGAACCATCCGCGCGTGTCGCCGTGCACGGGGAGATCCAGGAGGATCAGCCCCGGGATCGGAGTCGTCCGTGCCGAGAGGGCTTTGCCGAACTCGATGGTCACCGCGTTCACTGCCCCTTGCTGGCGTAGAAGGCCTCCACGCCGTCTTTCGTGGGTGCCCACCAGGACTCGTTGTCGCGGTACCAGTCGATGGTCGCGGCAAGACCCGATTCGAAGTCGCCGTAGGTCGGCGCCCAGCCGAGTTCGGTGCGCAGCTTGGTGGAGTCGATGGCGTACCGCAGGTCGTGGCCGGGCCGGTCGGTGACCAGGTCGTAGGCGTCGACGGGCTGGCCGCTCAACTGCAGGATCAGCTCGACGACCGTCTTGTTGTCTTTCTCGCCGTCGGCGCCGATCAGGTACGTCTGGCCGATCTCGCCCTTGTCGAGGATCGTGAGGACGGCCGACGAGTGGTCGTCGGCGTGGATCCAGTCGCGGACGTTCTCACCCGTGCCGTACAGCTTGGGACGGATGCCACGGAGCACGTTCGTGATCTGACGCGGGATGAACTTCTCGACGTGCTGATACGGCCCGTAGTTGTTCGAGCAGTTGCTGATCGTCGCGCGGACGCCGAACGAGCGCACCCAGGCGCGCACGAGGAGGTCGGACCCGGCCTTGGTCGACGAATACGGCGACGACGGGTTGTACGGGGTGCTCTCTGTGAAGCGCGCCGGGTCGTCGAGCTCCAGGTCGCCGTACACCTCGTCGGTGGAGATGTGATGGAAACGCACGTCGTGGCGACGCGCGGCCTCGAGCAGCGTGTACGTGCCGATGATGTTCGTGTCGAGGAACGGGCGCGGGTCGTGGAGGGAGTTGTCGTTGTGCGACTCGGCGGCGTAGTGGACCACCGCGTCGGCCTCCGCGACGAGAGGGTCGACGACCGCGGCATCCGCGATGTCACCCACGACCAGGCGCACCCGATCTTCCGGAAGTCCCGCGAGCGACGCACGGTTGCCGGCGTAGGTGAGCTTGTCGAGCACCGTCACGGTGTGGTCCGTGTGCGCGACGACGTGGTGGACGAAGTTGGAACCGATGAAGCCGGCGCCACCGGTGACGAGAAGGCGTGCCATCAGTGGCCTCTTTCCAGGATTTCGAGGAGGTATGCGCCGTAGCCGGACTTGACGAGGGTCTTCGCGCGTTCGCGCAGCGCCTCGTCGGACAGGAAGCCCTGCCGCCAACCCACCTCTTCGGGGACCCCGATGCGCAAGCCGGTGCGGCGCTCGATCGTGCGCACGTAGTCGGCGGCGTCGGTCATCTGGTCGAAGGTTCCGGTGTCGAGCCACGCGGTTCCGCGCGGAAGGACCTCGACCTGGAGCTTGCCGGCCTCGAGGTAGGCGCGGTTGATGTCCGTGATCTCATACTCGCCGCGGGCGGACGGCTCGAGCCCGCGGGCGATCTCGACGACGTCGTTGTCGTAGAAGTAGAGACCGGGAACGGCGTAGTTGCTCTTCGGGTGGGTGGGCTTCTCTTCGAGCGAGACCGCTCGACCGTCGGCGTCGAACTCGACCACGCCGTAGGCGGTCGGCTCGCCGACCCAGTAGGCGAACACAGCGGCGCCGTCGACGTCGGTGAAGCGCTTGAGCTGCGTACCGAGCCCGGGGCCGTAGAGGAGGTTGTCGCCGAGGACGAGGGCGACCTTCTCGTCGCCGATGAAATCCGCCCCGATCGTGAACGCCTGGGCGAGGCCGTCGGGAGACGGCTGCTGCGCGAACGACAGGTTGATGCCGAACTGAGACCCGTCGCCGAGGAGCCGCTCGAAGAACGGTGCGTCGTGCGGGGTCGTGATGATCAACACATCGCGGATGCCCGCGAGCATGAGGGTCGACAGCGGGTAGTACACCATCGGCTTGTCGTAGACCGGAATCAGCTGCTTCGAGACGCCGAGCGTGATCGGATGCAGTCGCGTGCCCGAACCACCGGCGAGAATGATGCCCTTCACGCCTTCATCGTGTCACAGTTCGCGGCACGCACCCGAACTCGACGGCACCGGAAAGAGACGGGTGAAGACGCGGACGGATCTACTTCAGAAGCCGCCGAGCGGCCATCTCCTCGAGGGACTGGCGGTAGGTGTCGCCGCCTACGGGCTCGTCGATCACCCAGTCGACGAAGCGCCGCACGCCCTCGGCGAAGGACACCTCGGGATGGAATCCGAGCACCGAGCGGAGGCGCCGGGTGTCCGCGACGTTGTGGCGGATGTCGCCGAGCCGGTACCGGCCCGTGATCGACGTTTCCACCGGGACGCCGAAGGCGGCGGAGAGCGCCTCGACCACGTCGAGCACGGTCGTCGCGATCCCCGATCCGACGTTGAAGACCCCGCCCGCGGCCGCAGGGGACGTGGCCGCCAGGAAGGTCGCCTCCACGACATCGTCGATGTAGACGAAGTCGCGGCTCTCCTGGCCGTCCTCGAAGACGTCGATGCCCTGCCCCTGACGGATGAGGGTCGAGAAGATCGAGAGGATCCCGGTGTACGGGTTGGTCAGCGACTGTCCCGGTCCGTAGACGTTCTGATAACGCAGCGACACGGCTTCGACGCCGATCGTCGGGGCGACCGTCATGATCAGCGATTCCTGGACCTGCTTGGTGATCCCGTACACCGAGGAGGGGTGCAGCACCGCATCCTCGGATGTCGGGATCAGCTCGAGCTCTTCACCGTCCTCGCCGTGGACGGCGAAATCTCCGCTCGCCATCGCGGCATCCGTCCGGTGGGGCGGGTAGACGACGGTGCCGGTCGCCGTGCGGTACGCGCCCTCGCCGTAGATGGACCGCGAGGAGGCCACGACCACGCGTCGGACGGTGTGCGGCTCGTTCGTCAGGAGATCCATGAGCTTCGCGGTACCGCCGATGTTGGCTTCGACGTAGCGGTCGATCTCGTACATCGACTGGCCGGTGCCGGTCTCTGCGGCGAGATGGATCACGGTGTCGACGTCCACGAGAGCCGCCCGCAGGTCGTCGACCGACGTCACCGTTCCGCGGTGGACCTCGGCCACGTCGGAGACAGCGCGCAGCAACGGTGACGTGGTCTCGGGATCGGGACCGTGCACCTGGGCGAGGAGGACGTCGAGGACACGTACCCGATGACCGGCCGCCACGAGTCGCGCCGCCAGGCGGCTCCCGATGAACCCGGCGCCGCCGGTGATGAGGACGTGGGCCATGGGCGTCAGCCCGCCAGAACCGAGCGGAAGTAGTCGATCGTGCGCTCGAGGCCGGGGCGCAGCGCGACCGTCGGCTCCCAGCCGAGCTCGCGGCGCGCGAGGTCGATGTTGGGCTGACGCTGCTTGGGGTCGTCCTGGGGGAGGGGGCGGTGTTCGATCGTCGAGGTGCTCCCGGTGATCTCGAGGACCGCGTTCGCGAGCTCGAGCATGGTGAACTCGCCCGGGTTGCCGACGTTGATCGGGCCGGTCACGTCGTGGCCCGTGTTCATCAGGCGGATCATGCCGTCGACCAGGTCATCGACGAAGCAGAAGGAACGCGTCTGCGAGCCGTCGCCGTAGATCGTGATGGGCTCGCCGCGCAGGGCCTGGACGATGAAGTTCGACACGACGCGGCCGTCGTTCGGGTGCATGCGCGGGCCGTAGGTGTTGAAGATACGAATGACCTTGATCGACAGCTCGTGCTGGCGCCGGTAGTCGAAGAACAGGGTCTCGGCGGCGCGCTTGCCCTCGTCGTAGCAGGAGCGCGTGCCGATGGGATTGACGTTGCCCCAGTAGTCCTCGGTCTGCGGGTGCACCGCCGGGTCGCCGTAGACCTCGGAGGTCGAGGCCTGCAGGATCGGCACCCGCAGGCGCTTGGCGAGGCCCAGCATGTTGATCGCGCCCATGACGCTGGTCTTGGTGGTCTGCACGGGGTCGTGCTGGTAGTGCACCGGGGAGGCGGGGCACGCGAGGTTGTAGATCTGGTCCACTTCCACGTAGAGGGGGAAGGTGACGTCGTGCCGCATGAGCTCGAACCGCGGGTTGTCGAACAGGTGCTCGACGTTGCGGCGGGATCCCGTGAAGAAGTTGTCGACGCAGATGACCTCGTTGCCCTCGGCGAGCAGTCGCTCGGAGAGGTGGGACCCGATGAAGCCGGCACCGCCGGTGATGAGAACTCTGGATGACACGTCCTCAGCGTAACAGCGGGGTGTCGGGCGCTCAGCGGGTGGCGGACACCATGCGCGCCTGACCGAACGTACGCCCGAGGGTGCCCTCGAGGCGCCCAACGAACATCGGCCACCCGTCGCCGAGAGTGATCGGCTGCGGATTGCGGACGCCGTACAGCAGCCCGGCGGCGGTGAAGGCGAGGCGCCACCAGAGGGGGTAGCCATGGACCGCGAAGGCCCGTCCGGTGCCTCGGCCGTACGCGCGGAGCTTGCGCCGACGCTCCGCGGTGCCGAGCCCGAAGCCCGTCGAGATGCCGTCGACGTGGACGTCGGCGGGCAGCCACCGGAATTCGTGGAGCAGACGCGGCTCGTGTGCCATCGCGCGCAGGAGCAGATCGGTCCCCTCGGCCACCTGCCACGGCGACGCGGAACCGGGACCCATGTTCTCGTCGAATCCCCCGACGGCGTCGAACAGCGAGCGGCGGATGAGGATGCCCATCTCGATGACCGACCACACGTTGTACTTGTCCAACGGTGTGCCCGCGGAAGGGAGCGTGGTCTTGGGGCCCCGTTCGTCCCACGAGGTGAAGCCCCCGGCGAGGAATGAGGGGTCGTCGACGGCGGCGTGCAGGGCGGCCACGGTTCCGTCGGGGTACGTCGTGTTGTCGTTGGGGAAGGTGACCACCGCGTCCCCGGCGGGCAGGGCCGCGACGCCGGTGTTGCGCCCGAGCGATGCGCCCCGCGCGGAGGTGGTCGCGGTCACCGGGACACCGCGGGCGGAGAACTCGGCGGCGAGGGCCGCCACATCCTCCTGCGCACCCTGCGCGACGAGGACGACATGATCGCCGTCCTGGAGCTGGTTCTCGAGAGAGGTCAGCAGGGCGCGGAGCGGCTCGAGCCGTCCCAGCGTCGTCACGACGAAGCCGATGGTCATGGAGCGTCCTCTCGGGTCAGGGCAGGGCGTTGACGGCCGGGTAGGCCGGATCGGGAGCGGGGGAGCCGAGGCGCCAGCCGGCGCGAACGTACGCGGCACCGCGACGGTCGCCACGGGCCAGCGTCAGCAGGACCTTGGCGCTGAGACGGGCGAGGCCGGTCACGGTCGTGGCACCGCCGTGCAGGGCGAGGAAATGGCGGAACGCCTGGCTGGAGTAGGCGAGGATCCGCGAGCCGGCCCGCGAGTGCGACGACGAGACCGCGTGGGTCAGGACCGCGTCCGCGACCTCGGCGAAACCGATGCCCCGAGCGCGGAGGCGGAACCCGTATTCGACGTCTTCCCAGTACATGAAGAAGCGCTCGTCGAGAAGACCCGCGGTCTCGAGCGTGGATCTCCGCACGAGGACGCAGGCCCACGTGAGGAAGTCGGGCTGCTCCGCCGGACGCGGCTGGCGGATGCCCCACGTGAGGCGGTTCACGACCCCGCCCGCGGAGAATCGCTGGCCGTCGGGCGTGACGATGCGCGGACCCACGACCCCGAGGGACGCGTCCGTGTCCAGAGCGGCGCGCAGGAGCTCGATGTCGCTCGAGGGGAGGGTCGCGTCGTTGTTCATGACGAGCAGGAGCTCGATGGCGTCGTCGGCGAGAAGGACCTTCATCCCCGCGTTCACCCCGACGGCGAACCCCGTGTTGGCGCTCAGCTCGACGAACTCGATTCGATCGTCGGGCGCGAAGGCATCCCGGATCGTCCCGTCGGCCTCGTTGTCGACGACCACGACACGGGTGATGGCGGGAGAGGCGAGGAGGCCGGTCACGCACTCGACGGTCTGCACGCGATCGCGCCAGGTGAGCACGACCGCGCCGATACGGGAGGCCGCGTCGTCGGGAGAGGAGGTCATACGGTGCGGTCCTGTTCTTCTCGGGCCGGAGGGGTCGCGATGTCGCGCATCGCGGCGGCGCACGGCCGCCAGAGGAGGAGGGTGGCCAGGCCTTCGGTGAGGGCGTAGCCGAGCGCTGCGCCGAGGGGGCCGATCACGATCGCCATCGCCACCATCGCGGGGACGCCGATCGCCGTCGCCACGAGCGTAGCGCGCATGACCAGGCGGGCCTTGCCCGCGGGGAAGAGCACGTGACGCGTCATCGAGGTGCGGACGGAGAGGAAGAGGAACACGAGCCCCATCGCGGCGACCAGATCGAGTCCGGCCGCGGCCGACTCGCCGAACATGACGAGGCTGACCCAGGGGCCGAGGGCGGTGAGGACGACGGCACCGAGGAGGCCGAAGGCCGCGTGCGTGGCGAGGGCCACCCGCAGGCGTCGGCGGCGGTCGAGGGCGTCGCCCTCGCTCACCCAGCTCTGGAAAGCGCTCGCGAGGGTGAAGGGCAGGACGCTCCCGAGCTTGAACATTTTGTCGGCCGAGGCGTATCCGGCGGCCGCGGAGGGGAGCGCCGTGACATTCACCAGGGGAGCGGGGACGCTGGAGTACGCGCTCAGCGCGGCGTCGTTCACCGCGACGGGGAGGCCCGCGCGCAGGAGCCCCGGGATCTCGCGTGCAGGGGGCCAGGGACCGGGATGCCGGCGCAGCAGGCGCGCGCTGAAGAGCATCGTGCCGCCCAGCGTCACGAGGATGCCCGCGACCGGGTAGAGCTCGACGATCCCGGTCAGCAGGATCGCCCCCGCGGCGAGGGCGGTGGCCACAACGCGCGGGACGGCGTCGAAGAAGATGATCGTGCGAGGGTCTCCGACGCCCGCGCAGTACCAAGTGAAGGACAGGGCGATCAGGGCACCCTGGACGCCCATCAGCACGGTCAGCAACTCGGACCCGGGCGAGGCCACGAACCAGCACACCACGGCGAGGAGGGGCAGCACGATCGCGGCGAGCAGGAGGCGCACCACGATCGAGTCCCGGTACAGCCGGGCGCGCCGCTGGTCGTCGGGGGCGATCGAGATGAGGGCGGGGCCGACGGCAGTCCACCCGTAGCCGATCGCGATCGCCGCGAAGGTGCCGATCGCCTCTCCCGCGATCGCGCTCGCCCAGCCGCCGTCGCCGGCGAGGCGCGAGATGAGCGGCAGCACCAGGAGGGGCGAGATGGCGGCGATCGCCGGGACCACCATGAAGCCGAGAAGCCGTCCGCGCAGCGGTGCCGGTCCCGCGGTGTCGGTCATCGACGCTCCCCGAGAGCGCGGTCCAGGACCTCGGCGACGCCGTCGGCCGCGCCGTCCCAGGTGAAGCGCGAGGCCCACTGCCGCGCGGCCTCGCGGGTCGCGGGGCTCGGCGGGGCGGCGAGGGCGGAGCGGATCGCGTCGCCGAAGGCTGCGGCATCCGTCGCATCGGCGTACCGCGCGGCGGTCCCGCCCACCTCGCGGAGCACGGGGACGTCGTTGGCGAGCACCGGGACGGACCGTCGCAGCGCGTCGACGACGGGAAGGCCGAAGCCCTCGACGAGGGAGGGGCAGACGTACAGGTCGGCGACCTGGAACAGCGCCTCGAGCTGGGCGTCGCTCACCCAGCCGGGAAGGACGACGTCGCGCTCCAGACCCAGCTGCTTGACCTCGGCGGCGAGGGGGTCGGGCAGGCGGCTGCCGGCGATGACCGTCACGGGCCGCTCCGCGGGGGAAAGGGATGCCACGGCCTCGAGCAGTCCGCGGAAGTTCTTGTGCGGCATCCGGTTGCCGACGCTCAGGACGATCGGTCGGCCCGCGGGGAGGCCAAGTGACGTCAGGGGTGCGGCCGGATCGTCTTGGGGGCGCGGCTCGGCGCTGCCGTTGTGCACCACCGAGATGCGCTCGGCGGCGACACCGAGATGGGTGCGGATACTGTCGGCGGCCGCGTGCGACACGGTGAGCACGTGGTCGGCCGTGCGGGCCGACCGTCGCATGAGGAGCGAGGTGACGCTGCGCTGCGCGCGCTCGGCGAGCCCGCCGGGCACCTCGTCGTAGATCGCGTCGTGCACGGTGACCACGCGCGGGACCCCGCGGAAGATCGGTCCGAAGTTCGCCGGCGCCCAGACGAGGTCCGCGCGGTACCGGCGGGCGAGGACGTCGGTGGCGGCGACGGCACCGAGCGCCCAGGTCGCCGGGTCGGCGCCCACCCACGGCACGATCTGCACCGGGCCGGGGAAGAAGGTCGTGACCCGCGTCTGTCCCGCGCGCCCCGTCAGGGCGGCGAAACGGGCGTGCGGCAATCGCTCCTCGAGGCGCGGGAGGAGCTCTCGCGCGTAGGTCTCGGTCCCGCCGCGCGAGCCGGTGAACCCCAGCAGGTCGACGAGGATGCGGCGCGCGGCCATCAGCTCTCGATGACGGCTTCGGGCCGCTGCTCGCGTCGGGGGGTGGTGAGAACGCCGGAGAAGAAGCTCATCATGACGGTCTGGAAGCCGAGGATGATCGTCAGCGCACTGGGAACCGCGATGCGCACGGCCTGGGCGGCGTTCTGCTGGCCGAAGTCGAGGCTGCCCCACAGGGTCACCTGGACGATCCCGATGACGATGCCCAGGACGAAGAGGGCGAGACCGATCAGCAGACCCCGCTCGGCCGACCACTTCGCGACGATCCGTCGATATCTCTCGCTCGTGGGAAGGAACCCCTCCTGCGTGGCGTAGAGCTTGGTGAGCCAGAAGAACAGCAGGGATTGGAAACCGATCACGCAGAGCGCGCTCGCGTAGACCATCGTCGTGACGTCGAAGCCGACCCCGGCGATCTCGATCCCGCCGAACGAGAGCACGCCGACCGCGATCGCGCCCAGGAAGAAGGCGACGAGGCCGGGGTAGACGAACAACCAGCGCGGAGCGAACAGCAGGAGGAAGCGGAGGTGCCGCCATCCGTCATGCCAGCTGCGCAGGTGCGGCGGGCGGGAGCGTCCGTCCTTCTTGAGCGTGGTCGGCACCTCTTCGATGCGGTACCGCGCGAGCGAGGCGCGCACGACCATCTCGGAGGCGAACTCCATGCCGGTGGTCTGCAGGTCGAGATCGCGGATGCGCGCGCGGTTGAATCCGCGCAGACCGCAGTGGAAGTCCCGGATGCCGGGACGGAAGAACAGCTCGCCGATGAACGACAGCACGGGGTTGCCGAGGTACTTGTGCAGCGGCGGCATGGCGCCGGGAGCGATCCCGCCGCGGAAGCGGTTGCCCATGACGAGGTCGGCGCCGGCGCGGAGGCGCTCGACGAAGGGCTCGAGGTTCTCGAAGTCGTAGCTGTCGTCGGCGTCGGCCATGATGACGAACCGGCCGCGCGCGGTCTCGATGCCGTTGATGAGCGCGGCGCCGTATCCGCGGCGCGGGGCGTGCGACACGCGTGCGCCGAGTCCTTCGGCGATCGCCTGGGAGCCGTCGGTGCTGCCGTTGTCGGAGATGAGCACCTCTCCGCGGATGCCGCTGCGCTGCAGGAAGCCCTGGGCCTTCCGGATGCAGACCTCGAGCGTCTCCGCCTCGTTGAGGCAGGGCATGAGGATCGTCAGCTCGACCTCGTCGGTGGGGGCGGGATCGGTTCGGGCGGGAGTGGTCACGGGGTGTCTTCTTTCGTCTTCACCGAGGAGCGGGTCGGCAGCGCCAGTGCCGACGCGATGCCCTCCACGGTGCGGCGGATGGTGCGGGTGCGGACGGCGGTGTCGTACCAGGCGCGCGCGCTGCGGCGGAGGTCGTCACCGCCGTCGGCGACGGCCCGGATGGCTCGGGCGAGATCGTCGGGGCGGGTGGTGGGGGCGACGACGCCGTTGACGCCCTCGTCGATGAGCTCGGTCGCGGCGTTGCCCTCGTGCGCGACGAGGACGACCGGGGTGCCGTGGGCGTTGGCCTCGACGACCACGAGACCGAAGCCCTCGCGGCGCGACGGGTGCACGAGCGCGAGCGCCCCGTGCAGGAGCGCGTCGAGTTCGGCATCCGAAACGAATCCGGGGAACTCCGTCCAGTCGGAGCCGCCCACGCGCTCGACTTCCGCGCGAACCGCGTCGGAGCTGGGGCCGGTGCCGAGGATCACCAGTCGGAGGTCCGGGAGACTCGCGCGCGCGGCGGCGACCGCGGCGGGGATGACCTCGACCTGCTTGTCGGGGATGTGGCGGCCCACGTACAGGACGTAGGGCGGCTCGGTCGCGGGGCCGGGGGTCCCGACCTCGACGGCGTCGTCGATCAGTCCGGGGCTGACGAGCGGGGGCCGGCGCAGCCCCTCGGCGCGCAGTCGGGTCGCGGTGAGCTGCGAGTGGCAGGTCGCGAGCGGCGTGAGGGCGATGGCCGCGCGCTGCAGGACCCACGCGATCGTGCCGGTCACGAGGCCCGAATACTCCACCCACTGGCGCCGGTGCCAGACCTCGAGGTAGTCCACGACCACGCGCGTGCCGGACCCGAGCAGGGCCAGTCGCGCCGCGAAGACGTTGAAGATCGGCAGACCGCTGACGATGAGCGCCGTGTAACGACGACGGCGTCGCACGAGAGTGCGGAAGAGCGCGGCGGCGTAGCGCAGGGCCGCCGGGATGCGGCGCACGCCGCCGGGGGAGTACAGACTCAGGCGCCCCGTGATCGGACGGATGCGGAAGAGCTCCTCGATCGGGGTCGGACCGTCCCACTGCACGGCCGTGAGGTAGTCGACCTCGAGGCCGCGCCGTCCGAGCTCGACGGCCTGAGCGCGATACTGGCGCTCGCCGCCGCCGGTCGAGTACGGGAACAGGCAGTCGTAGGCGACCGCGACCGTCGTCTCACGCGCCATCGTCAGCAGCCCTCGATCCGGAACAGGCGGGCCTCGGGCCCTTGGGAGTCGACGAGGACGAGGTGCGCGGAGGGGACGAGGTCCTGGATGCCGTCGTACGCCGTTGCTCCGTTCGGGTCGTCGATCACATCGCGCCGGCCGAAGTCCAGCACGTAGTCGATCCCGAGCTCGTCGACCGTGGAGCAGACGGCGGGGTCGGTGTCGATGTCGCGCAGGTGCGTGTTGAGGAACAGGAGCTCGGGGGACGGGGAACCGAAGACGTGCCTCTGCGTCACCTCGCGATCCGCCAGCGCGAGCGCGAGAGAGGTCCCCGTGCGGGGGCTGCCGATGATGAGCGCGTCGTCGGGGGTCTCGTCGTCGAGGCGCTCGAGCAGGGCGTGTTCGTCACCGGAGAGGATGAGCGCATTGTCGGTGTAGGCGTAGGCCTCGTGCACCTGCGCGAGAGCGATCCGCACGTTCGGTCCGAGCACAACCGAGAACACGGCGAGGATCGCGACGACCGAGGCCGTCCGACGCGCCCACCGGGGGAACGACCGACGGGCTGCCCATCGTCGAGCGCCGTCGACGATCGCGAGCGCGCCGAGGGTGGCCACGGGGATCGCCGCGAGCGGGAGCAGCGCGGCCAGGCGGTTCGCGTCGTTGTACCAGGGGTTCGTGAGCGCCTGCCGCACGGGGGAGTCGATGCGCAGCCCCGACACCACCATGAACAGCACCACCGCGACGCCGAACACCGCGAGGACGGGGACCCACCGGGGGCGCCGGGCGACGGCGACCGCACCCGCCGCGAGGAGGAGGACCACCACGATCGTGGGCGAGAAGCCGCGAGGCGACGCGAGCAGCCCCTCGCCGGCGGACTGGGCCAGGTTCTGCCAGGGGGCCCAGCCCGAATGCTCCGCACCCGTGCGGAAGATGGACCACACGACCGCCATGGCGAGACCGAAGCCGACGACGGCCGCGCCGACCCCGATCTTCGACGCTCGCGTGCGGGCTTCGAAGGCACGGACGGACAGGATGCCGATGACGGCGGCCGCGGCGAACGCGAGCAGAGCCAGGAACGCGTTCGGGTGGCCGAGGAACACGCCGCCCGCGAGGAGCGCCGCGAGCAGCAGAGCGCGCGTGAGCGCGCGCGGGCCACGGTCATCGAGAGCGGTGATCACGGTGGAGAGCGCCGCGGGCACCATCGCGTACCCGACGAGGTTGGGGTAGAGCACGCCCCAGTTGAAGAAGAGCGCGGGGAACGCACCGAAGCCGGTGGAGAGCGCCGCGGCCGTGATGTACGCGGTGCGTCGCTGGGCGAACAGCGCGCCCACCAGCGCCATGATCGACGCCGGCCAGAGGATGGAGACGAACGCGAGGTTCGCCCCGTTGACGGCGACCGGGACCGAGGCCCCGGTGAGCTCGACGACGAGCGTGGTGATCGCGTGCCAGCCGTTCGGGTAGAACCCGATGTCGGAGGTGGCGCCGATCTGGAACCCCGAGGCGTCGCCGTTCTGCACGGCGAGAGCGATGGCGTTGAGATGGACGATGTTGTCGAAGCGCTGGGCGATGTTGTCGGGCGCGCCGAAGGCGCGCGCGAACATCACGGTCATAACCCCCGCGGTCGCCACCAGCGCGAGGGCCGCCGTCAGCAGCGTGCGGCGCGCGGTCGGTGCCGGTTCGATTCCCGTCCCGCGTCGGAGCAGGAGACCGATGCCGACCACCACGAGGGTGACGAGAGCCAACGGCAGGAGGTTCCACCGCAGCCCGACGAAATGGCCGATGGTCGAGGCGGCTGCGGCCAGCGTGACCGAGATCGCCGGCGCCAGCAGGAGGCGCTGCGGGCTGCGAACGCCCCACCCGGCCGCGACGACCGCGGCACCGGGGAGGATCAGGACCAGGACGGCGACGAGGTACGACGGAACGGCGCTGATCCAGTCACCCATACGATCCGTCTCCGTCAGTTCCGTTTTCGACACGCCATCGTATCGGACGGTCTCTGCGCGCCCGCTGAGCCGTTCCGTGCAAGGCCGTTCCGTGTGAGGCCGTTCCGTGCGAGCGCCCAGAAGGCCGCCGGTAGGATGGTCGGCGTTCTTCCCCGAAACGAGAGTTGTTCGCGTACATGGATCTTCTGGTAGTCGGTTCGGGCTTTTTCGGTCTCACGATCGCGGAGCGGGCGGCTGCGGCCGGGCGACGCGTGACGGTGATCGATCGCCGCCATCACATCGGGGGCAACGCCTATTCCGAGGATGAGCCCGAGACGGGCATCGAGGTGCACCGGTACGGCGCGCACCTGTTCCACACGTCGAACCCGACGGTGTGGGAGTACGTCAACCGCTTCACCGATTTCACCTCGTACGTCCACCGCGTCTACACGACGCACAAGGGCGTCGTGTTCCCGCTGCCGATCAACCTCGGCACGATCAACCAGTTCTTCCAGGCGGCGTACACGCCCGATCAGGCGAAGGCGTTGGTGCACGAGCTGGCGGGCGAGTTCGACGCGAAGGATGCCGCGAACCTCGAGGAGAAGGGCATCGCGCTGATCGGCCGGCCCCTGTACGAGGCGTTCATCCGCGACTACACCGCGAAGCAGTGGCAGACCGACCCGAAGGATCTCCCGGCCGAGGTCATCTCGCGGCTGCCCGTCCGTTACACGTACGACAACCGGTACTTCAACGACACGTGGGAGGGTCTGCCCGTCGACGGGTACACCGCGTGGCTGGAGCGGATGGCGGATCACCCGAACATCGAGGTGAAGCTGTCGACCGATTACTTCGACGAATCGCAGCCGCTGAACAAGAAGGCCACCGTCGGCCAGGTGCCCGTCGTTTACACCGGTCCGGTGGACCGCTACTTCGACTACGCCGAGGGTGAGCTGTCGTGGCGCACGCTCGACTTCGAGCAGGAAGTGCTGCCGATCGGCGACTTCCAGGGCACGAGCGTGATGAACTACGCCGACGCCGACGTGCCGTACACGCGCATCCACGAGTTCAAGCACTTCCACCCCGAGCGCGCCGACCGCTACCCGAGCGACAAGACCGTGGTGGTGCGCGAGTACTCGCGCTTCGCCACGCGGGCGGACGAGCCGTACTACCCGGTGAACACCGCCGACGACCGCACCGGCCTGCTGGCGTACCGCGAGCTCGCCCAGGGCGAGCGGGACGTGCACTTCGGTGGCCGCCTCGGCACGTACCAGTACCTCGACATGCACATGGCGATCGGTTCCGCTCTGTCGATGTGGAACAACCAGCTCGCGTGAGGCTCGCGTGCGTGTGACCCAGGCCTCCGCGGGCCGTCCGGCCCTCGCCGGACGGGCGGACGAGGGGCGCTGGGCATACCGCTCCGACATCGACGGCCTGCGCGCCGTGGCCATTCTGCTGGTCGTCACGTATCACGTGTGGATCGGTCGGGTCTCCGGCGGTGTCGACGTCTTCCTCATGCTGTCGGCGTTCTTCCTCACCCGGGGGTTCGTGCGTCGGATGGACGGACCGTCACCGGTGCGCCCTGTCCTGCACCTCATCGGCATCTTCCGCCGCCTCCTCCCCGCGGCCGCCGTGACACTCGTGGGCGTTCTCGCTCTCGCGTGGACCTTCTTCCCTCCGTCCACGTGGCGTGCGACGTGGGAGCAGACCTGGGCCTCCCTGCTGTACGTGCAGAACTGGGTGCTGGCCGCGGACTCGGTCGACTACTACGCGCGCGTCGAGACCCCGAGTCCCCTGCAGCACTTCTGGTCGATGTCGGTCCAGGGGCAGGCCTTCGTGCTGTGGGTCGTGCTGCTCGCGATCTGCCAGGCCGTCGTCAGACGCTTCCGTCTGTCTCCCGATCGGGTCGTCGGCGTGGTGTTCGGTGCCGTGTTCGTCCTGTCTCTGTGGTACTCGATCGTCCGCACGGACGCGGCGCAGCAGAGCGCGTACTTCGACACGGGGGCGCGGCTGTGGGAGTTCGCCGCCGGTTCGCTCCTGGTCATCGCCTTGCCGCACCTCCGACTTCGTCCGCGCCTTCGCGCCGTCCTCGGATGGGCGGGGCTCGCCGGCCTGCTCGTCGTCGGCCTCGTCCTCGACGTGCAGGGAGGGTTCCCGGGCTATCTCGCGCTCTGGCCGGTGCTGTGCGCGGCCGCCGTAGTCGTCTCGGGCAGCGGCGAGGAGTCCCGCGGACCCGCCCGGTTCTTGGCATCCCGGCCTCTCCAGCTGCTCGGTCGCGACGCCTATGCGCTCTATCTGGTGCACTGGCCGCTGCTGATCACGTTCCTCGTCCTGACCGGCAGCGACAGCGCGGGCTTCGTCGGGGGGACGCTCATCATCGTGCTGTCCCTCGCGCTCGCGCGTGCCCTCACGGCCGTCGTCGACACGCCGGTGCGGGCCTGGCGGAAGGGCGACCCCTCGCGGCTCGTCCCGGTCGCCGTCCTCGTCGCCGCGACGGCGGTGGTCGTGCTCCCGCTGAGCGCGTGGCAGGTCTCGAACGAGGTGGAGGCCCGCAGCATCGCCGCTCGGGCCGCCGTGACGAACCCGGGGGCCGCGGTCCTTCGCGATCCCACCTTGGCCGAGCCGCCCGCCGACGCCGCTCTCCTCCCGCTGCCCACCGCGCTCGAAGAGGAGTGGATGCAACTCGACCGGCCCTGCTCGGGTGATCGCCTGCCGGAGAACGGCATCCTGAACGTGTCCTGCTGGGAGACCCCGCACACCGCGCGGGCCGCGCACACGATCGTCGTGGTCGGCGACTCCCACTCGCAGCAGATGACCGCCGCCCTCCTGCCCGTCGCGGAAGAGAACGGGTGGGGAGTGGTCATGCTCGCCAAGGGCGGATGCTCGATGGGACTGGACGAACCCGGGATGGACGATCAGTGCGACGAGTGGCGTGAGGCTGCGATCGAGCACGTGGAGCGGATCCGACCGGATGCCGTTCTGACCGTCGTGACCCGTTCCGACTGGGGCGAGCTCGACGAGGCGGTGCGCCCCGGTATCGACCGCTTCCTCGATCGCATGGGCGACGCGGGGATCGAGGTCCTCGGCGTACGGGACAACCCCCGGTTCCCCTTCGACATGTACAGCTGCGTGGCGGAGTCCTCCGATCCCGTGGACTGCGCCGTCCCGCGCGCGGGTTCCCTCGCCGATGACAACCCCGCGGCGGTCCTGGATCGCGCGGGTGTCCAGCTCGTCGACCTGACGCCGTGGATCTGCCCCGACGACGTCTGCGTCGGCGTGGTCGGCAACGTGGCGCTCTACCGCGACGACAACCATCTCTCGCGCACCTACGCCACGACCCTCGCCCCCTCGTTGGCCGAACAGTTGCCCTCCACCCTCGGATGACGCGCGTGCAGAGGATTCTTCGGTGACCCCCGCCACCGTCGGCGCCCCCGGGTCGGCGCGGCGCTCCCTCCACTCCCTGTGGCTGCTGTCGTCGCGCGACCTGCGCGTGCGGTATTCCACGAGCGCGCTGGGGTATCTGTGGTCGGTGCTCGACCCGCTCGTCATGAGCGGCATCTACTGGTTCGTCTTCACCCAGGTCTTCCACCGATCGGTGGGGGAGGACCCGTACATCGTCTTCCTCATCACGGCCCTCCTGCCGTGGGTGTGGTTCAACTCCTCCGTGACCGACTTCACGAAGGCGTTCAAGAAAGACGCCCGGCTCGTCCGTTCGACGTCGATCCCGCGGTGGATCTGGGTGAACCGCATCGTGGTGAGCAAAGGCATCGAGTTCCTCTTCTCGATCCCCGTGCTCGTGCTGTTCGCCGTCTTCGGGGGCGCCCAGGTGTCGTGGGCCCTCCTCGCGTTCCCTCTCGCCGTCCTCCTCCAGACGATCCTGCTCGTGGGGCTCGGCCTCATCGTGGCGCCACTGTGCGTGATGTTCGGCGATCTCGAGCGCACCACGCGGCTGGTGCTGCGGGCCCTGTTCTACGCCTCGCCGATCATCTACGGCGTCGGCAACCTCCCCGGCGTCTTCGCCGACATCGCGGCGTTCAACCCGCTCGCGGGCATCTTCACCCTGTATCGCGTCGGCTTCTTCCCCGATCAGTGGGACACCCTCACCGTGGTCGTGGGCGCGGCGGTGAGTCTCGGCATCCTGGGACTCGGTCTGCTGCTGTTCCCGCGACTCGAGCGTCCCGTGCTGAAGGAGCTGTGATGACCGGCCCCGCGATCGAGGTGCACGGGCTCGGCGTGCGGTTCCGCCGGAACCGCCGCGGGAGCCGCACCCTGAAGGACCTCTTCGGTGGGGCGTCCCGTCGATCGCGCCCCGACGAGTTCTGGGCGCTGCGCGAGGTGTCGTTCCGTGTGCAGCCGGGGGAGTCGATCGGCGTCGTCGGCCGCAACGGGCAGGGGAAGTCGACGCTGCTCAAGCTCGTCGCCGGGGTCCTGCTTCCGGACGAGGGGCGCGTCGCCGTCGAGGGCGGGGTCGCCCCGCTCATCGAGATCACGGGCGGCTTCGTGGGCGACCTCACGGTGCGCGAGAACGTCCGCCTCACCGCCGGACTGCACGGGATGCCGCGCGCCGAGGTCGCGCGCCGGTTCGACGACATGATCGCCTTCGCCGAGATCGGCGACTTCGTCGACACCCCCTACAAACACCTGTCGAACGGCATGAAGGTGCGCCTGGCGTTCTCGGTGGTTTCGCAGCTCGACGAGCCGATCCTCCTCGTCGACGAGGTGCTCGCCGTCGGGGACCGCTCGTTCCGCGAGAAGTGCTATCGCCGCATCGACGAGCTGCTCGCCGAGGGGCGCACGCTCTTCTTCGTCAGCCACAACGAGAAGGACCTCCGTCGCTTCTGCACGCGCGGGCTCTACCTGGACGGCGGGCGGCTCGCGATGGACGCGCCGATCGCCGAGGTGCTCGACCGCTACAACGCCGACTACGCGACGGGCTGATCTGCCGCTGCTCGCCCGCGCGAGCGCTACGCGACGGGCTGCGCGCGCTCCAGCGGCGGCATCGGCGTCCACGACGCGTCGCGCAGGATGCGTCGACCGTCACGGAGACCGCGGAAGAGATGGCTCGTTCCGCGGAGCTTGCGCTCGACGACGACCAGGCGGATGAGCTCCTTGACGAAGGTCAGCGCCGTGCCTGCTGTGAAGGGCAGCGGGCGGTAGACGCCGAGCTCGCGGTAGTACTTCTGCAGGTACGCGCGGTTGCGCATGATGTAGTACCGGTACGCGTCGCTCGAGGCGTTCATGTGCCGGATGCCCATGTCCCACTGCTTGATCTCGCGCGTGCGCCGGAGCACGAACTCGTTCACGATGACCGAGGGCGTCTGGCGGGAGGCGAGCCACCCGTAGAGCTGGTCGTCCCAGTAGATGAAGAAGCGGGGGTCGGGGAGGCCGATCTTCGCCACGATGTCGCGGTGGATGAACATGCCCTCGAAGCATCCGGAGTTCATCGGCTTGAAGCCGGAGTCGTCGAAGCCGGCGGGGGCGAAAGGGATCGGGATCGCCATCGACTCGGCGACCCGGTACTGCCAGTAGAACTCGCTGCCGTCGTAGTCGTAACGGCGGCCCTGGATGCTGCGGAAACGCGGCGTCCAGTGCCCCATGCGGGCGAGGCCGTCGGAGACCACCTCGACGTCGTCGTCCATCAGCCAGATCCACTCGGATCCGAGCTCGTAGGCGACGCGCATGCCCTCGCTGAATCCGCCCGAACCACCCGTATTGGTCTCGAGACGGCGGTAGACGAGCTCGGTGGGAAGGCGATCGCGGAACGCCTCGACGACCTCCGTGGTGTCGTCGGTCGAAGCGTTGTCGATGACGACGAGGTGCCCCGGTGCCGGGTCCATCCGCTCGATGCTCTCGAGCAGGCGCGTGAGCAGGTGCGTGCGGTTGTACGTGACGACGACGATGGTCGCGGTGGCCGGATCGAACGCGGTCACGACTGCTCCTCGAAGGCGGCGCGCCACTGGGCCTCGGAGACGAGGTCGGGCAGAGCGCGGCGGTATTGGTCGGACAAACGGGGCCACTCGCGCTGCAGACGGCGGTGCAGGCGCAGGCTCTCGCGCAGCATGCGGCGGTACTGCGCGCGGTCGCGCGTGTAGATGTTCTGCCCCGAGCCGTCGGCGGCGCTGACGAGGGCGCTGTCGAAGGACGGCACGCGCCACCAGTGGGCGTCGGCCTTGCCGAACTCGACCTCGGGCTGCGCGACGTTCTCGGGCCGCGGCGTGTGGAACCAGTGCGACACCAGGGTCCGCAGGGTGAACACGCGCAGACGCATACCGGAGGGGCTGTCGAACTCGTGCCGCTTCAGACGCCGGAACACCTGGCGCCCGCGGCGGGAGCGCAGGGGCACCCCCGAGTCCTTGTGCACGACCGTCTCGGGGTGCTTCTTGGCGATCGCGCGCGCCTCGGGCATCGCGGTCGCCAGGGTTCGCCGCATGTGCGCGGGACCCGAGAGCACGTCTCGCAGCGCCCGGTGACGGAGTTCGACCGGGTAGTACTGCATCATCATGAGGTGCTTCAGGTCGAGACGACGACTGTGCCGGATGAGCGTGCCACCCTGCGGTGAGCGCGAGTGGAGGAGCGCGGACACGATGCGGTTGCGGGCGTGGAAGTAGGCCTGCCAGTCGATCGAGTCGTCCTTGCCGACCCACGAGACGTGCCAGAGCGCGACACCGGGCATGGAGACCGTGGGGTAGCCGGCATCCCGGGCGCGAAGGCAGAACTCCGCGTCGTCCCACTTGATGAACGCGGGGAGCGACAGACCGATTTCGCGCAGGATGCTGGTGGGGATGAGGCACATCCACCAGCCGTTGTAGTCGGCGTCGAGTCGCATGTGCAGCGTGGGGGTCTGACGAAGGTTCGCGACGCTGAAGTCGTGGGGGAGACGCTCCTGGTAGAGCGCCCGCCACATGAACGGGGCGTCGTCGACGACCTCGGCCCACGCGTGCAGCTTCGGACGGTCGAGCAGATCGAACATGTGTGCGCCCACGATCGTGGGGACGGAGGCATAGCGACCGAAGACGACGGAGCGGCGGATCGATTCGGGTTCGATGCGGACATCGTCGTCGAGCAGCTGGACGAAGTCGCTCTCGGGGCGCTGCAGGGTCTCGGTCATGGCGCGGGCGAAACCGCCCGACCCGCCGAGGTTCGGCTGGCGGATGACCTCGAGGGTCTCGCCCAGGCGCGCTGCGACGTCGGCGTATGCCGGCTGGTCGGACACCAGGTCGGTGCCCTGGTCGATGAGGAAGACCCGGTCCACGACGTCGAGCACATCGGGCGCGTCGGCGAGCGCCTGGAGCGTGTTCACGCAGTAGTCGGGCTTGTTGTACGTGGTGATGCCGATGCTGGCCTTGCCCGGGCGGACCGGTTCTTCTTCCGTCGTCCAGGCGGCGCCCTCGAACATCGCGTCCGAGCGATCGGCGGCGACGTCGAACCAGATCCAGCCACCGTCGCTGTACTGATCGAGGACGAGGTCGAACGAGGTCTCCGTCGACTCGCCGCGCACCTCGCGCGTCTCGATGCGCTGCTTGGTCCCGGCACCGTTCGAGCGGTAGACGAGGATCGTCGCGTCTCCCGAAGTGCGCACGGTGAGGCGGACGTGGCGCACGGCCGTCCAGTGCTGCCAGTACGACGCGGGGAACGCGTTGAAGTAGGTGCCGAACGACACGCGGCGGCCGGCGACGATGCGCGCGCGGTGGCGGTCCAGCACGTTGCTCAGCTGCGCCACGTTGGTCACGCGGACCGGCTCTTCGTCGATCGTCGACCACGTCTCGGGGTCGACGTAGAGCGGGAGAAGGTCGGGATCGCGGTCGAGCGGGAGCACGGCGTTCTGCAGGGTGTACGTCACGAAGGGTCTTTCGTCGAAGGCGCAGGCCGTCGGGCGGCCAGCCGGGAGTCTACCCGGCAGCGGTGGGCGGGCCCTGAACGCCCGGACCGGTCTCGGTCGCCGGTGCCGGTGGCATCCGGAGTCCGAGGCTTTCCCGCCAGGAGCGGGACTGCCCCGCGCGGACCGCGCAGACGACGAGCAGGAGCAGACCGGCGCCGGACAGGGTGAAGCTCTCGAACAGCGAGAAGGTGAGGAGGGCGACCAGGGTCAGGGGCGCCCACGCGTGCACGACCGAGCGTCGCTCGCTCGCGACGAGCCAGCCGCGCGCGAGGGCCAACGCGCCGAGGGCGAGGAAGAGGATGAGCCCGGCCCACCCGACCTGGAGGAGGACGTCGAGGTAGGCGTCCAGCGCCGAGGTGTGCTCCTCGCCGAGGGTGAAGTTGAGGGTGGCGAAGGGGAACGACTCGGGCGACCACGGACCGAACCAGCCGAAGCCCTCGACGGGTCGATAGGCGACGTACGTCAGCAGCTCCGACCACAGGTCGGTGCGGAGGGAGAAGTCGGCGCGCGCGTCGACCATCGCGACCAGGGCGTCGCGCGCCCCGTATCCCGTCGCGACCACCGCGATCACGACCACGCCGAGGACCAGCTGGGCGACGGGGCGCCGCGGTGCGGGGAGTCGTCGCACGAGGGTGAGCGCGAGCGCCGCGGCCCCGGTGACGACGGCGACCGCGATCACCGTGGGTGATCCGCTCAGGGCGGCGAGCGTGCCGGCGAGGACGACCGAGGCGATCGCCGCGCCCGGGCGCACCGACTGCGTCCGGTACTCGACGAGGAAGGTGATCAGGGCGATGACCGTGACGAAACCGAGTACGTTGCGCGTGCCGAACAGCCCCTGGACCGGACCGAGTGCGGCGATGTCTCCCTGGATGCCGAGGAAAGGGATGGGCAGGTCGAGCAGGATGCCGCTGAGGATCTCGAGCGCGAGCGAGGCGCCGAGCAGCCACCGGAGCACATCGCCCAGCGCCCGCACGGTCTGTAGCGCGTCGCGTACGTGTCCGATCACGACGGCGAGGAAGCACACCGCCAGCAGCTCGGCCCAGCCGCCGGCGCTGGCCGCGGCGTCGGCGCTCCACAGGACGCTGGCCCCCGCCCACGCGACGAACAGCACGAGGGTCGTGGGGGCGAGGCGGACGAGTTCGATCTCGCGCCGCCGCATGGCGAGGACGGCCACGCCGAGGACGCAGAGCCCGAGGACGATGGTGGCGAGGGTCACGTCGCCGGCGACGCCGCGGATGGCGGTCGATGCGAACACCGTCGCGAAGACGAGGAGGGTGAAGGCCCGCGCGAAGCCCGCCGAGGCGAGCAGCGCGGGATTCACGATCCTGCGCTCTGCGGTTCGCCGCGCTCGATCGCGATGCTCTGTTCGGCCGGGCCCACCCCCACCAGCGGGGCCTGCTTGATCTTCGCCCCGAACAGGACGACGAACATCCAGCCCCACAGCAGCAGCGGCCCCGACTCGGTGAGTCCCTGGACCACGAGCAGCGCGCCGATGAGGGTGGGCAGGAGGGTGAGCGGGGAGTACGGGCGATCGGCGCGGAGATCCCAGCGCGGCCGGTCGACCGCGAAGAACCAGGACCGCCAGAGGTACGCGAGGTACACCAGGACGAAGAGCAGGACGCCGACGCCACCGAGCTGGAAGAACACGTCGATCCACACGCTGTGCGCCTGGACGACCGTCTGCCCGTGGTCGACGATCCACCCGTCGATGAGCGGCTCGGAGGCGATCCACGGCGTCGAGAAGCCCCACCCGGTGAACGGCCGCTCCGCCGCCCGGGCGAGCACGTCCGCCCAGATCCCCTCGCGCCCAGTGAGGTCGGCGCCCCGACCGAGCAGGCCGAAGATCGCGTCGCGCCCCACCCACAGCGCGGCCGCACTTCCGAGGCCGACGAGCGCGTACAGCACGTACCAGCGCGTGCGCTCGCCGGGACGGCTCGCGGTGCGCATCACCAGGACCGTTCCCAGCACGAGAGCGACGAACGCCGCGGAGATCACGGCGGTGGCCGACCCCGCGCGGACGAACAGGAACGCCGCGACCACGATCCATCCGAGCAGCCAGAGGCGTCGGGGAGCGCCGGCGGCGAACCGGATCGCGAAGACGATGATGGCCACGAGCATGACGGATGCCAGCAGGTTGGCGTTTCCGAAGACGCCCTGGATGCGTCCCCCGTCGAAGAGGTTGTCGCGCGACCAGTACACGATCGGATCCATGCGCGAGGTCGGGATGACGAAGCCGGGCAGGATCGGCCCGCGGACGAACACCGACACCGCGAGCTCGAACAGCAGCGAGAGTCCGACGATCCACTTCGCCGCCGACGCCACGGCGCGCACGACGTCGCGCCAGGTGAGGACCGCGCCGACGAACAGCCCCTGGAACGTCGTGATGCCCAGCAGCAGGAGGGTGAGGACGGATGCCGCCGGCCAGGCGCTCCACAGAACGGAGAGGAACGCCCACCCCACGTATCCGAAGGCGAGCCACGGCAGGCGACGCCAGGCCACGGGCGGGCGCACGACGACCCAGACCACGGCCGAGACCACCGCGGTCGCGACCACGATCACGGTGCTGACCATCGGACCGACCGCGTTGACGAGTCCGACGCCGCCCAGGGCGAGCACGATCACGAACACGCACCACGCGCGCAGGAGCAGGTGGCCGGTGGTCTCGCGCACGGGAGCCGACGGCGGCGCCGAGACCGGGTGGTTCGTGTACATGGCCATGGTGCACTCAGGCTACCGTCCGGGTCCGGAGGGAGACGGGCCGGAACGCTAGGCTTTCGCCCGTGCTGGTTGCCCTCTCGAACACGCCCCGCGACTACGCCTGGGGAAGCCCGACCCTTCTCGCCGAGCTCGAGGGGCGCGTCCCCACGGGCTCCCCCGAGGCGGAGGTGTGGTTCGGCGATCACCCCGGTTCCCCCGCTCGGGTCCTCGACGGGTCGGAGCGCACGCTCGACGAGTGGCTCCCCGGGGTGGACGGCGCGCCGGAGCGGCTGCCGTACCTTCTGAAGCTGCTCGCCGCCGGTTCCCCGCTGTCGATCCAGGTGCACCCCTCGAAAGAGCAGGCGGCCCGCGGGTTCGCGGAGGAGGAGTCCGAGGGCGTCCCTCGCGATGCGGCCTCGCGCAACTACAAAGACGACAACCACAAGCCCGAGGTGATCGTCGCCCTGAGCGAGACCTTCACCGCTCTGGCGGGGCTGCGCGACCTGGACCAGACGCGGCGCCTCGTCGCCGAGCTGGGCGACGCCGCGGGCGTGACCGCGCTGAGCGAACGTCTCGCGGCCGACGAACCGAGTGCGGCCCTGCGAGCGGCGATCGGCTGGGCGCTGGCCGAGGCGACCACAGCGGAGATCGAGCAGATCGTCGAGGCTGCGGCATCCGTGTCTTCCCCGGACTTCACCGCGGAGGCGGCTCTCGTCCGACACCTGCGCGAGGAGTACCCCGGTGACCCGGGAATCGTCGTCGCCCTGCTCATGAACCTCGTCGAGCTGCGCCGCGGGGAGGCGATCTTCGTGCCCGCCGGGGTGCTGCACGCGTACGTGGCGGGCCTCGGTGTCGAGATCATGGCCGCCAGCGACAACGTGCTGCGCGGTGGTCTGACCCCCAAGCACATCGACGTTCCCGAGCTGCTGGGGCTCGTCGACTTCCGTCCGGCGGCGCCGCCCCGGCTCACCCCTCGGGCGGACGGGGACGGGGTCGAGCTGTTCGCGCCGGGCATCGCGGACTTCGCCCTCGCGCACGTCGCGACCTCGACGGAGTCGGCGCACGTCGACCTGCGCGGTGTCTCGATCGCCGTGGGCGTCGCGGGTGAAGCTTCCGTGACGGGCGCGTCGGGGACCACCCTGCGGCTCGCCCCCGGTCAGGCGGCGCTCGCCACCGCCGACGAAGGCCCTCTCGCCGTGAGTGGCGGCGAGGTCTTCGTGGCCATGCCGGGGGAATGACTCGCGACACGCCGACGGCCCGGGTGAAGGTTCACCTGTGCCTTGAGGGTTTACGATCCGCGACTTGACCAATCCGAATGACACGGGTGTAATTACTCGTACGCGAAAACGCGTATGGGGGCTCGAGTGAGGCGGAGGACGACATGACGTCGCAGTACCGGTCCGGTGTTCCGGACAACTGGTTCGTCGACCCGGTCGACCTCGGAGTCCCCGGTGTCCGTCGCGACATCGACGCTGTCGAAGAGAACACGCTCGCGTGGCAGACCGACGCCCTGTGCGCGCAGACCGATCCCGAGGCGTTCTTCCCCGAGAAGGGCGGATCCACGCGCGACGCGAAGCGGATCTGCACCTCGTGCGACGTCAAGTCCGAGTGCCTCGAATACGCCCTTCAGAACGACGAGCGCTTCGGCATCTGGGGCGGTCTCAGCGAGCGCGAGCGCCGCAAGCTCAAGCGTCGCGCCTGACCACGGGGTCGTCCCTGAGCGATCCTCCTCCGCACGGCGCGGCGTCCGCGAACGAGGAAGAGCGCGCTTAGGCTGACTGCGCCATGCCCGCCCGTGTTCACGCCATCCTCGTCGTCCGCCCCGAGGGACGGACTCCTGCCGCGCACCATCTGACCCGCACCCTCGCGGCGATCGCCGCGCAGAGCCGCCCCGTCGATGCTCTCACCATCGTCCTGTGCGGAGCCGACCCGGCGCTGACGCAGCTGGCCGCCTCCTCCGGCGCTGAGGGCGTCATCACGGCGTCGGCCGGAACGCCCTTCGCCGCCGCGACGGCGCTCGCGACCCCCCGGCTCACCGGGGATGCGGTGTGGCTGCTCGCCCAGGACACGGCCCCCGAGCCCGACGCTCTCGTCCGGCTCGCCGGAGCGCTCGAGCTCTCGCCGTCGCTCGCGGTGGCGGCGCCCAAGCTCGTCCGTTGGGACGAGCCCGAGGAGATCGTCTCTCTCGGCATCAGTCTCACCCGCTACGGCCGCACGGTCGAACTGGCGGCCGGCGAGTTCGACCAGGGGCAGCACGACGGCGACGCCGATGTGCTCGGCGCGGACGTGCGCGGTCTGCTGATCCGTCGTGAGTCCTGGACCGCGCTCGGCGGTCTCGACCCCGCCCTCGGCGGCGCGGACGAGGGCGTGGACCTCGGGGTGCGCGCGCGTCTGGCCGGCGACCGGGTGTCGCTGGTCCCCGCCGCCCGTGTCGCGGTAGCCGGTGACGGTGTCGCGGCGATGGCTCGCGGCCGCCGGCGCGCGCGCCGCCGCGCCTTCGCCGAGCGCACCGCGCAGTTGCACCGGCGCCTCGCGTACGCCCCGGCGGCGGCCGTTCCGCTGCACTGGCTGTCGTTCCTGCCGCTGGCACTGTGGCGCACCATCGTCCACCTCGTCGGCAAGGTCCCGTACCGCGTGCTTCCCGAGTGGGGCGCGACCATCCTCGTCATGGCCCGCATCGCCGCGGTCGCCCGCGCGCGACGCCGCATCCGTGCCGTGCGCGCCGTCGGATGGTCGCGCATCGCGCCGCTGCGCGTCTCGCGCGCCGAGATGCGGTTGCGGTGGGAGGGCGACGGAGCCGTCGTGGATGCTCCCGTCCGCTCCGAGCTGCACTTCTTCGTCGGCGGGGGTGCGTGGGCCGTGCTCGGCGCCCTCGCCGTCTCCGCGGCGGTGTTCTTCCCCCTGCTGGCCTGGCCCGTCCTGGGTGGCGGTGCCCTCGCTCCGCTCCGCGCGACGGTCGCCCAGCTGTGGCAGGACGCGGCGTGGGGCGCGCGCCCCCTGGGACTGGATGCCATCGGCCCCGCCGATCCGTTCTCGGCGATCATCGCGTTCCTCGGCACCCTGTCTCCCGGGGACCCGTCGCGCGCCCTCGTCGTGCTCTGGGTGCTCGCCCTCCCGCTCGCCGTCCTGGGCGGGTGGTTCGCCGCGACCCGCGTCACCGAGTCGCCGCTGCTGCGCATCGTCGCGGCCGTCGCCTGGGCGCTCGCCCCCACCTTCCTCGCCGCTCTCGTCGAGGGCCGGCCCGCTGCCCTCCTCGCCCACCTTCTGCTGCCGTGGCTCTTCTACGCCGCGAGCGTCGCGCACCGGGCCTGGGCGCCGGCGGGGGCGGCATCCATTCTTCTCGTGCTGGTGCTCGCGTGCGCTCCCTCCCTCGCCCCGGCGGTCGTCGTGCTGTGGTCCGCGGCCCTCGTCGTGGTCGCCCTCGTGGCCGGCCGCGGAGTGGCGCGCGTGGTGTGGCTCGTCGTGCCGTCGATCGTCGTCTTCGCGCCGCTGGTGTGGACGCAGGTCCGCACCGGGAACCCGTGGGGCCTGCTCGCCGACCCGGGCGTGCCGTATGCCGGCGACGAGGTGACGGCCGATCCGCTCGGCCGTGCTCTCCTCGCCGCGGGATTCCCGAGCTCCGACCCCGGCGGCTGGGCCTCGGTGCTGAACGGACCGGTGTGGTGGGTGGGTCTGCTGATCGCCCCTCTCGCGGTGCTCGCGCTGCTCGCGGTCCTGACGCCGCGGTGGGTGACGGCATCCGCTCTCCTGATCATCGCGGCCGTGGGCCTCGCGACCGCGTTCGCTGCGGTGGGGGTGTCCGTGTCGTTCGTCCATGGCGCACCCGTCCCGCTGTGGCCGGGAGCGGGCTTGAGCCTGGCGTGGCTCGGCGTTGTGGGAAGCGCGATGGTGGCTCTGGATGCCGGGATCGGGGAACGCGTGCGCGTCCTCCGGCCGATCGGTGCCCTCGTGACCCTCGTGGCGCTCGTCGTCGCGGTGGGGCCGGCGCTCACGGCATCCCTCGACCAGGCCCACCCGCGGTCGGTGCTCACGAACGGGCCGACCTCGACCCTGCCCGCCTTCGTCGCGGCGGAGGGGCGCGGTTCGACCGCGATCGGCACCATCGTGCTCGACCCCCGCGCCGACGGTCTGCGCGTCGACGTGGTGTGGGGCGGGAGCGCCACCGTCGGCGGTCAGAGCACCGTTCAGGCCACGCGCACCGAGGCGCGCCCGGCCGATCACGACCTCGCGGAGCTCGCGGCGGATCTCACCACCCCCTCGTCGGACGACGTCGTGGCGCGCCTCGCGGAGCGGGGGATCGGGTTCGTCCTGCTGCAGTCCGCTCCAGCGGGCGAGACCGACGTCATCCGCGGTGCGCGGCTCGCCGCAGCGACCTCGCTCGACCAGCGTGACGCGCTCGACGGCGTCGGCACCACGTCTCGCGGCGACCTGTGGCGGGTGACCGCGGACGTGCAGCCGCGCCCGCCGCTCAGTGACACCCAGACGCACCTGCGGAACCTCGTGACGCTGGGGTCGCTGGGAGTCCTCCTCGTCGCGCTCCTGCTGGCCGTGCCCACCACCGCCTCGCGTCGTATCGCGCGTCGTACACCCCGCATCGTGGGTCCGAACCCGGGAGGAAGCCGATGAGCAGCGACCGCCGACTCGTCCGCTGGGCGACGACCAGCGCCCGTGTCGTCGCCGGGTCCGTCGTCGCCGCGGCCGTCGTCGTGGGCACGGTGGCGGGCATCGCGGCGCCGTGGCCGACCCTCACCGCGACCCCGGTCCGCATCGAGGCGACGCCCGCAGCCTCCGACACCGTGCTGGCGTGCGACGGCCCGCTGCTCGCGCTCGGCCGCAGCGCCGAGCAGGCGGGAGCGCTCAGCGCGGCCGCGCCGCAGGCGGTCGTGAGCGGGCCGGCCGACAGCGCCGCGGTCGAGAGCGCGCTGAGCGGATCGACCGGCGACGGCTCGGGCAACGCCACCGCGTTCCGCGCGCAACCGCGCGATGGCGTGGCGGTGCCGCTCGCCGCCGCGGGGTCGGCGACGGCGACCTCGGAAGACCTCATCGGGTTCTCGGCATCCGCGTGTCGCCCTCCGCTGGCGGAGTCGTGGCTCGTGGCCGGCGCGACCACCACCGGGGCGAACGATCTCGTCGTCCTCGGTAACCCCGGCGATGTGCCCGCGACGGTCCAGCTGTCGGTCTATGGGGCGCAGGGGGTGTCCACGCCTCCGGGCGGAAGCAACATCGTCGTGCCCGCGGGTGAGCAGCGTGTCGTGCCGCTGGCGGGGCTTCTCCTCGGGGAGGAGAGCCCTGTCGTGCGCGTCACGGCAACCGGGGCCCCCGTGCACGCGTCGCTCCAGGCGAGTCTGACCCGCCTCCTGCTGCCGGGTGGAGTGGATCAGGTCGCCCCGTCGGCGCAGGCCGACACGCACGTCGTGATCCCGGGCGTCCAGGTCCTGATGTCGGGTGGGAGCGATGCGGGAACGGTCCTGCGTCTGCTCGCCCCGGGTGCCGCCGCCACCGCGACGGTGACCCTCACCCCGGTCGGCACCGCCGCCCCCGGGGAGCCGCGTCAGGTCCCCCTCGAGGCGGGGAAGCCCACTTCTCTCGACCTGTCGGGTGTCGGTCTCGGCGCGTACACGGTCGACGTCACCGCTGATCAGCCCGTGGTCGCCGGAGTCTGGTCGACGACCGGCTTCGGCCAGGGAGCGGATTTCGCCTGGTACAGCCCCGCGCCGAGGATCGCGGTCTCGAGCGCCATCGCGGTGGCATCCGGTGCGGGGGCCGCGCTCGTCCTGAGCGCCGATCAGGGAGCGGGAGACGCCACGGTCACGCTCACTCCCGCCGACGGCGGCGCGCCGCTGACCGTCGCCGTGCCGGACGGGGGCAGCGTCTCGACCGCGGTCGCCGCCGGGGTGTACACGCTCGAGCCGAGCACCCCGGTGCGGGCGGCGGTCACGTACGCATCGACCGGAGCGGTCGCCGGGTACCCGGTGTGGCCGGCGAACACCGCGGAATCCGCGGTGACGGTGCTGCCGTAGGGCCGCGGGACGCGCCCTGAGCGCGCCGGATCAGAGGAAGCGGAAGCGCTCGGGACCGAGGTCCCAGGGGTCGCGGTCGAGATACTCCGCCGCCGCGCGGAAGACGGCGCCCTCGATCATCATGCGCCGATGCAGATCGTCGTCATGGTGCGGGTGACCGAGACGCTCGATGGGGATGCGGTAGAGGATGATGCGCTTCTCTTCGCGCAGTACCGTCCAGCGCGGGATGCCATCGGTCGCGGCCGGGGGCATGATCCCGATCTCGAACGAGACGTCGCGCAGGTCGGCCCACGCCGAGCGGAGGAACTCCGCCGCCGCACCGACGGCGATGTCGAAACGCTCGACCCGGGTGTCGATCGGGGGGAGCGGGGGACGCACGACCGGGCTGCGGTTCTCGCGACCGTGACGCCCGTGGCGGGAGGGGCGGGCGACCGGCCGTGCTTCGCGGGTTCGTCGACGCACCATGCGCCCATCCTACGGTCGTGGTCGTGGTCGTGGTCGTGGTCGTGGTCGTGGTCGCGGGGCTCCGGGGCTCCGGGGCTCCGGGGCGAGGTGTGCGGGCTTCGGCGCGCGGTGCGTGGGGCTCTGTGCGTGGGGCGAGCGCGGGTCGCGGAGCGCGGGGAACGCGGCGCGGCGCGCGAGCGGCCGAACGCGCGCGGACTAACGTAGCCCGCGATGCGCGACAGACTCTGCTCGAAGGTGGGATGCGCCCGCGAGGCGATGAGCACCCTCACCTACGACTACGGCGACCAGATGGCGGCCCTAGGCCCCCTCGGGCGTGTCGACGATCCGCACGCGCACGATCTCTGCGCCATCCACGCCGACCGCCTGTCGGTGCCGCGCGGCTGGGTGGTCGTCCGCCACGAGACGCTGCGCGCCTGAGCGTCGTCAGCGGCCCGTGAGGCTCGCCGCGCGCTCGCGTTCGATCACGAGGGCGCGGTACTCCCGATCCCGTCGCACGGAGGCGACCGCCCGTACGAACGCCTCGGGATCCGCCGGGGGCCGCGGCGACACGAACGGGGCGACGGCGTCGGCGAGAGACCCGGCGATCCGCACGCGCGCGGCCGGGTCGAGGAGGTCTGCGCCCCGCACGAACTGCGACACGCGCGCGGCGAGCCGATCCGGCAGACGCGACACGTCGGCGACCTGTGCCCACGATTCCCAGCCCGGGGGCAGCCCCGGGGCCGGCGGAGGAAGGGGGCGCGTGCGCGTCCGTTCGCTCGCGGTGCCGGCGACGAGGTCGCCGAGACGCTGAGCGCGCGGCGTGAACATGCCCACGATGGCGGCGATGCCCCCGAGGGTCAGCCACAGTTCGAGCACGCCGACCAGGGCGCGGATCAGCGCCGCACGAAAGCCCGCCGCTCCGCCGTCGACACGGACGATGCGTCCGCCGACGGCCAGGCGGCCGAGGCTGCGTCCGCGCGACAGGGTCTCGACGGTGGTGGGGAGGACCACCATGACCAGCACGATCAGGGTGATGATCCCGATCCGCAGCGCGCTGTCGGGAAGGGCTCCGGATGCCGCCATCCTCACCAGCAGGAGGCCTCCGCCGATCAGCAGCACGACGCCCACCACCATGTCGATCAGGCAGCCGAGAGCGCGCAGGAAGAAGCCGAGGGGCTGGACGTCGAGGGCGACCGCCTCACCGGTCAGGATCTCCTCGGAGGCGATGTCGATGAGCGTGACACCGCGCGCCGCGGGCGTGCGCACCTCGGATCGGGGGGATGCCGTGGACGAAGCCATGCGTACAGTTGATCACATGGACCTCGACGCCCTCACGGCCGCCCGCCGCGAGGAGTGGGCGCGCCTGGACGAACTGGGTCGCACGCGCCGTCTGAGCGGCGACCAGGTCGACGAGCTCGTCACGCGGTACCGCGCGGCATCCGCGGATCTCGCCGACATCAAGACCTCCGCCGGACGCACGCCGCAGGGCGACTACGTCTCGATCCTCCTGGCGCGTACGCGCCTGCGTCTCACGGGCGTGCGCGAGAACGTCCTGAAGCAGATGCCGCGGTTCTTCCTGCTCCAGTTGCCGGCGGCACTGTACCGCGTGCGGTGGACCACTCTGGCGGTCGCGATCGGTTTCCTCGTCGTCTCCACGATGGTCGCCCTGTGGATCTCGGGCGACCCGGCGACAGTCGCCGCTCTCGGCAGCCGGAGCGAACTGCAGAACTACGCCGACGAGCAGTTCGTGAGCTACTACCGCGAGAACCCCAACGCGATCTTCGCGGGATCGGTGTGGACCAACAACGCCTGGATCGCCGCGCAGTGCGTGCTGTTCGGCGTCACGGGCATCTGGCCGCTCATGGCGATGATGCAGAACGCGATCGGGGTCGGGCAGTCGGCCGCGATCATGATCGCCTTCGACCGGACGGACGTGTTCTTCCAGTTCATCCTTCCGCACGGTCTTCTCGAGCTCACGGCGATCTTCGTCGCGGGGGCGGCGGGGCTGCAGATCTTCTGGGCGTGGGTCGCCCCCGGTCGACGCACGCGCGCGGCGGCTTTGGCCGCCGAAGGGCGGTCTCTCGCGACGGTCGCGGTGGGCCTCGTCTTCGCCCTCGCCCTGTCGGGGATCGTCGAGGGCTTCGTCACGCCCCGAGAGTGGCCCTGGCAGGTGAAGATCGCGATCGGCGCGGCGGCGCTCGGGGTGTTCCTCTTCTACATGCTGTGGGTCGGCGGAAGGGCCGCCCGCTCGGGGGAGACCGGCGATCTCACCGAGTACGAGGCGGGGACTCCCACGCTCACCGCCGGCTGAGGGATTTCGAGGGATCGTCGATCGTTCCCCCGCGTGTCATTTTTGATTCACTCAAAACTAGCTAGAGTGGAGGCATGCTCGACGATCGGACGGATGCCACCGCGGATGCCCTCATCCGCGGTGCCGGGCTGAGGGTGACGGCGACGCGTGTCGCCGTGCTCGAAGCCCTTCGCGCCCGCCCGCACGCCACCGCGGACGCCGTCTTCGACGGCATCCGCGGCTCTCTTCCCGGCACGAGCAAGCAGTCGGTGTACAACGCGCTCGGCGACTTCGCCGACGCGGGACTCGCCCGCCGCATCGAACCCGCCGGTCACGCCGGCACGTTCGAGCTGCGCGTGGGCGACAACCACCATCACGTGGTGTGCACCGAGTGCGGTCGGATCGACGACGTGGACTGCGTCGTCGGGTCGGCACCGTGCCTGCACGTGCCGGAGGGGAGCGGGTTCACCATCCAGACCGCCGAAGTGACGTTCTGGGGTGTCTGCGCCGATTGTCGAGCAGAGTCCGAAGCCGAAAAATCGAAAGGATCCCGATGAGCGACGCTCTGAACGGGTGCCCTGTCTTCCACGATGGAGCCGCCCCCGACGACAACCGACTGCCGGTGGGCGAAGCCCCCGCCGACAGCGAGCCCGCGGGCGCCCTGCCCCACCCGACCCAGGGATCCGCCAACCGCGTGTGGTGGCCCGAATCCCTCAACGTGAAGATCCTCGCCAAGAACAACGCGCAGCGCGATCCGCTCGACGAGGGCTTCGACTACAAGGCCGCCTTCGAGGCGCTCGACCTGGCCGCGGTGAAGGCCGACATCCAGCGGGTCATGACGACCTCGCAGGACTGGTGGCCCGCCGACTTCGGCCACTACGGCCCGCTCATGATCCGCATGGCGTGGCACAGCGCCGGCACCTACCGCGTGACCGACGGTCGCGGCGGCTCGGGTGCGGGTATGCAGCGCTTCGCGCCGCTGAACAGCTGGCCCGACAACGTCAACCTCGACAAGGCGCGCCGTCTGCTCTGGCCGATCAAGAAGAAGTACGGCCAGGCGATCTCGTGGGCCGACCTCATGATCCTCGCCGGAAACGTCGCCCTCGAAGACATGGGCTTCCCGACCTTCGGCTTCGCCGGCGGCCGCACCGACGTGTGGGAGCCCGACGACGACGTGTACTGGG
>Ga0308171_1000405_pt1 | contig 96829 bp, 67 predicted proteins | sample PhyGR1_FD_202135 | JGI IMG/M metagenome (GOLD analysis project Ga0308171, IMG submission 202135) | Phyllosphere microbial communities from UC Gill Tract Community Farm, Albany, California, United States - DLSLSG.R1 | ecosystem: Host-associated > Plants > Phyllosphere > Unclassified | place: USA...
ACCGAAACGAATATCTTTGGCAGCCATTGCGATTACCTTTTTATGTAGAGCCGGGCCATGCCCGGCTGCTTGAACGGGAGGAAGTGCGGAAGCGCCGGCACGGGGCCGGCCGCATCACTCAGCCGATGACGGCGAGGATGTCGTCTTCGCGCAGCACCTTGAACTCGACACCTTCGGACTTGTAGCTGCTGCCGGCGTACTGGCCATAGATGACCTTGTCACCGACCTTCAGCGACGGCGCGCGGACGCTGCCGTTGTCCAGCGGCTTGCCCGGGCCCACGGCCACGACTTCGCCCTTGGTGGACTTTTCCTTGGCCGAATCGGGGATGACGATGCCGCCGGCAGAGATTTCGTCGGCTTCGATCGGCTTGACTACAACGCGGTCGTGAAGCGGCTTGATGCTCATGTGAGACCTCTAAGTGATTGATTGGTCTGAAAAAGTCTGGCGATGTTAGCACTCGCACCAGGCGACTGCCAGCAACGCTCACGAAAAAACCCGACAGTGCGGGACAGGGCAGAGATGGTGCTGCCCCCCTGCCTTTCAAGGGGGGCGAGCTATCTTTTTTCCGGGGAGCGCCACGCCGGGGGACCCGGGCGGGCGACACAGCACCGTCTTCCGCCAATTTCTTGACGGGCGTCCCATAAGCGGAGACCCGGCCCGATTCTCGATAGACCTGTCATTTGGAATGGGTAGATTCGGCTGGCAAAACCAATCACAAGGAGTAGTAGATGAGGTTGCTCACCCCGCTGTCCCTGGGCTGCCTGCTGGCGCTTGCCGCCGGCAGCGCCCAGGCCGATGTGTTCATCAACGAGCTGCACTACGACGACAGCACCGCCGCCGGTGACGTCGGTGAAGCGATCGAAGTGGTCGCCACCGCCGGCGAGGACCTCACCGGCTACCGGCTCTACCTCTACAACGGCAGCACCCCGTCGGCGGCCACGGTGTACGCCAACAACGCCGTCCCGGCCGGCACCGCCGCCGGCTGTGGCAACGCCCGCATCGCCACCGTCACCTACCCCACCAACGGCCTGCAGAACGGCCCCAACGATGGCATCGCGCTGGTCGACGCCAGCGGCACGGTGGTGCAGTTCCTGAGCTACGAAGGCACCATCACCGCCTCCGGCGGCCCGGCCGCCGGCCTGACCAGCCAGAACATCCCGGTCAGCGAGAGCAACAGCACCGCCCCGGGCACCTCCCTGCAGCTGACCGGCAGCGGCGGCCAGTACAGTCATTTCAGCTGGGCGGCCTCGGCCGGCCAGACCTTCGGTGCCTGCAACAACGGCCAGACCTTCAGCGGCGGCGGCAGCACCGGCCCGAACACGCCGCCCTCGGTCAGCGCCACCACGCCCGAGCAGGGCGCCAGCACCTTCCCGGCCGCGGCCGACCTGAGCGTCACCTTCAGTGAGCCGGTGACCCTGAGCAGTGGCGCCTTCGCGCTGAGCTGCGGCCAGTCCGGCACGGTGGCGCTGAGCCATCCGACCACCGGCACCCGCTTCACCCTGGCCACCAACACCGCACTGGTCGCCGGCGAAGCCTGCCGCTTCGACATCCGCGCCAGCCGCGTGAAGGATGCCCAGGGCGCCCGCCCGGCCGCCGATACCCGGATCGCATTCACGGTGGCCAGCACCAGCGGCACCCCGGATCCCGATCCGGATCCGGGCAATCCCGGCACCCCGGGCGAGTACTACGACCGTGTGAACACCTCCAGCCCCAGCCAGCTGCGCTGCTCGCTGCACGCCACGATCAAGGGCCACACCGCCTACCCGTACAGCGGCTCGGGCACCAGCACCTGGACCATCCTGGAAATCGCCGACGAAGATCCCAACGACAGCGGCAAGATCCTCGATGCCTACCGCAACCGCAGCTACACCAAGGTCAGCAGGCGCGCGGGCACCGGCAGCGGGCTGACCTACAACCGCGAGCACACCTGGCCGAACTCGCTGGGTTTTGCCAGCACCACCGGCGACAAGGGCCTGCCCTACGCGCCCTATACCGACACCCACATGCTGTATCTGACCGATGCGCAGTGGAATGCGGACCGCGGCAACAAGCCGTTCGCCAAATGCGACAGCAACTGCGGCGAACGTGCGACCGAAGCGAACAACGGCTTCGGCGGCGGCAACGGCGGGTATCCGGGCACCTCCAACTGGGTGCGCACGCCCGATGGCAATGGCGGCTCGTTCGAAGTGTGGGGCCACCGCAAGGGCGACATGGCGCGTGCGGTGATGTACATGGCGATCCGTTATGAAGGCGGAAAAGATGCGAAGACCGGGCAGTCCGAGCCGGACCTGGAGCTGACCGACGACCGCAGCAAGATCGTCAAGACCTCGTCCTCGCCGGCCTACATGGGCCTGCTCTCGACGCTGATCGACTGGCACCTGTCCGACCCGCCGGATGCGGCCGAACGCGCCCGCAACGAGGTGATCTTCAGCTTCCAGGGCAACCGCAACCCGTTCATCGACCACCCCGAGTGGGCCACCCCGGCCCTGTTCACCTCGGCCCAGCCGGCGACCTGCCAGCTCGCCAACTGAGCCCGGCCGGCCGGCGCCCTTCACGGCGCCGGCCGGACCAAGCGGCCCACGCGGTCCTATACTCGGCGGTCATGTCGACCGCCGATCCCGTCTTCCTGCTGTTCACCACCTGCCCCGATGTGGCCACCGCCACGCGGCTGGCCCGCACCCTGGTGGACGAACGCCTGGCAGCCTGCGTCACCCGCCTGGACGGGGCGCACTCGACCTACCGCTGGCAGGGCGAGATCAGTGAAGACACCGAGATACAGCTGCTGATCAAGACCACCGGCAGCCGCCTGGACGCGGCCATCGCGCGCGTGCAGGCGCTCCATCCGTATGAACTCCCCGAGTGCATCGCGGTCGAAACCCGCGCCGGCCTGCCGGCGTACCTGGATTGGATTCGGGCGCAGACCCGAGAGGAAACTGATTGATGACGCTGTTCCGTCGTGTTGCCGCGCTGTGCGCGCTGTTCGTGGTGTCGCTGCCGGCGCTGGCCGTCAGCGAAAAAGATCTGCTGCCGGTGGACGAGGCTTTCGGCCTGAGCGCGCAGGCGGGCGAACGCGACCGCATCGAACTGCGCTGGAAGATCGCGCCGGGCTACTACCTGTATCGCCATCGCACCTCGGTCAAGGCCGATGCGGGCTTCACGGCGGGCACGCTGCAGATGCCGGCCGGCGACAAGCACCACGATGATTTCTTCGGCGAGGTGGAGACCTACCGCGACAGCTTGACCGCCACCCTGCCGGGCAAGGCGGCCGCCGGTGCCGGAACGGTGACGCTGGAAGTGCGCTACCAGGGCTGCGCCGACGCAGGCGTGTGCTACCCGCCGCAGAAACGCACGCTGCAGGTCGCCCTGCCCGGCGCTGGCGGCGCGAGCGGCGGTGGTGCAGTGCCCGCTGCCGGCAGCAGCAGCGCATCGCCGTTCAACACCCCGCTGGCCGGCAACGGCGGCGGGCTGCGCCTGCCGGGCACCGGTCCTGCGCAGGCGCTGCCGCTGCCGTCCGAGCGCGCGTTCGGTTTCGATGCGATCGTGGGGGACGGCAACACGGTGCTGCTGCGTTTCAGCCCGGCACCGGGCTATTACCTGTATCGCGACCGCACCTCGCTGAAGCTGGAAGGCGCCCGCGGCGTCGCGGCGGACACACCGCAGTGGCCCAAGGCACGTTCGCACCGCGATGAGCACTTCGGTGACGTGGCGGTGTACTTCAACCAGATCGATGTGCCGTTGCCGCTGCGCCGCAGCCGGACCGAGGCCACCGATGCCACCCTGGTGATCACCTTCCAGGGCTGCCAGACCGATGGGATCTGCTATCCGCCGATGACGCGCCGGGTCAACCTGGCGCTGCCGGCCGGCACGATCACCGCCGGTGCCGAGGATGCAGCCGCGCCGCCGGCAGTGATCGCGCCGCTGCCCAATCGCGACAAGCGGGCGAACGCACGCGAGCCCGGTTCCACCTCGCTGCCGATGCTGATCCGCCCCAACGAACCGGCCAGCGATGGCACCGGTACCGCGCCGGCCAGCCCGGATGCCAGCGCCGACAACGCGCAGCGCACCCCGCCGCCGAGCGCGCCCGCCGCGGCCGGCAACCTGCTGGTGCTGCTGATGTTCGCGGTGGCCGGTGGCCTGATCCTCAACCTGATGCCGTGCGTGCTGCCGATCCTGTCGCTGAAGGTGCTGGGCGTGGCGCAGAGCGGCGAAAGCCGCCAGCGCGCGCGCAGCCATGCGCTCTGGTACACCGCCGGTGTGCTGGTCGCTTTCGCCGCGATCGGCGCGCTGGTGCTGGCCCTGCGTGCGGCCGGCCAGGCCGCGGGCTGGGGCTTCCAGCTGCAGCATCCATGGTTCATCGCCGCGCTGGTGTATTTGATGTTCGCTGTCGGCCTGAGCCTGTCGGGCGTGTTCACGCTCGGCGGCAGCATGGGCGGCGTCGGTCAGTCGCTGGCCTCGCGCAGCGGCCCGGTCGGCGATTTCTTCACCGGGGTGCTGGCCTGCGTGGTCGCCAGCCCGTGCGTGGCGCCGTTCATGGGGCCGGCGCTGGCGTATGCGTTCACCGCACCGGCGGTGCAGGCGATGCTGGTGTTCCTGGCGCTGGGCCTGGGCCTGGCGCTGCCGTTCCTGCTGATCGGCTTCGTGCCTTCGCTGGCGCGCCGCCTGCCGCGCCCGGGCGCGTGGATGGAAACGCTCAAGCACGTGCTGGCCTTCCCGATGTACGGCACCGCGATCTGGCTGCTGTGGGTGCTGGGCAAGCAGCGCGGCGTGGATGCGATGACGCTGGTGCTGGCCGGGCTGGTGGTGCTGGCGCTGGCGTTGTGGTGGTTCGAGCGCAGCCGCTGGCGCAGCCAGCGCGTGGCCGGCGCACTGGCCGCGCTGCTGATCCTCGCCGCGCTGTACCCGGTGTGGGGCGTGACCCGGCTGGCGCCGCCGGCCAAGGCCGCGCAGACCAGCAGCGACAACCTGGTGGAGTACTCGCCGCAGATGCTCGACCGCCTGCGCCAGGACAACCGCGTGGTGTTCGTCAACATGACCGCCGACTGGTGCGTGACCTGCAAGGCCAACGAGCGCGCGGTGCTGGGCACACACGCCTTCCAGGACACCCTGCGCCGGACCAACGCGGTGTACATGCGCGGCGATTACACCAACGTGGACCCGCAGATCACCGCGTTCCTGGATGAGCACAAGGCGGTCGGCGTGCCGCTGTATGTGGTCTATGGCCCGGGCGCCCCGCCGACCGTGCTGCCCACCGTGCTGACCCAGGCGCTGGTGGAAGAAGCCCTGCTGCGCACCGCGCGATGAGCCGGCTGCCACCCCGCCGCACGGTGGTGGTGGCCACGCTTGCCGCCGTGCTCGGGATCGGCTGCGGGCTCTGGTTTGCCGGGCGCAATTCCGACCACGGCCCCGGCCCCGCCGCCCCGGCGGACTCGCGTGCGGCCGCCACTGCCGCGCAGCCCGGCGATCGGCTGCCGTCGATCGTGCTGCCCGATCTGCAGGGGCGTGAGCGCGCGCTGGCGTCGTTCCAGGGTCGGCCGCTGTTGATCAACGTCTGGGCCAGCTGGTGCGGCCCCTGCGTGGAGGAAATGCCCGCGCTGGCCGCCTTCGCCGCCGGCCAGGGCGAACAGGGTGTGCAGGTGCTCGGCCTGGCGCTGGATACACCGGAGGCCGTGCAGGCCTTCCTGGCCCAGGTGCCGGTCGGCTACCCGATCGTGTTCGATACGCCCGGCCCGGCCGATGCCAGCGTGCTCCTGGGCAACACGCAGGGGCTGCTGCCCTACTCGGTGCTGGTGGATGCGCGCGGGCGCATCGTGAAGCAGAAACTGGGCCCGTTCGAGAACGGCGAGATCGAGGCCTGGGCACAGCCCTGAAGCGGGCCCCCTGCCCGAACGGGTATTGACCGGCTACCGCCTGCGGCCAACAATGTCGCGATCAATTCTCATTTGCTTTTGGGCTGGTGTGTCCACGTCCAATGCTCAAAGGACGTGCGCGTGCGCTTTTCTCCCCTGTGTGTTGCATTGTTCCCGTTGTTTGCCGCCGCGCCCGCCGCAGCCCAGCCGGCCGATGCCCGCACCCTCGACACGGTGACCGTCAGCGCCTCGCGCACCGGCGAGGCGGCCGACAGCGCGCCGCAGACCGTGGTCATCATCGACCGCCAGGCGATCGAACAGCAGCTGCGCATCAGCGGCAATTCCTCGGACCTGCTGTCCAGCCTGCTGCCCTCCTACACGCCCAGCCGCGGCAAGATGAACGGCAGTGGCGAGACCCTGCGCGGCCGCACGCCGTTGATCCTGGTCGATGGCATTCCGCAGTCCAACCCGCTGCGCCCGACCGGCCGCGAAGCGCACACCATCGATTACGCGATGGTCGAGCGCATCGAGGTGATCCAGGGCGCGAATGCGATGAATGGCCTGGGTGCCACCGGCGGCACCATCAACCTGATCACGCGCCTCCCCGAGGCGGGCGAGGTCAATCAGCACATCGGCGTGCAGACCACGGTCCCCACCCGTGGCCTGGAGGCGGAAACAGCCAGCTACCGCACCGATTACCGGATCAGCGGCGGCACCGGCCGCTGGGATTACCTGGTCGGGGTCGGCTACGAGGACCAGGGCCTGTGGCTGGATGGCGACGGCACCGCGATCGGCACCGACACCACCCAGGGCGACCTGATGGCGACCCGGGCCTACGACCTGCACGCCAAGCTGGGCTACTGGATCGACGACAACCAGGAACTGCAGTTCAGCTCCAACCGCTACCGGATCAAATCCAAGGCCGAGTACCTGACCGTGGCCGGCAACCGTGGCACCGGGCTGCCCACCACGTCGGTGCGGGGCACGCCGCCGGGCACGCCGCCGTGGAACGATGTCTGGACGACCGGGCTGGCCTACACCCATCACGACCTGGCCGGGATGGAACTGAAGGCGATGCTGTTCAACCAGGAATTCGAAGGCCTGTTCGGCGGCGACCGTTCGGCCACCTTCCAGGATCCGCTGATCGCACCGATCGGCACGCTGTACGACCAGTCGCGTTCGGTGGCCTCCAAGTGGGGGCTCAAGACCAGCCTGGGCCGCGATGACCTGCTGGGCGGCGCGCTCAAGCTCACCGGCGGCATCGATGCGCTGTACGACAGCGGCAAGCAGGATCTGTACGGCACCGGCCGCACCTACGTGCCCGAATCGGCGTTCCGCAACCTGGCCGGGTTTGTGCAGGCCGAGTACGCACTGCTGCCCACCCTGACCGCGCAGGGCGGTGTGCGCCGCGAAGAGGCGGACCTGCGCATCGACAGTTACCAGACCCTGTACCGCTACAACCGCGTCAACGTGCAGGGCGGCACCCTCCGCTTCGGTGAAACGCTGTTCAACGCCGGCCTGGTGTTCGCGCCCAGCGAGACCTTCAACGTGTTCGGCAGTTATTCCGAAGGCTTCGGCATGCCCGATGTCGGCCGCGTGCTGCGTTCGATCAACACGCCCGGCACGTCGGTCGCCGATCTGGATGCGCTGGAACCGGTGCTGACCCGCAATATCGAACTCGGCGCGCGGCTGCGCAGCGATGCCTGGGAAGCGGACGTGGCGGTGTTCCAGTCGCGTTCGGATTACGGCACGCGCGTGATCGCGGTCGATGGCGCGTTCCAGATGGCACGCGAGAAGACCCGCGTCGAGGGCCTGGATGCCAGCGTGCGTTACCGCATCAACGAGGCGCAGCGCGTGGGTCTTTCCTACGCGTGGACCCGCGGCCGCTACGACAGCGACGCCGATGGCCGCCTGGATGCGCGCCTGGATGGCCTGAACATAGCCCCGAACCGGGTGATCGCGAACTGGTCGGCGCAGTGGACCCCGGCGTTCTCGACCTTCGTGCAGGGCCAGTACGCGTTCAACCGCCGCTTCGATGAGGCGGCCAAGCAGTTCCAGGGCTATGCGCTGTTCGATCTCGGCGCCGAATACCGGCTGGCCCATGGCAGCGTGCAGCTGGGCATGGCCAACGTGTTCGACCGCCAGTACATCACCTACTACTCGCAGAGCGCGCTGATCGAACCGGACCGCTATTTCGCCGGCCGTGGCCGCACGCTCACGCTCGGCTACCAGCTCGATTTCTGATTCCGACCCGTCCTCGACTCCCCCCGGATTGCCCCCATGTTGAAGACTGTCCTGTTCCAGCTGCACTGGCTGCTGGGCATCACCGCCGGCACCGTGCTGGCGGTGATGGGCCTGAGCGGCGCCACGCTCTCGTTTGAAGACGACCTGCTGCGCGCGCTCAACCCGGCGTTCGCGCAGGTGGCCACGCGGCATGCCGCCGGCGAACAGGCCCTGCCGCTGTCGGTGCTGGTGCCGCGCCTGCAGGCCGGCACGGAACGCGCACTGCCGCGGCTGCGGGTGGATGCCAGCGGTGTGCGGCCGTCGGTGGCGCGCTTCGAGGGCGGCCAGGCGCACTGGCGCTATTTCGATCCCTACACCGGCGTGCAGATCCAGGCGCTGCGCGGCCTGGCCTTTTTCGAATTCAACGAAGACCTGCACCGGCGGCTGGTGGCCGGCGACCGCGGCCGCGCGATCACCGGCGCGTGCGTGATCACCCTGGTGTTCTTCTGCCTGTCCGGGCTGTACCTGCGCTGGCCGCGGCAATGGTGGCACTGGCGCACCTGGCTGGCGGTGGAATGGGGGCGCAGCGGGCGCAGCTTCCTGTGGAGCCTGCATTCGGTGGTCGGCACCTGGGTGCTGGTGGTGTACCTGATGCTGGCCCTGACCGGGTTGTGGTGGTCCTACGACTGGTACCGCAGCGGCGTCACCGCCCTGCTGGGCGGCAGCAGCAGCGAGCAGAGCGAGGCCCGGCTGGCCGCCGGTCCGCTGGACCTGGCCGGCGTGGAGCGCACGCTGTATGCGCTGCCCGGCGTCCGCGCGGGCTACATGGACCTGCGCTTCCCGACCAGGCCGGGCCGGCCGCTGACCGCGCGCGTGCAGGGCAGCGACGGCGCGCATGACCGTGCCTACGACACGCTGCAGCTGGATCCGGCCAGCGGCGCACTGCTCGAGCACGTGCCGTACCGGCAGATGAGCGCGGGCCGCAAGGTGATCGCCAGCATGTTCGCGCTGCACTCGGGCAGTTTCTTCGGCCTGCCCGGCCGGATCATCGTCATGCTGTCCAGCCTGTGCATGGTGCTGTTCTTCATCACCGGCTGGATGCTGTACCTGGATCGCCGCCGCAAGAAGCGCCAGATCCGCGCCTCACGCGTGGCGCTGGCATCGTCGCCCGGGGCCGGGCAGGCGCCGTGGCTGGTCGCGTTCGCCAGCCAGAGCGGCTTCGCCGAACAGCTGGCCTGGCGGGCGGCCGGACAACTGCAGGCGGCCGGCATGCCGGTGCAGGTGCGGGCCCTGGGTCAGCTCGATGCGGCCGCCCTGCAGCAGGCCGGCAAGGTGCTGCTGGTGGTCAGCACCTTCGGCGATGGTGAAGCGCCGGATGCGGCGCGCCCGTTCGAACGCCGGGTGATGGCCCGCGCGCACCCGCTGGACGGCGTGGAGTACGCCCTGCTCGCCCTGGGCGACCACGAATACGCGCGCTATTGCGGCTTCTCGCGCCGGGTCGAGGCCTGGCTGGTCGAACAGGGGGCACGTGCGCGGGTGCCCACGGTGGAAGTGGACCGCACCGATGCGCAGGCACTGCAGCAGTGGCAACGCCATCTCACCGCGCTGACCGGCGTGGAGGATCACAGCACGCTCGCCGCGCCCGCGCCGCTGCACGCGTGGCGCCTGGCGCACCGGGTGCTGCTCAATCCCGGCAGCGCGGCAGGGGCGATCTGGCAGGTCGATCTGGTGCCGCCCGATCACGTGGCATGGCAGGCCGGCGACATCCTGGAGATCGCGCCGCGCCACGCCGCGGCGCATGTGCAGGCGGTGCTGCTGCAGCACGGGCTGGACCCGCAGGCGCGCGTGCAGGTCGATGGCCAGGCGATGTGCCTGGCCGAGGCGGCCGCGGTGCGCGTGCTGCCTGACAACGCGCACGGTGCAGCGGTCGCGGATGCCGGGGTGTGGCTCTCGCAGCTGCCGATGCTGCCGCACCGCGAGTACTCCATCGCCTCGGTGCCGCGGGATGAGCACGTACAGCTGGTGGTGCGCCTGACCGACCTGCCCGATGGCCGCCATGGGCTGGGCTCGGGCTGGTTGTGCGTGCATGCCGGGATCGGCGCTGCGGTGCACGCGCGGATCCGGCGCAACAGCGGCTTCCATCGCCACCCCGAACATGCCCCGATGCTGCTGATCGGCAACGGGACCGGTATTGCCGGCCTGCGCAGCCTGCTGCGCGAAGCCGATGCCCAGGGCGACCGTGGGCACTGGCTGATCTTCGGCGAGCGCACGCGTGCGCACGATCATCTCTACCGCGATGAGCTGGCGGCCTGGCAGCACAGCGGCCATCTGGCGCGGGTGGATCTGACGTTCTCGCGCGATGCCGACGGCGGTGGCTACGTCCAGCACTGCCTGCGCGAGGCCGGTGAGGCGGTGCCGGCCTGGGTTGCACTGGGTGGCAGCATCTACGTGTGCGGTTCCCTGCACGGCATGGCCGAGGGCGTCGACCAGGCGCTGCGCGCGGCCTTGGGCGATGAGGCCGTGGATACCCTGCTGGCCGACGGCCGCTACCGCCGCGACGTCTACTGACGCCGGGGCGAGGCGGCGCGCCGGGCCAGGTCAGGCGAACCAGTGGCGCAGATACGGGGCGGTGGCACCCTGCGCGGCCTGGCTGACCTGTTCGGGGGTCCCGGCGGCCACGATGCGGCCGCCTTCTTCGCCCGCGCCCGGGCCGACATCGATCACCCAGTCGCTGTCGGCGACCACGCGCAGGTCGTGTTCCACCACCACCACGGTGTTGCCGGCATCGACCAGCCCGTGCAGCTGGGTCATCAGCTTGTCCACATCGGCCGGGTGCAGGCCGGTGGTCGGTTCATCCAGCACGTACAGGGTGGTGCCGCGCTGGCTGCGCTGCAGCTCGGTGGCCAGCTTGATCCGCTGCGCTTCACCGCCGGAGAGTTCGGTAGCCGGCTGGCCCAGCCGCAGGTAGCCCAGGCCGATGTCATGCAGCAGCTGCAGCGGGCGCTGCACGAGGGCCTCTTCGGCAAAGAACGCCAGCGCTTCGTCGACCGTCATCGCCAGCACCTGCGCGATGTCCTTGCCGTTCCACTGCACCTCCAGGGTCTTGGCGTTGTAGCGCTGGCCGTGGCAGGTCGGGCATGGCGCATACACGCTGGGCATGAACAGCAGCTCGACATGCACGAAGCCCTCGCCTTCGCAGGTCGCGCAGCGCCCGGCCGCGACGTTGAAGGAAAACCGGCCCACCCCGTACTTGCGTGCCTTGGCCGCGCGGGTGCCGGCAAACAGGCGGCGCACGTGATCGAACAGGCCGGTATAGGTGGCCAGATTGGAGCGTGGCGTGCGCCCGATCGGCTTCTGGTCGACATTGACCAGGCGCGTGATCGCCTCGGCACCGGCCTGCAGCCGGCCGCGGGTCGGCGCGATGCGGCTGGGCTGCGGCAACTCGCCCTCGGTCTGTTCCAGCTCGGGCTCATGGCCCAGGTGGGCCCCCACCAGTTCCACCAGCGCCTGGCTGACCAGGCTGGATTTGCCGGAACCGGAGACCCCCGTCACCGCCGTGAACGCACCGAGCGGGAAGCGCGCATCCACGCCATGCAGGTTGTTGCGGTGGATGCCGCGCAGGCCGAGCCAGCCGGCCGCAACGCGCGGCGTACGGCGTGGGCCGGTATCGCGCTCGAACAGATACGGTGCGGTGACCGAGGCGGCGACGTGGCGCAGCCCTTCCGGCGGGCCGCTGTAGAGAATCCGGCCGCCGTGCTGGCCGGCCCCGGGGCCGACATCGACCAGCCAGTCCGCGCGCCGCAGCATGGCCAGATCGTGTTCGACCACGAACAGCGTGTTGCCGTTGGCCTTGAGCTGGTCCAGCGCGCGGTACAGCGCTTCGCCATCGGCCGGATGCAGCCCGGCGGTGGGCTCATCGAGCACGTACACCACGCCGAACAGGCTGGAGCGGATCTGGGTGGCCAGGCGCAGCCGCTGCAGCTCGCCCGGCGAGAGCGTCGGCGTGGCGCGGTCCATCGCGAGGTAGCCCAGGCCCAGTGCCTGCAGGGTCCCGATGCGCTCGACCAGGTCGTGCGCGATGCGCTGGGCGGCGATGCGTTTTTCTTCGGACAGATCCGGCGTGCGGCGCACGTCGCTGCCGCCCTCATGCTTGGCACCGCCGGCCTGGCGGCGCTTGGCGGTGGCCTGCACGCCGGCCGCACGGCTGCGTGCCGGCGCGGTGTCTGCCGGGTGGAAGCGGCCCTCGGCCGCGGGCCGCAGCACGTCGGCCATCGCACTGAGCGGGAGCTGCGACAGGGTGCCGATATCCAGCCCGGCAAACGTCACCGAGAGCGCCTCGCGCTTGAGCCGCCGGCCCTTGCAGACCGGGCAGTCGGTGCCGGTCATGAAGCGCGCCACCCGCTTTTTCATCATCGCGCTCTGGGTGGTCGCGAAGGTGTGCAGCACATAGCGCCGGGCCCCGGTGAAGGTGCCCATGTAGCTGGGTTCTTCCTTGCGACGCAGGGCCGCGCGGGTTTCGGCCGGGGTGAAGCCGGCATACACCGGCGCCACCGGCTGTTCCTCGGTGAACAGGATCCACTGGCGGTCCTTCCTCGGCAGGTCCCGCCAAGGCGTGTCCACGTCGTAGCCCAGCGTGACCAGGATGTCGCGCAGGTTCTGGCCGTGCCAGGCCGGCGGCCACGCGGCGATGGCGCGCTCGCGGATGCTCAGCGACGGATCGGGCACCATCGAGGCTTCGGTCACGTCGTAGACATGCCCCAGCCCGTGGCAGTGCGGGCAGGCCCCCTGCGGGGTATTCGGCGAGAAATCCTCGGCGTACAGCATAGGCTGCTTCGCCGGATACGTGCCGGCGCGCGAGTACAGCATGCGCAGCAGGCTGGACAACGTGGTCACGCTGCCCACGCTGGAGCGCACGCTGGCGGTGCCGCGCTGCTGCTGCAGGGCGACTGCGGGCGGGAGGCCCTCGATCGCATCCACATCGGGCACGCCGACCTGGTCGATCAGCCGTCGCGCATACGGCGACAGCGATTCCAGATAGCGGCGCTGGGCTTCGGCGTACAACGTACCGAAGGCCAGCGATGATTTGCCTGAGCCGGAAATGCCGGAGAACACCACCAGCGCATCGCGCGGGATGTCGACGTCCACATCCTTGAGGTTGTGCTCGCGTGCACCCCGCACCCGTACAAGGGCGTGCGTGGCAGAAGGATCCGGTTTATCGATGCGCTTGCTCATGGCTGCAGGATAGCGGACCACACCGGGCGCACAGGCCCGGTGAAAACGCGGCTCGGCGTCGATGGCCGGCAGCGTGCTGCCGGCCATCGCAGGGCTCAGGCCACGGCCCGGCGCGCGCTCGTGGCGTGGGACGGGGCGACCACGAAGGCGGCCACCGCATCGCCGAGCTGCGCTGCCTGGCGCTCCATCGCCTGCGCCGACGCCGAGGCCTCCTCGACCAGCGCCGCGTTCTGCTGCGTGCTGCCATCCATCTGCAGCAGGGTCTGGCTGACCTGTTCGATGCCAGCCCGCTGCTGCTGCGAGGCTGCCGAAATGCCGGCCATGATCGCGGTCACCTGCTGCACGCTGCCCACGATCTCCTGCATGGTCGCGCCCGCCTGGTCGACCTGGCGGGTGCCTGCCGCGACGTTCTCCACCGAGGCCTCGATCAGCTGCTTGATCTGGCGCGCGGCATCGGCGCTGCGCTGGGCCAGCATGCGCACCTCGCCGGCGACCACCGCGAAGCTGCGGCCCTGCTCGCCGGCGCGGGCGGCTTCCACGGCGGCGTTCAGGGCCAGGATGTTGGTCTGGAAGGCGATGCTGTCGATCACACCGGTGATGTCGGCGATGCGCCGCGAGGACGCGGAGATGTCGCGCATGGTGTCCACCACCCGCGCGACGGAGCTGCCACCGCGCGCGGCCACGCTGGCCGCGCCGATCACCAGCTGGTTCGCCTGCTGCGCGGCTTCGGCGTTCTGGCGCACGGTGGCCGCGAGCTCTTCCATCGAAGACGCGGTTTCTTCCAGATGCGCCGCCTGGCGCTCGGTGCGGTCGGACAGATCGCGGTTGCCGGCCACGATCTCGCCGGCCGCGTGGTTGATCGAGGAAGAGGCGTGCTGGATGCGCGCGACGATGTCGGTCAGCTGGCCCACCGTGGCATTGGCATCGTCCCGCAGCTGCGCGAACACGCCGTGGAAATCCCCCTGCATGCGCACCCGCAGGTCGCCACGTGCGAGCGCCGACAGCAGCCCCTGCAGGCCTGCCAGGTTGCCCTGGAAGGTATCGAGCAGGTGATTGATGCTGATCGACAACGTGCGCACGAAGCCCTGCTTGTCGTCCACGGCGATGCGCCCGTGCAGTTCGCCACGCGCGGCGGCATCGACCAGCGCGGCGACTTCGGTTTCCACCGTGGTTTCCAGCGCGCGGCTGCGCCATTCCACCGCCGCGCCCAGTAGCTGGCCCTGGTCCACGATCGGGTTCAGCACCCACTGGTAGCGCACCCCGGCGTGGGTGATTTCGCGGGTCGCGCCCTGGCCGGGCTGCAGCTGCGCCATCAGCCCGTTGAAGGCCGGGTGCAGCGCGTGCGCAGGCTGGCCCAGCCACTGCGCCGCCTCCACGCGCAGTTCGGCCAGCAACGCACGGTTGAGGAAGCCGACGCTGCCCTGCGCGTCCAGCACCATCAACCCGGTCTGCGCGCTGTCCAGCGCCTGCCGCGCGCGGGTGTTGTCGCGGGCGATGGCGCGTTCGGCCTCGATGCGCTCGCGCAGGCGCTGCTGCATGTGCACCAGGCGCTGGGCAAGCTGGCCGATCTCGTCGTGCGGGTTGTGCACGGTCAGCACGGTGTCCAGCCGATCGTCGGCGATGTCTTCGGCAAAGCGCAGCGTGTCGGCGATCGGGCGCCGGACCGCGCGCAGCACCAGCAGCAAGGTGCCGATCAACACCACGGCCACCATGCCCAGGGTCAGCGCGAACAGGATCGTCATCGCGCGGGCGCGGGCCTGCTGGCGCGCATGCGCGGCCTGCAGCGCCACCGCCTGGGCCTGCTCGAGCTGCTGCAGGCCGGGGCCGATCTGCGCGGCGGTGTCGGCCAGCGACTGCGCCTCCACGTCCAGCCCGATGCGCGCGGCGGTGTAGGCCAGCAGCGCGCCCTGGTAGTCATCCATCTGCGTGCGCAACGCATCCTGGGCAGCGCCATCGAGCGGGGCGGCGGCCAGGGCCAGTTCGAACGGAAGCTTTTCTTCACTGGCGCGATCGGTATGCGCCGCGTCGCCACTGAGCAGCAGCAGGCCCTCCTGGCGCCGCATCTTCTGCACCTGCAGGGCCAACGCCGGCGGCGCGGCCTCCACGCCCGCTTCCAGCGCGCCCGCGGCGGCCTCGAGCTGCGCGCGCAGGCCGGCGTCACCGCGGCCCATCTCGTCGGCGCGTGCGTTCAATGCGGCAATGCCGTCGGCAAAATCCTTGACCCGGGTCGCCAGCGTCTGCAGCGCGCCGGCCACCTGCCGGTCATGCCGGCTGCGCTGCAGTTCCTGCAGCGAGGCCTGCAGCTGCTGCTGCGCGGCCTGCAGGGCCTGGCGGTCCGCATCCTCGAAGCCGGTGGCGTACAGCGTCTGCAGGCGGCGGGCCTCGGCGATGCGGGTGGCCAGCGTGGCCGCCATCGCCGATTCTCGCTGATACGCCGCGAAGGTCGCTTCGGTGCGGGCGGCGTCGTGGCGGGTCCAGCCGTAGACCGCGGCGACGGTGACCAGGCCGACGCTGCATACCAGTAGACTGGCCTTGAGCTTCTGCGCCACGCTCAGGCGGCCGAGTGCGGACAGCTGCCGGTGCACGGCAGGCCACGCATGAAGACGCTGGCCCAGGCGGGCGACGGACAACGAGAGGCGGCGGGGGACGACCGGCATCACAGGCTCCAGACGAAATGACGCATCTGTATCGGCCGTGCCGGCGCGGACTTTAGCCCCGTGTTCGAGCGTGGCGCATTCGCCGCGCCCGCGAACACCGTTGTAGATCACGCACGCGACAGGACGATGACCGCGCCGCGTTCGCATGGCCTTGCCGTCGCCGTGTTGTAGGGTGGAAACACGCCGAAGTACGCCCTCACTCCCCAACAGGAGATCCGCATGAACGCGCGTCGTCATTTCCTTTCCTGCGCCGCCGCCGGTGCCGCCCTTCTCGCCGCCGCGCCGCTGATGGCACAGTCCGCCGCACCCGGCAGCGTGCTGCCGACCCGCGGTACGCCCCGCCCCGGCGGCGCGGCACTGGCCACCAACAGCCCGCGCAGCGGCACCCGCTACCGCCCGCAGACCCGGCTCGGGCTGGGCGGTGCGCCGATCGGCGGCAGCCTGGCGCCCACCACAGACGCGCAGGCCGCAGCGACCCTGGCCGCGGCCTGGGCGGCGGGCGTGCGCACCTTCGATACCTCGCCGTGGTACGGGCTGGGGTTGAGCGAGCGGCGCATGGGCGCGGCCCTGCATGCGCATCCGGCAGACCAGTACACGCTGTCCAGCAAGAGCGGGCGCCTGCTCACCGGCACCGCCGGGCCGCTGCAGAAAACCAACTGGCACGACCCGTCACCGTTTCGCTACCGCTACGACTACTCCGCCGCCGGCACCCGCCGTTCGGTGGAAGACAGCCTCAACCGGCTCGGCGTCGGGCAGCTGGACATCGTGTACATCCACGATCTTTCGCCGGAGAACGAGAAAGACCTCGGCATGCCGTGGGCGCAGCGCTTCGCCGAGGCGGCCAAGGGCGCGATGCCCGAGCTGACCCGGATGCGCGAGGAGGGCCTGATCAAGGCCTGGGGTTTCGGGGTGAACCGCCCGGAGCCGGCGCTGCGCGCGATCGCCGAGGCCGACCCGGACATCCTGCTGCTGGCCTGCCAGTACTCGCTGCTGGATCACGAGCAGGCGCTGCACGAGACCTTCCCGAAGATCGCGGCAAAGGGCGCCTCGGTGATGGTCGGCTCGCCGCTGCTGGCCGGCTACCTGAGCGGCCGCGACCGCTACCTGTACAGCGGCAGCATCCCGGCGTGGGCGCCGGCCAAGCGCGCGCGGCTGGCCGCTGTCTGCGAGCGGCACGGGGTGGATATGCGTACCGCGGCGCTGCAGTTCGCCGATGCGCCCGAGGTGGTCTCGTCGGTGATTCCCGGCGCGCGCACGCCGGAACAGGTCCAGGCCAATGTCGCCTCGATGGCGATCGCGATCCCGGCCGATTTCTGGGCCGAGCTCAAGCAGGAAAAACTGATCGCCGCCGACGCGCCGGTGCCCCGGGGCTGAGCGGCCGAGGGCGCCGCAGGCGATGCCGGCAGGTCAGCGCGACTGCCGGTCCAGCGTGATATCGAACACCACCTGACCGTCTTCGTTGCGGGCCACCAGCGTGCCCCCGTGCGCCCGCCCGAACTCGCTGGCGATGAACAGGCCCAGGCCGAGTCCACGGCTGTCGTGGAAGCTCGCCTTGAACGGTTCGAACAGGCGCGGCAGCAGTTCTTCCGGGATCTGCCCGGGATTGCTGACCCGCAACCGCACCGGCCCGTGGCCCGGCGCCTCCACGCGTACCTGGACCGGTCCACCGCCGCCATGCAGCACGGCATTGCCGATCAGGTTGGACAGCACCTGGGCCAGGCGGTCCGGGTCGCCCTGCAGGCGGGTATCGCCCTCGATCTGCAGATCGATACGCGCCAGCGGATGCGCACGCGCGATCTCGGAGACCGAGGCGGCGGCAAGCTCGGCCAGGTCGCACTCGGTGCTGTGCAGGCGCAGCCCGCCGGTGCGGATCCGGGAGAAGTCCAGCAGCTGTTCGACCATCCGCGCCATGCGCTGGGCACTGCTTTCCAGATGCCCCAGCGTGCGCTGCACCGGGCTGTCGTCGGGCAGGTCCAGCGCCAGCTTGTCCGCGCACAGCATGATCGAGGCCAGCGGCGTGCGCAGGTCGTGGGTGAGCACGGCCATCATGGTTTCGTTGAGCTTGAGTGCATGCTCCAGCGCCTGGTTGCGCGCCTTGAGCAGCTGCTTCTGCTGGTACAGCTCGATGAACACATTGACCTTGCTCAGGATCACCTGCGGCTCGATCGGCTTGTGCAGGAAATCCACGGCGCCGCTTTCATAGCCCTTGAACGCGCGCACCGGATCGTTCGGCGACGCGGTCAGGAAGATGATCGGCACATCGCGGCTGCGCTGCGAGCCGCGCATCAGTTCGGCCAGCGAGAAGCCGTCGATCTCGGGCATGTGCACATCCAGCAGCGCCAGCGCCACCTCGTGCTCGAGCAGCAGCTCCAGCGCCTGCGCGCCGGATTCGGCGCACAGGATGTTCAGGCCATCGCGGCGCAGCAGCGCTTCCATCGCGACCAGGTTCTGCGGCACGTCATCGACGATCAGCAGATTGGTGACGCATTCGCTGCGCACGTTCGCCCCGGCGGGGTCGAGCAGGTTCATCGGGATAGCCCTTTCATGCGGCTGCAGATTGAGGTGAGCGGAAGCACCGCGTCGGCGCCGGCATGGGCCAGCGCCGACGCGGGCATCGTGGGGGAATAGGCATCTTCGGGGCACTGGATCCAGGCCTCCCCGCCGGCCTGGCGCACGGCGGCGACACCCGCGCTGCCGTCGCTGCTGGCGCCGGTCAGCAGGATCGCCAGCACGCGGTCGCCGAAGGTATCGGCCGCACTTTCAAACAGCGGGTCGATCGCCGGCCGCGAGAACAGCACCGGCGCATCGATGGACAGCGCCAGGGTGCTGCGGTCTTCCACCAGCAGGTGGTAATCCGGCGGCGCGAAGGTGACCGTGCCCGGCAGCATCGGCTGCTTGTCGTCGGCCTCGCGCACCGGCAGCGGGCAGCGCACATCCAGCAGGTCGGCGATCCGGCTCGGGCGGTCGCGCGGCAGGTGCAGCACCACCAGCACCGGGATCGGCAGGTCGGCCGGCAAGGCCGAGAGCAGATCCTGCAGCGCGCTGACACCGCCGGCGGAGGCGCCCACCACCACCACTTCGAACCGGCCCGGGGCTGGCATCGCAGGCATCAGCCCAGCTTCCGGTACAGGCGCTGCTCGCGCACGATCGCCTCGAAATCCGCCGCATGCTCGCCGAACTGCAGGGTCTCCTTGCTGCCCAGGCCGAGGAAGCCGCGGTGCACCAGCGCTTCGTGGAACAGCCCGATCGCGCGGTCCTGCAGGGCGCGCTGGAAATAGATCAGTACGTTGCGGCACGAAACCAGGTGCACTTCGGAGAACACCGTATCGGTGGCCAGGCTGTGATCGGCGAACACGATGTTGCGCTTGAGCCGGCGATCGAACACCACGCTGCCGTAGCCGCTGCTGTAGTAATCCGACAACGAACCGGTGCCGCCGGCGGCCAGGTAGTTGCGGCTGAACTGCGCCATCCGGTCCAGCGTGAACGAGCCGGCTTCGGCCGCCTGCAACGCCTCGGGATTGATGTCGGTGGCGTAGATCAGCGCGCGGTCGAGCAGGCCTTCCTCGTGCAGCACGATCGCCAGCGACCAGACTTCCTCGCCGGTACTGCACCCGGCGATCCACAGCTTGATCGAGGGATACGTGCGCAGCACCGGGATCGCGTGTTCGCGCAGCGTCTTGAAATACGCCGGATCGCGGAACATCTCCGACACCTGGACGGTGAAGAACTGCATCGCCTGGGCAAACGACTCCGGCTCGTGCAGCAGCTTGTGCTGCAGCGCGCCCATCGTGGCGCAGTCGAACCGCGCCATCGCGTGGCGCATGCGACGGCGCAGCGACGACACCGCGTAATTGCGGAAATCGTAGTGGTAACGCTGGTAGACCGCTTCGAGCAGCAGCCGCAGCTCCAGGTCGAACAGCTCGGTTTCATTCATCGGCGCGAGCACCACACCCGGCACAGCGAGACCAGCTTGTCCACGTCGATCGGCTTGGCGATGTAATCGTTGGCGCCGGCCTGCAGGCAGTGCTCGCGGTCGTCGGGCATCGCCTTGGCGGTCAACGCGATGATCGGCAGGTCACGCCAGCGCTTGTCCTGGCGGATATGCCGCATCGCGGTCAGGCCATCCATCTCCGGCATCATGATGTCCATCAGCACCAGGTCGATTTCCGGGCGCAGCTTCTCCAGCGCCTCGCGCCCATTGCGTGCGATGTCCAGGGTCACGCCCAGCGGCTCGAGCACGCTGGACAGCGCGAAGATGTTGCGCACGTCGTCCTCGGCCAGCAGCACGGTGCGGCCATCGAGCACCGCGTCACGGCGGCGCGCCTCGCGCAGCAGGCGCTGCTGGTCGGTCGGCAGCGAGGCTTCCACGCTGTGCAGGAACAGGGTGACCTCATCGAGCAGGCGCTCGGGCGAGCGCGCGCCCTTGATGATGATGCTCTTGGAGTAGCGGCGCAGCCGCTGCTCTTCATCGCGGGTCAGCGCACGGCCGGTGTAGACGATCACCGGCGGGAACGCGACCGCATCGTTGCCGGCCATGCGTTCGAGCAGGTCGTAACCGGTGCCGTCGGGCAGGGTCAGGTCGGTCACCATGCAGTCGAAGGTCGACCCGGCCAGTTCGGCCATCGCCTCGGTGATGGTGCCCACGGCGGTGATTTCCAGCTGGTCGCGGCCGAGCAGCAGCTGCAGGTTCGAGCGCAGCTCGCTGTCGTCCTCGACGATCAGCAGGCGGCGCAGGTCGCGCTGGCTGGTGGCTTCCAGCTGCTGGATCGCGCCGAACAGGCGCTCGCGCGTGGCCGGCTTGATCACATAGCCGATCGCGCCCAGCTCCATCGCCACCTGCGAGCGCTCCAGGCCGGAGACCACGTGCACCGGTATGTGGCGGGTGGCCGGGTCGCGCTTGAGCCGCTCCAGCACGCTCAGGCCGGACACATCCGGCAGGCCGATGTCGAGCAGGATCCCGTTCGGGCGCAGCTCCACGGCCAGCGCCAGGGCTTCTTCGGCGGTCCCGGCGACCACGCAGTCGAAGTCCAGCTCGTGCGCCATCGACACCAGCGCCTCGGCGAAGGCCACATCGTCTTCCACCACCAGGATCATGCGCCCGGCGCGGCTGCGGCGGCCGCGGTCGTCGTTGGCCTTGGGCGCATCGGCCCGGCTGCCGGCCGCCGCGCTGCCATGCCCGCTGCCATGCGCGTTGCCGAACAGCGCCGGTGCGGCGGCCACCGGCTGCGGTGCAGCGCTGGGCGCACTGCGCACGTCCGGCGCGCCCGGCGCCTGTGCGGTGCCGGTCCCGGCCAGCACCGGCAGCTCCAGGGTGAAGCAGCTGCCGCGCCCGGGTTCGCTGGTTACGCGGATATCGCCGCCCATGCGCGAGGCGAGATCGCGCGAGATCGACAGGCCCAGGCCGGTCCCGCCGTAGCGGCGCCGGGTGCTGCCATCGGCCTGGCGGAAGGCTTCGAAGATCACGGCGGTCTGTTCTTCGGGAATGCCGATGCCGGTATCGCTCACGGCGAACTGGATCCGGCCCGCGCCCGCGCCGCGCACCCGCAGCGAGACGCTGCCGTGTTCGGTGAACTTGACCGCGTTGGCCAGCAGGTTCTTCAGGATCTGCTGCAGGCGCTGGCTGTCGGCCAGCAGCTGGGTCGGCGCCTCGGGCTCGGCCACGATCTCCAGCGCCAGCCCCTTCTGCAGCGCCAGCGGCTCGAAGGTATCGCGCAGGCGCTGCAGCACGCTGGACACGGCGAGGTTCTCCTCCTCCAGCTCCACATGCCCGGCCTCGATGCGCGACAGATCCAGGATGTCGTTGATCAGCGCCAGCAGGTCGTTGTTGGAGGAGTGGATGGCCTGGGCGTACTTGACCTGCTCGGCGGTCAGGGTGCCGTCCTTGTTGTCGGCCAGCAGCTTGGCCAGGATCAGCGCGCTGTTGAGCGGCGTGCGCAGCTCGTGGGACATGTTGGCCAGGAACTCGGACTTGTAGCGCGAACTGGCTTCCAGCTCGTTGCTGTTCTGGACCAGCTGCGCCTGCGCGATCAGCAGGGCCTGCTGGCGCGATTCCAGCTCGTGGGTGCGCTCTTCGAGCTGCACGTTGGTCTGTTCCAGTTCGGCCTGCTGGTGTTCCAGGTTGCTCTGCGACTGCTGCAGGCTGCGGCTCTGCTCTTCCAGCTCTTCGTTGGCCACCCGCAGTTCTTCCTGCTGGGTCTGCAGTTCCTCGCTCTGGCGCTGGGTTTCTTCCAGCAGCTCGACCAGCTGTGCGCGCACCAGCGCGGCACGCATGGCCACGCCGATCGGCTCGGCGCATTCCAGCAGCAGCTCCAGCTCCAGCGTGCGGGCCGGGGAGACGCCCGACCGGCCCAGCTCGATCACGCCGATCACCAGGCCATCAGCGGTGATCGGGCCGAGCAGGCGCTGGTGCACGGTGGTGCGGCCCAGCGGGGTTTCGATGTCGAGCGCGCTGTCGCTGTCTTCCAGCCGGCGCGGGCCGCTGCCGCGCAGCACTTCACTCCACTGCCCGGCACTGGCGGGCAGCGAATCGGGCAGGTTGGCCGGCAGCGCCGCGCCGCCCACCAGTACCAGGCGATCGCCCTGGCGGCGGTACAGCGCACCGACATCGGCCGACAGCTGCGCACACAGCGCGCGCATCGCCGCCGCGGCCAGCACGTCCGGCTCGGGATCGCCGCGCAGGCTGGTGGTCACCGCGTTCTCGCCTTCCTGCAGCCACAGCGCGTCGGCCGATTCCTGGCGCGCGCGGATCGCCTTCATCACGGTCAGCGCCATGATCAGGAAGGCGAACCCGCCGATGCTGCGGTTGACGAAGGAAAACGCGGAATTGCTGCTGGCCGGGGCGATGTTGTAGCCGATCATCAACAGCACGCACGAGCCGGCTGCGACCAGCAGCGGCACTTCGACGCGGCGCTGGAACAGCGTGATGCCGACCGCCATGAAGTAGGTCAGCCAGACCGCATAGCCGAGCGGAACGATCCACTCCAGGCCCAAGGTCAACGCCATCAGGCCGCTGGCGGCAAGCCAGATCCAGCGGTCACGGGAGGTCGACGCTCGGTTCATGCAGTTGTCCCGCCTAAAAGGGGGCTGATGGTAACCGAAGGCGCAAAGCGCACGGAATAGGCTGCGAAAATGTCGGGATCATCCTTGTACACACCATCTTCACATCGGTGAACTTACGGTTCGCCGCCTAACAGGGGAAGGTCCGCATCTGTCGTGGTCTATGCCGTTTCCACCGTGTCGCCGCTCGCTGACGAAGCCCGACAGCTCAAACTGCTGATCGACCACGTCTCCGACCATGCGATCTACCTGCTCGACCCGGAAGGCTGCATCTGCAGCTGGAACCGGGGCGGTGAGCGGGTGAAGGGATACAGCGCCGAAGATGTGCTGGGCCAGCCGATGGCGATTTTCTACACCCCCGAAGATCAACGCGACGCCCTGCCGCAGCAGGCCCTGCGCTGCGCACGCGAGCGTGGCCGCTTTGTCGGCGAAGGCTGGCGGGTGCGCCGCAACGGCGAGCGCTTCCGCGCCAGCGAGGTGATCGAACCGCTGCGCGAAGGCGAGCAGCTGCTCGGCTACGTCAAGGTCACCCAGGACATCACCGAGCGCTACCAGGCCCAGCGCCTGCTGCAGGATGCCCAGCGCGCGCGCAACCAGCTGCAGCAGTTCGAGGATGTGGGCCGCCTCACGCGCGGTCTCGCGCATGAATTCAACAATCTGCTCACCACGGTGGGCAATGCGCTGGACCTGATCGCGCTGCGCCCGGGCGCCGACGCGCGCACGCTGGAACTGGCTGAACTGGCCCAGGCCGCCGCCGACCGTGGCTCGCTGCTGACCCGGCAGCTGCTGGCGTTCTCGGCCGACCAGACCCTGGTGCGCGATGCGGTATCGGTGCGCGACCTGCTGCACGACGCCTTGCCGGTGATGCAGCGCGCCTGCCCGCCCGGCATCGTGCTGCACCTGGAGGTGACCGATGGCCTACCCGCCATCGCCACCGATGGCGTACAGTTGCACAGTGCGGTGTTGAACCTGCTGCTCAACAGCTGCGAAGCGATGCCACGCGGTGGCACCGTCCGGGTCCACGCCCATCTCGAAGAACGTCTCGTCCCCGACATCGCCGACCCCACGCGCCGCCGCTACGTTGCCATCGCGGTGACCGATGAAGGCGATGGCATGCCACCGGAGGTGGCCGAACGGGCCAGCGAGCCGTTCTTCACCACCAAGGAAATCGGCAAGGGCAGCGGTCTGGGCCTGAGCCAGGTATTCGGTTTCGTGTCGCAGTGCGAGGGATTCGTCGATGTACTGACCGCCCCCGGTCGCGGCACCACCGTACGCCTGTTGTTACCCGTCAATGAGGAAACCAAGCATGCCTGAGCCCCTGCGCGTATTGATGGTCGAAGACCAGCAGGACCTGCGTGAGCTGATGCGCCAGGCCCTGCAGGATTTCGGCATCGAGATCCACACCGCCGACGACGGCCCGTCGGCCCTGGCCCTGCTGCGCGAACACGGCGATTTCGACGTCGTATTCAGCGATATCAGCATGCCCAACGGCATGAGCGGCGTGGAGCTCAGTGCACACGTGGCCGATGCGCTGCCCAATGCGCGGATGATCCTCTCGTCCGGGTATGCGCGCTCGCAGCTGCCGCCGCTGCCGCCGCACGTGGAATTCCTGCCCAAGCCGTACCGGCTCAAGCAGCTGGTCACCCTGCTGCAGGCCCCCGCCGCGCCCAACTGAGGGCGCGTTCCGGGTGCAGCGTGAACGCTTCATCCGCACGCGTTGAATCTGCTTCACATCGGCGCTGCAACCGACGCAGGATAGTGACCCTGCGGTAACGGACAGGATGCACGGCAGATGCTGGACAGGACCCATGATCTGGATCGGATCGCGTTGATCGACGCACTCAACGTGATGGATCCTGCGTTGGGCAAAGCGCTGGACCCGATCACCGAACTGGCGGCATTCAGCTTCAACGTCCCCATCGCGCTGATCTCGATCGTGGACGCCGACAGCCAGCAGTTCATCTCGCGCGTCGGACTGCCGCTGGAGCGCACCGATCGCAACCTTTCGATCTGCTCGTGCGCGATCCAGTCCACGCAGCCGCTGCAGATCCACGATCTGCGCCAGGACCCCCGCTTTGTCGACAACCCGCTGGTGACCGGGCCGGCGCAGCTGCGCTTCTATGCCGGCGCGCCGCTGGTGACCAAGAGCGGCATCGCGCTGGGCACGTTGTGCCTGATGGGCCCGACCCCGCGCACGCTCTCGGCCGAAGAACTGCTGCAGTTGCAGACCTTGTCGCGCGTGGTGATCGCGCAGATGGAACTGAAGATGTCGATGGGCCGCCGTGACCAGGTCAGCGGGCTGCCCAACCGCCAGCAGTTCCAGGCCGACCTGGACGCGCTCGCGCGGCAGGGCGGCGCGCAGACCTACACCGCGGTGATGCTGGATGTGTTCGACCTGCAGAGCGCCAACGATGCCGGCCAGGCGCTGGGCATGAAGCCGGTGGAGACCCTGCTGCGCCAGGCCGCGCTGCGGGTGCGCGAAGTGCTGCAGGACCTGGCGCAGGTCTACCATGTGGCCGCCACCCGCTTCGCCTTCCTGCTGCCCGATTACAGCCGCGCGCAGACCGAGGCGCTGCTGGACCGGCTGCGCGTGCGCATGCGGCGCCCGTTGATGGCGGGCAGCATCCCGATGTCGCCGCAGTTCCATGCCGGGGTCTGCGATTTCCGGCCGGTCGCGCCGGACACCGGCGACCTGATCCGCAAGTGCCTGGTGGCGATGCACCATGCGATCCAGACCGATGCCTGCCTGTGCTGGTATTCCGATGAACGCGATGCCAGCCTGCGCCGGCGCTACCGGTTGGCCTCCGATGCGGCGCGCGGCCTCGCCCAGGGCCAGTTCCACCTGGTCTACCAGCCGCGCTTCAATCTCCACGATGGCCAGCCGGCCGCCGCCGAAGCGCTGCTGCGCTGGATACACCCGATGCTCGGGCCGATCAGCCCCGGCGAATTCATCCCGGTGCTCGAACGCACCGCGTTGATGCCCACCCTGACCCGCTGGGTGATCGAACAGGCCCTCGCGCAGGTCGCGCAGTGGCAGGACAACGTGCCCGGTTTTGGCCTGTCGCTGAACCTCTCGCCGCGCGATTTCGACGATGCCGCGCTGTGGACCACCTTGTCCGAACGGCTGCAGGCCCATGCACTGCCGGCCTCGCTGGTGGAGGTGGAGATCACCGAAGGCGAGTGGCTGCACGGCCATCCGGCCGCGTTGCCGCAGCTGCGTGCGATGGCCGCGGCGGGGGTCGGCATCGCGATCGATGACTTCGGCAGCGGCTACAGCAATTTCGGCTACCTGAGCCAGCTGCCGATCAACCACATCAAGATCGACCAGAGCCTGGTGACCGGGCTGGTCCACTCGCGCACCGCGCGCCTGAAGGTCGAGGCCATCATCAAGCTCTCGCGCCAGCTCGGTTACCGCACCGTAGCCGAAGGCGTGGAAACCGAAGGCGATCTGGCGCTGCTGCGGCTGTGGGGCTGCGACCAGGGCCAGGGCTATCACCTGGCCCGGCCGATGAGCGCCGAGGCGGTGCTGCACCTGGTGAGTGCCTGCCGCGCCGGGCCGCTGCAGGACGTCGACGACTGAGCCTGCGGGCCGCGCCGCGCGCGCCGGCCTCTACAATGGCGGCCGCCCTGCCGCGGAGAAGCGCCGATCAACCAGCCCATGTCCATCGACCGGATCAGCCTGACCACGCTGCGCCTGTTCGTCGCCGTGGCCGAGGAAGGCTCGTTGACCCGCGCCGCCGAGCGCGAGGCGATCGCCACCTCGGCCGCAAGCCGGCGCCTGAACGATCTGGAGAGCGGGCTGGACGTGGTGCTGTTCACCCGCAACACGCGCGGCATGCAGCTCACCCTGGCCGGCGAGAGCCTGCTGCAGCACGCCCGGCGCATGCTGCTGGCCGCCGCCGCGCTGTCCTCGGAACTGCTGGAGTACCGGCGCGGGATCCGCGGCCACATCCGCATGCTGGCCAACCTGTCGGCGATCGTGGCCTACCTGCCCGAGGAGCTGGAGCAGTTCTTCCTGGCCCATCCGGACCTGCGCATCGAGCTGGAAGAGCGCCCCACCGCCGGTGTGGTGCGCGGTATCCAGGAAGGCTGGGCGGAAATCGGGGTGTGTTCCGGCGATGCCGAACTGGGTGAACTGGCGCGCGCACCGTTCCGCCGCGACCGCCTGGTGATGCTGATGCGCGCCGACCATCCGCTGTGTGGCCATGGGCCCCTGGCCTTCGCCGATACGCTGGCCTACGACCAGATCGCGCTGCACGCGGAAAGCTCGATCTTCACCCGTTCGCAGATCGCCGCGCGCGATGCGGGGCGTTCGCTGCGGCGGCGCATCCACGTGCCCGGCTTCGATGCGATCTGCCGCACCGTGCAGGCCGGGCTGGGCATCGGCCTGGTCCCCGAACCGGTCTACGCGCTGTTCGGCCCGGCCATGCAGCTGCGCTTCGAGGCGCTGACCGACCCGTGGGCGCAGCGCGAGCTGCAGCTGGTCTGGCGCGCCGACCGCCCGCTCTCCACCCCCGCCCAGCAACTGGTCGATCATCTTCGACTAAAGGCGTAAGCGTTCTCGTTCTGCGAACGCTTCTTCGTGCATTAGGCATGGCGCGCCGCCTGCCCGGCACCCTACCCTGCGGGTCTTGTCATGGGAGGAGTGACGATGCCCGGTCCATTGCACGGCATTCGCGTTGTTGAATTCGGAACACTGATCGCCGCGCCGTTCGCGGCCCGGCTGTTCGCCGAGTTCGGTGCGGAGGTCATCAAGATCGAATCGCCCGAGGGCGGCGACCCGCTGCGCAAGTGGCGCAAGCTGCATGGCGATACGTCGCTGTGGTGGTCGCTGCAGGCGCGCAACAAGAAGTCGGTGACGCTGGACCTGAAGTCCGCCGCCGGTGCCGATGCCGCACGCCAGCTGGCCGCGAGCGCCGATGTGGTGATCGAGAACTTCCGGCCCGGTGGGCTGGAAAAGCTGGGCCTGGGCTGGGACGTGCTGTCCGCCCTGAACCCGGCGCTGGTGATGGTGCGCATTTCCGGCTACGGCCAGAGCGGCCCGTACCGGGATCGCCCCGGCTTCGGCGCGATCGGCGAGGCCATGGGCGGTATCCGCTACACCACCGGCGATCCCTCCACGCCACCGGCACGCGTGGGCATCAGCCTGGGCGATTCGCTGGCCTCCCTGCACGGGGTGATGGGCGCGCTGATGGCGCTGCTGCGGGTCAAGACCGGCCAGGGCAAGGGCCAGGTGGTGGATGTTTCGCTGGTGGAAAGCGTGTTCAACCTGATGGAAAGCCTGGTGCCCGAATACGCGATGTTCGGCACCGTGCGCGAACGCACCGGTGGCGCGCTGCCGGGCATCAGCCCGTCCAACACCTATCCCACCGCCGATGGCGCGTTCGTGGTGGTGGCCGGCAACAGCGACCCGATCTTCCGCCGCCTGATGCGCGCGATCGGGCGCGCCGACCTGGCCGAGGATCCCGCGCTGGCCTCCAACGAAGGCCGGGTGGCCCGCAACGCCGAACTGGATGCCGCGATCACCCACTGGACCAGCGGACACCCCATCGCGGCGGTGCTGGCCACGCTGGAGGCCGCCGACGTCCCGGCCGGCCGCATCTATTCGGCCGCCGACATCGTGGCCGATCCGCATTACCAGGCACGCGGCATGCTGCTGCATACCACGCTGGCCGATGGCCAGCCGGTCACCCTGCCCGGGATCGTGCCGAAACTCTCGGACACCCCCGGCGAAATGCGCTGGACCGGACCGGCACTGGGCGAGCACACCGCCCAGGTCCTGGCCGAACTCGGCCTGGCGGCCGACGCCATCGCCCAGCTTGCCCCGAACGGAGACGCCGCATGAACACCCGCCCCCTGATCGTGCAGGAAGTCTGCCTGCGCGACGGCCTGCAGATCGAGCCGGTGTTCGTCCCGACCGCCGACAAGATCCGGCTCGCCGATGCGTTCACGGCGCTGGGCTTTGCCCGCATCGAAGTGAGCAGCTTCGTCTCGCCCAGGGCGGTACCGGCCCTGGCCGATGCGGCCGACGTGTTCGCCGGCATCGCGCGCGCACCCACCAGCGTGTACGTGGCGCTGGTGCCGAACCTGAAAGGCGCCGAGCGCGCGATCGCCGCCGGTGCCGATGAGCTCAACCTGGTGATGTCCGCCGGGGAAACCCACAACCTGGCCAACATGCGCATGACCGCCGCTGAAAGCTTCGAGGGCTTTGCGCGCATCGCGGCACGCGCCACCGGTGCGGTGCTGCTCAACGGCACCGTCGCCACCGCGTTCGGCTGCCCGTTCGAGGGCGACCAGGCGCCGGCCAAGGTGCTCGATCTGGTCCGCCGCTACCTGGACCTGGGCTGCACCGGGATCACCCTGGCCGATACCACCGGCATGGCCAATCCGCGCCAGGTGGCCGCGCTGGTCGAACAGGCGCTGCCGCTGGTCGGCGAGGCCGGGCTGACCCTGCATTTCCACAACACGCGCGGGCTCGGGCTGGCCAATCTGCTGGCCGCCTACGGCGCCGGAGCGCAGCGCTTCGATGCCGCGCTGGGCGGACTGGGGGGCTGCCCGTTCGCCCCCGGTGCCTCGGGCAACATCTGCACCGAAGACGTGGTCTCGATGTGCGAGGAAATGGGCATCCCGACCGGGCTGGACCTGCCGGCGCTGATCGCACTGTCACGCACGCTGCCGGCGCTGATCGGCCACGACACCCAGGGCCAGGTGGCCAAGGCCGGGCGTGTCGGCGACCTGCATGCACCGCCGGCCGATCTGCGCGTGGCCTGAAGTTTTTCGTCCTGCGGGCGCCGTGCCCTGGCGCACGGCCGCCCCTTTTGTTGAGCGTCTTCGAGTTCCTGGGAGGGAATGATGCACGAGTGGTTCGTACTGGCGAACGCGATGTTCGCCATCCTGTTGATCGTCCTGTTGATCATCTACTTCAAGATCAACCCGATGATCGCCTTGATCGCCGGCCCGCTGTACCTGGGGCTGAGTTCCGGACTGGGCTTCGGCCCGACGCTGGAGGCCATCACCGATGGCTTCGGCGAGCTGATGGGCAAGATCGGCCTGTTGATCGGTTTCGGCGTGATGATCGGTGCGTTCCTGCACCGCATGGGCGCCTTCCAGCAGGTCGTGCGCCTGCTGGTGCGCACGTTCAAGCCGCGGCAGATGCCGTATGCGTTCGCCACGATCCTGACCGGCATCTTCCCGCCGATCTATACCGACGTGCTGCTGCTGATGTCCGCGCCGCTGGCCCGCGCCACCGCCCGGCGCATGGGCGGCGACGCGCTGCCGCGCATGGCCGGTGCGGTGGGCGTGGGCATCTACCTGGCGCTGACCATGGTGGTGCCCGGGGTGGGCGCGCTGGCGCTCTCGGCGGTGCTGGACGTGGACCTGGGCACGATGCTGCTGACCGGCCTGGCGATCGCGATCCCGACCGTGTTCGTCACCCTGTGGGGCTTCCATTTCCTGTTGCGGCGCGGCCTGTGGGATGCGGCCACCGACGAGCTGCCGGCCGATGAGCAGGCGGCGGTGATCGGCAGCGAGGGGGAAGCGGAGGGCAATGCTGTACCGCTGTACCTGTCGCTGCTGCCGATCCTGGTGCCGCTGCTGATGATCGCGGTGGGCGCGCTGGACCGTGCGTTCTCGCTGGGCATCCCGGCGCTGGCGGCGGTCGGCAATTCCACCTTCGCGCTGTTCTGCGGGCTGGTGCTGGCCTTCCTGATCGCCCGCTTCACCCTGCCGCCACGCGACCGCAGCGGCGCGGTGACCGACGCCTTCAAGGAAAGCGGGCAGATCCTGCTGCTGACCGGCGTGGCCGGTTCGCTGTCGGCGGTGGTGGCCACGACCGGCCTGGGCGACATCCTCTCGGGTTACTTCACCGCCAACACGGGCGCACCGCTGCTGCTGGTGTGGGTGGTGGCCGCGATCCTGCACATCGCGATCGGTTCGGTATCCGCCTCGGCGATCACCGCCGCCAGCCTGCTGGCGCCGGCGCTGCATGCGCTGGATGTGCCGCCGGTACTGGTCGCGCTGGCCGCCGGCTCGGGTTCGCTGTTCCTGGTGCACGTCACCAGCAACACGTTCTGGCTGATGCAGACCACGATGGGGATGACCCTGCGCGGCACGCTGAAATCGCTGAGCCTGCCGGTCTCGCTGGCCTCGGTGGTGTCGCTGGTGCTGATCCTGGCTGCCGGGGCGATCTTCTGATGCGCGCGCGCATGCAGCAAAGCCGCGCACGCCCCCTGCGCCTGGCCCGGTCCGCCGCCGTGCTGGCCCTGGCGGCCTGCAGTGGCGCGGCACTGGCCGAGGACGGCAACGGCGACGGCGCCGGCTTCCTGGCCGGGGCCAGTGCGGATCTGAAGGCGACCAATTTCTACTACAACCGCGATTTCCGCAGCGGCAGCGGCCAAGGCAAGCGCGAGGAATGGGCGCAGGGCTTCGTGCTCGATGCGCGCAGCGGCTACACGCCAGGCGTGGTCGGCTTCGGCGTGGACGTGCTCGGCCTGGCCGACATCAAGCTCGATGGCGTGGGCACGGAAGTGGGCACCGGCATCCTGCCCTACGACGAGGACGGCGCGCGTTCGCTGTTCGGCCGCGTGGCGTTGACCGGCAAGGCCAAGGCCGGCCCGGCCGAACTGCGCGTGGGCAGCCACATCACTTCGGACCTGGTGCTCAAATCCAACACCAGCCGGCTGCTGCCGCAGACCTTCGAAGGCGCCTCGCTGGGCGCCGCGTGGGCCAACGGGGTGGAATTGGGCGTGGCCCGCTACGACCGCTCCTGGTATCGCGACGGCACCGAACGCAGCGGGCTGACCATCACCAACAAGGACCGCCGCTTCACCGGCACGCCGCGCGCGGATGCGTTCGAACTGTTCACCGCCTCGTGGCAGGCCACCGACCAGCTGAAGCTGCACTACGAATCGGGCGAACTGCGCGATCTGTACCGCCAGCAGGTGGTCTCGGCCGCGTACCGGCAGCCGCTGCGGCGGGGCACGCTGAACACGGAAGTGCGCTACTACGTGTCCGACGATGTCGGCCCGGCGCTGGCCGGCGTGGTCGACAACCGCGCGGTCAACGCGCTGGTGGCCTGGCAGCATGCCGGACAGGAACTCGCGGTGGGCTGGCAGGACCTGCGCGGCGACAGTGCGATGCCCTGGGTGGGCGGCACCGACGGCAACGTCTTCAACTGGACCTTCATCAACGACTTCATGGAACGCGATGAACGCAGCTGGCAGCTGCGCTACCAGCTCGACGGCAAGCAGATCCGCGTGCCCGGCCTGAAGCTGCTGGTGCGTTACGTGCACGGCGACAACGCGCGCCCGGCCACCTTCGCCGGCGAAGGCCGGCAGTGGCAGCGCGATGTGGAGCTGAGCTACACCTTCCAGTCGCCGGCGCTGAAAGACATTTCGATCCGCTGGCGCAACGGCTTCTTCCGCTCCAACTACCAGCGCGATGCCGAGGAAAACCGGCTCATGCTGGTCTACGACGTGAAGCTCTGGCCCGACCGCAAGGGCTGAGCCGGCACGTCTTCTCGCCCCGGCGATGCGGCCTTTACCGGCCCTGCACGGGGGCCGGTCCAAGGTGGACCGGCCTCCCCTGCCGCACCGTCGAGAGATAGCCATGGCCAGCCTTCGCGAGCCGATCGCCTACCGCCCCGAGTTCGAACAGCCCGAACCGGATGAGCAGCAGCACATCACCGAGTTGACCGATGTGTTCACCCGCATGGCCGGTATCGTGGCCGAACACGAGGGCCACGCCCACCGCGCCGTGCATGCCAAGGGACAGGGCCTGCTGCGCGCGCGGCTGCTGGTGCTCGACGAGCTGCCCGCCGAGCTGGCCCAGGGCCTGTTCGCCCGGGCCGGCGAATACGACGCGCTGGTCCGGCTGTCTTCGCCGCCGGCCGAACAGCTGCCCGACACGGTCTCCACCCCGCGCGCGATCGCGGTGAAGGTGATGGGCGTGGACGGCCCGCGGGCCGAGGGCGCCGAAGAGCTGCACACGCAGGATTTCCTGATGGTCAACGGGCCGGTGTTCAACAGCCCGGGCGTGGCCGGATTCCTGCGCTCGGCCAAGCTGCTGGCGGCCACCACCGAACGCATGCCGCGCACCAAGCAGGTGATTTCCGCTGCGCTGCGGGGCACCGAGGCGCTGGTCGAAGCGGTCGGCGGCGAGAGTGGGAAACTCAAGGCGCTCGGCGGCGAGCCGCAGAAGCATCCGCTGGGCGAAACCTTCTTCAGCCAGGTGCCGTACCTGTACGGACCGTACATGGCCAAGTTCTCGCTGACGCCGGTCTCGTCGGCGCTGAAGGACCTGACCGGGCAATCGCTGGCTTCCTCGGAAGATACCCAGCGCGAAGCCGTCACCGAGTTCTTCGCCCAGCTGCAGGCACCCGTGGAATGGGCGCTGCGCGTGCAGTTGTGCCGCGATCTGGAGCAGATGCCGATCGAGGATGCCTCGGTGGAATGGCCCGAAGAAGAGAGCCCCTTCCACACCGTGGCGCACCTGATCGTGCCACCGCAGGCCGCCTGGGATGAGGTGGCCTCGCCCGCGACGGAAGATGCACTCGCGTTCGCGCCGTGGCATGCGCTCGCCGCGCACCGCCCACTGGGCAGCGTGAACCGGGCGCGGCGGATCGTGATGGCCGCCTCGCGCCGCTTCCGCGCCGGCTTCAACCGCTGCCCGATCCACGAACCGGGCTGAGCGGGGTTGCGGGTGCGGCTGCCGGCCAGCCCACCCCGCGGCGGCATGCGCCGGCCCGCGCCTCTTTCCTGATGTGAAACCACAGCGCTGCGGCCCCCTTGGCTGCAGCGCTGCTGCGCCTGGCCCACCCACGGGCCCGGCGGGCGCCGCCCCTGCGACCTGCGCCCACCCGCCCCAACAGCCGCAACACCGCCCAGCACGCGGCCAACCCGCCGCGATCTGCACGCAACGTGCGGCCGCCCTCACCGCCCCGCGTGATGGCGAAGCTGTACAGCACATTCGTTGCAGTACGGTTTAGATTCTGTTAATTGTTTGTGCGGCGCAGCATCGGGGAGATGCTCGCCGGGGGACCCATTACTTACGAGAACGACTGACGACAACCCACACTTCCACTGCAGGGTGCTTGCATGAACAACCACGTTAGAAAGTGCGTTCACGCTTCAAAAGCAGTTTCGCCATTGGCATCCGCAGTTACCTGGGCTCTGGCCACCGCCATGCTGGCCACCAGTTCCATCGCCGCCGCACAGGACAGCAGCAGTACGTCCACCGATGGAACCTCCACCCTGGACACCGTTTCGGTGCTGGGCAGCCGCACCAAACCGCGCACGGTGTCTTCCTCGGCGGTGCCGATCGACATCATCAGCGGCGACGAGTTCCGCAACCAGGGCGCCACCGATGCGCTGGACCAGCTCAAGGTGCTGGTGCCCTCCTTCAACGTCAGCACCATTCCGATCGATGACGCGGCCAGCCTGGTACGGCCGGCCAATCTGCGCGGCCTGCCGCCGGACAACACCCTGCTGCTGGTGAACGGCAAGCGCTTCCATCGCTCGGCGGTGATCACCTTCCTCGGCCACGGTTTGTCCGATGGCGCGCAGGGTCCGGATCTTTCGGTGTTCCCCTCGCTCGCGCTGGAGCAGGTGGAAGTGCTGCGCGATGGCGCGGCGGCGCAGTACGGTTCCGATGCGATCGCCGGCGTGATCAATTTCGGCCTGAAGAAACTGCGCGAAGGCGGCAGCGCCGAGATCTTCACCGGCAAGTACTACGAAGGCGACGGGCTCACCACGCAGTATTCGGCGCAGATCGGCCTGCCGCTGACCGAGCGCGGCTTTGCCACCTTGACCGCCGAATGGCGCAAGGCCGATGCGACCTCGCGCAGCGTACAGCGCGATGATGCGGCAGCGGCGGCGGCGGCGGGCTATCCCGGCGTGGGCAACCCGGCGCAGATCTGGGGTTCGCCGGAGGTCAAGAACGATCTCAAGCTGGTCGCCAACCTCGGCCTGTCCACCGATACCGTGGATTTCTACCTGTTCGGCAACTACGCCAAGCGCGAGATCGACGGCGGGTTCTATTACCGCGATCCCACCGCGCGTTCGGGGGTGTATTCCAACGATGGCGGCGACACGCTGCTGGTCGGCAACCTCGGCGGTGCCGGCGCCGCCGCCTGCCCGGGCATCGCACTGCGCGATGGTGGCGGCAACCTGCTGCCCTACAGCACCGTCAGCGGCGCGGTGGCGGCCCTGCCGGCCAACTGCTTCACCTTCCTGTCGCTGCTGCCGGGCGGGTTCACCCCGCGCTTCGGCGGCAAGCTGGAAGACAGCTCGGTGTTCGCCGGGGCCAAGGGCACCTGGGGCGACTGGTACTGGGACGCGAGCGGTTCGTGGGGCCGCAACGATATCGAGTTCATCATCTACAACACGGTCAACGCCTCGCTCGGGCCGGACCAGCCCAGCGGCCTGTACTTCAAACCCGGCGGCAACACCCAGACCGAGAAGAACCTCAACCTGGACGTGGGCCGCGATATCGAAACCACGTTCACCGCCCAGCCGCTGCGCCTGGCGGCCGGCGTGGAATGGCGCGAGGAGAGCTTCAAGATCATCGCCGGTGATGCCGCCTCCACCGGCATCGGCCCGCTCACTAGCCAGGGCTTCGCGCTGGGCTCGAACGGCTTCAACGGCTTCAGCACCCGCACCGCGGGCACCTTCGATCGCCGCAACTGGGCTGCCTATGTGGACATGGAAGCGCAGTTCACCGAACAGCTGCTGCTGGCCGCCGCCCTGCGCCGCGAGGATTACGACACCTTCGGCAGCACCACCAACGGCAAGCTGACCGGGCGCTTCGATTTCACCGATACCTTCGCCGTGCGGGGTGCGTTCAACACCGGTTTCCGCGCGCCCACGCCCGGCCAGGCCAACATCAGCCAGATCAGCACCGTGTTCGGCGGCACCGCCCTGGTGGACATCGCCACGCTGCCGCCGACCAACCCGATCGCCCAGCTCAAGGGCGCGCAGGCGCTGACCCCGGAAGAATCGCGCAACATCTCCCTGGGTGCGGTGTGGAACAGCGGCGACTGGCTGCTGACCGTGGATGGCTACCGGATCAAGGTGGAAGACCGCATCGCGCTCAGCACCAGTTTCGACCTGACCGACGCCGAACGCGCCGCCCTGGTCGCCGCAGGCAATGCCGAGGCGGCCTCGATCTCCTCGGTGACGTATTTCGGCAATGCCTTCGACACCACCACCACCGGCGTGGACGTGGTGACCAGCTACCGCAGCGATCATTTCGGTGGCACCACCACCTATTCGCTGGCGGCGAACTGGAACAAGACCAAGGTCGACCGCTACGACCCGGACTTCATCGACGAAGCGCGGGTGTACAAGCTGGAAGAATCGCTGCCCAGCACCAAGGGCTACTTCAGCATCAACCACCAGCGCCAGGTGTTCCACGCCAATGTGCGGCTGAACTACTACAGCTCGTGGTACGAAGATCACCTGGACAGCGGCGTGGTCAGCGCGGCCGATGGCGGCCTGCCCATCTACGGCGGCAGTGCGGTGATCGTCGATGCCGAGGTGGGCTGGAAGTTCGCCTCTGGGCTGTACCTCAACCTCGGTGCGCAGAACCTGTTCGACAAGGTGCCCGACGACAACCCGTACGGCGGCGTGGCCGGTGCGGCCTACCCGGTGCATTCGCCGTACGGCTTCACCGGCGGCTTCTACTACGCCCGCGTGGGCTGGAAGTTCTGAGCGTGCACGGCGGGGCCCACGGGGCTCCGCCGCAGCGCAGGCGCGTGCACGCGGGGTTGGCTGCGCGCGCCCTATAGTCGACAGGATCCCATCGGCCGGTGCCCGCGCGGCGCCGGCCCCCTGTCGAGGAATTCCCCCCCATGAAAGCCATTCAACTGCGCGCCCCCGGCGGGCTGGACCAGCTGCAGCGCGTCGACCTGCCCGATCCCGGTGCACCCGGCCCGGGCCAGATCCGCGTGCGCATCCACGCCAGCTCGCTCAACTTCCATGACCTGGGCGTGGTCAGCGGCCAGATGCCCACGGCCGATGGCCGCATTCCGCTGTCCGACGGCGCCGGCGTGGTCGAGGCGATCGGCGAGGGCGTGCAGGACTTCGCCGTGGGCGACCGCGTGGTCTCCACGTTCTTTCCCGAGTGGCTGGACGGTGAGCCGACCGCCGCCGGATTCGCCGCGGTGCCGGGCGACGGTGTCGATGGTTTCGCTGCCGAATGGGCGGTCCGCCCCGCCACTGCGTTCACCCACGCGCCGGACGGCTACAGCCATGAAGAAGCGGCCACGCTGACCACCGCCGGCCTCACCGCGTGGCGGGCCCTGATCGCCCAGGGCGGGCTGGCACCCGGCCAGTCCGTGCTGGTCCTGGGCACGGGCGGCGTGTCGGTGTTCGCCGCGCAGCTGGCCAAGGCCGCCGGCGCCACGGTGATCGCGACCTCCTCCTCGGATGACAAGCTGGCCCGCATGCGCAGCCTCGGCGCCGATCATCTGATCAACTACCGGCAGACGCCGGAATGGGGCGAGCAGGTGCGCCGCCTGACCGGCGGGCGCGGCGTGGACCATGTGGTGGAGGTCGGCGGCCCGGGCACGCTGGCGCAGTCCATCACCGCCTGCCGCATCGGCGGGCACATCGCCCTGATCGGTGTGTTGACCGGTGCTGCCGGGCCCGTGCCGACCGCGGCCATGATGATCCGCCAGCAGCGCCTGCACGGGCTGGTGGTGGGCAGCCGCCGCCACCAGCAGGACTTCGTGCGGGCCCTGAACGTCACCGGCATCCGCCCGCAGATCGACCGCGTGTTCGCGCTGGACGATATCGCCGAGGCCTTCGCGCTGCAGCAGGCGGGCAGCCACTTCGGCAAGATCTGCCTGACCTTCTGACCCAGGCCGGCCGGGGCGATGGCGGTGGTGCTGACGCGCCGCTGCCATCGGCCACACAGGGTGCTAACACGACCGCGCGGTAGGGTGGGGACCAAGCGCGCTGCCGCGCGCCCCATTCCCCGGACGGTCCCAGTGCCCCATACAGACGCACGCCGCGTCCTGCTTGTCGAAGACGATGCGGCGATCCGCGAGATGACCCAGGACATCCTCAGCGAGGACGGCTTCACGGTCGTGCCCGCACCGGATGCCGAAGTCGCGCTGTCGTGCCTGGACGCTGAAGGTCCGTTCGACCTGCTGGTCTCGGATATCGGTCTGCCGGGCATGAACGGCCGCGACCTGGCGCGCCTGGTGACCGAGCGGCACCCGGGCATGCCGGTGCTGCTGGTGACCGGCTATGCCGGCGAAGCCGGTGCGCGTCCGGATTTCCTGCCCACCGGGATGAACCTGCTCAAGAAGCCCTTTACGCTCAAGGAACTGCTGGGCTCGGTGCACAGCGTGCTGTAAGGCACGCCGATATCAGGCGCGGCGACCGACCGGCCTGCCCCGCTCAGATCGCGCCGGACAACACCTGCGCCTGCGCAGCGAACAGTTCGCCGACGCGCCTTTCCAGCTCCAGCGCGGTGAACGGCTTGGTCAGGACCTCCATGCCCTGGTCGAGCTGGCCGGCGCCCACGGCGGCCGAGGCCGCGTAGCCGGTGATGAACAGCACCGGCAGGTGCGGGCGGATCTGCCGGCCTGCATCGGCGACCTGGCGCCCGTTGAGCCCGCCGGTCAGGCCGACATCGGTCACCAGCAGATCCACCTTCGCCGTGGACTGCAGCACCTGCAGTGCCGCGCTGCCGTCGGAGACCTCGGTAACGCGGTAGCCGGCCGAGGTGAGCACGTCACTCACCAGCGCGCGCACATTGTCCTCGTCTTCCACCAGCAGCACCGTGCGCCAGCCTGCGGCGGCGACCATCGCCGGCGCGTGATCGGCGACCTCGTCATCGGTCGCCTCCGCCGCGCCATCGAAGCGGGGCAGGTACAGGTGCACGGTGGTGCCCTGCTCGGGCTGCGATTCGATCCGTACCTGGCCACCGGACTGGCGGGTGAACCCGTAGATCATCGACAGGCCCAGGCCGGTGCCCTGCCCGATCGGCTTGGTGGTGAAGAACGGCTCGAACACTTTTTCGACCGTCTCCGCATCCATGCCGGTGCCGGCATCGCGCACCGACAGGCGCAGGTAGTCGCCGGCCGGCAGCTCGATCGCGCTGGCCGCCTCGCCCTGCAGCGACAGGTTGCCCGTGCTGATCGTCAGCGGGCCCCCGTTGGGCATCGCATCGCGCGCGTTGATGCACAGGTTGAGCAGCGCGTTCTCCAGCTGCGGGCCGTCCACCAGCACCGCCCAGGCTTCCGGCGGCAGCGCGGTGCGTATCGTGATCGAGGGGCCGAGCGTGCGCGAGATGATGTCGAGCATGCCGCCGACCATCGCCTCCACCACCACCGGCGTGGGGGCCAGCGTCTGCCGGCGCGAGAACGCGAGCAGGCGCTGGGTCAGCGCGGTGGCACGCGACGCGCCGGACTGCGCCATCTCCAGGTAACGCGCGACATCGTCGTAGCGGCCCTGATCGATCCGCAGTTCAAGCAGCTCCAGGCCGACCGAGATCGCGGTCAGCAGGTTGTTGAAATCGTGCGCCAGGCCGCCGGTCAGCTGGCCGACCGCTTCCATCTTCTGGCTCTGGCGCAGCCGGTCTTCGGCCAGCAGCAGATCGGCGGTGCGCTCGCGCACGCGTTCTTCCAGCGTGGCGGTGAGCTGCTGCAGCTGCTCCTGCGCCTGGCGCCGCTCGGTCACATCCGAGGCGGCACCGAACCATTCGGCGATCCCGCCTTCGGCATCCAGCAGCGGCACCGCGCGCATCAGCATCCAGCGCGCACTGCCATCCGGGCGCAGCGCGCGCAGCTCCAGTTCCAGCGGATCGCGCAGCGCGACCGCCTGGGTGATCGCGCGCTCCAGCAGCGGGCGATCTTCGGCGTGGATCAGCTCCTGTTTCCAGTTGTCGTTGGCGGGCAGGGTCTTGGCGGTGGCGCCCTGGCCCAGGATCAGGCGCATCCGCCCCCAATCGGCCGAGAGCGCATACAGCGACTGCGAAGAGGCACTCACCAGCGCGCCCAGGCGGCGCTCGCTGTGGGCCAGCGCGTCGCTCGCACGGCGCTCTTCGGTGCGGTCGCGCATCACCTTGACGAAGCCCAGGATCGTCCCGTCTTCATCGCGCAGCACGGACATCGCGCCATGCGCCCAGAAGCGTTCGCCGGAGCGGCGCAGATGCCAGCGCTCGCCACTGGTTCCGCCGGTGGCCATGGCGGCCTCGCGATTGTGCGCGAACTGGCCGGCCTGCACGTCTTCCGGCGTGAACAGGCGTTCCACGGACTGGCCGAGCATCTCTGCTTCGGACCAGCCCAGGATCCGCTCGGCACCGGCATTCCACAGCGTCACCTGGCCGGCCAGATCAGTGGCGACGATGGCGTAATCCAGCGCGCTGTCGATGATCTGACGGTGGCGCGCCTCGACCTGGCGCATCGAACGCTGCAATGACACCTGCGATGTGATGTCCAGGCCCTGCACGAACACGCCCACCGTGCTGCCGTCGGTACCGGCGATCGGCTGGTAGACGATGTCCAGCAGGTGCCGGCACTGGTCCGGATCACCCGATGGCGCGTCGTAGATGACCTCGCTGGCCATGTACGGCGTGCCGGTGCGGTATACCTCGTCCAGCAGCGCGAGGAACCCCTGGTCGGCGACCTCCGGCAGCGCATCCACGATGCGCCGGCCGATCACCTCGCGGTTGCCGACCAGCCTGACGTAGTTGGGGTTGGCCAGTTCGATCCGGTGCTCCGGGCCGCTCAGGAACGCCATGAACATCGGGGATTTGTCGAACAGCGCGATCAGGCGCTCGTTCTCGCGCGCCAGGCGCTGCTGGGCAACGATGGTGCCGGTCACCTCGTTGGTCACGCAGAACACGCCGCCGATCGTGCCGTCGTCCTGGTAGACAGGCGAGAACGAGAACGTCCACCAGGTCTCTTCCGGCAGCCCGCGGCGGTTCATGCCGATCGGCAGGTTCTCGTAGCGCGACGCTTCGCCGGCCAGCGCGCGTTCGATCGGCTCGCGCACGGCGTCCCAGGCATCGGCCCACAGGACCGGCAGCGCGCTGCCCATCGCCTGTTCCAGGCGCGGGCCCAGGATGGGCGCATAGGCATCGTTGAAAATGAAGGTCAGCGCGTCGCCCCAGAGCAGGTACATGCTTTCCGGCGAGGCAAGGATCAGGTTCACCGCGGTCTTCAGCGACACCGGCCAGGTGTCGATGGGTCCGAGCGGACCGGCGGCCCAGTCATGCTGCCGTACCCGCTCCACCGTGGCGCCGCTACCGCGGGGAAACGATGACGGCGCGCCACGGGCGGCCGGGGAAGAGGGAAGCACGAACGTCATCGAAGCACCGGATCTTGAGCAGGAGGCCATGGAACCACGCAGGGAGGCGCGCCAGCCACGGCACCCGCCCGGAACAGCGAGCACTGTAGGCGAACCGACGGAACGCGGCGTCAAGGCCCGCCCGGATCCGGCACGATCCCGCATTGTAGGCGCTGCACAACGGATCAGGCCGCCTTGCGGCGGCCTGATGGCGGAACGGGATCAGCGCAGCAGCGCGATCAGCAGCAGGACCGGGATCGGAATCCCGATGATCCAGAGCAGCAGATATTTCATGGTGACTCCTCCATGGTGGTCGGTAGGTTCAGAGGTCGCGGCGACGGCCGCCCCAGGTGGCGAACAGGCTGGCCGCGAAGGCGCCGATCAACAGGGTGATGAACAGCCACAGGGCTGCATACGCGGTGGCCTTGCGGGCGTCATCGGCGGCCTGCTTGGCCGTCTGCTTGGCGGTTTCAATGGAGGCGCGCAGGCGGGCCTGGGTCTCGGTCACGCGGGCCTGCGCCTCTGCCTGGCTCAGTCCGGTCTGCTGGGCGACCAGCTGGGCCAGGTACTGCGTGTCGGCCGGGTCCATCGTGTCCGAGCGCAGGCTGTTGGCGACGATCCGCACCACTTCCTGGCGGGCGTCCGGGCGACCCGGGCCGCGTTCGGCACCCGGCATCGGGCGCGGCGGCGGCGGTGCGGTGGTGGCAGCGCCCGGCGCCGGGGCGGCGCCATCGGCCGGCGGCGGCGGCAGGCCGGCCGGACCGTTGGCCGGTGCGGCCCCGGCGGTGGCCGGGCTGGCACGGAACAGCGAATCCGCCCAGTACTGCAGATCGCCGCCCGGGCCGTCCATGCCGGCAGGACCGGCACCGGCGGCACCGACAGCAGCCAGGCCGCCCGCCGTGGAAGCGGCGGCACCGGCGGTCGCCCCGGCCACCTTGGCGCCGGCGCCGAGCACACCGCCGATCGCGCTGGTCAGCAGGCCGGCGGCCAGCAGCGTCGCCACGGCCCACGACACGAAGCCGTGCGCGGTATCGCGGAAGTAGGTCTCATCGGTGTGCAGCCCGCTCCACTTGGTGCGCAGGCGGCCGGCAAGATAACCGCCCAGGCCCGAGGCGGCGATCGCGGTGAAGGTCAGCCAGGCGATGCTGGACCAGCCGAAGGTTTCGGCGGTCACGCCGTCGAACGACCACGGCGACACCGAGGACAGGCCAAGGCCGAGCCCGAGAATCAGCAGGATCAGTGACAGCGCGGTGGCCGCGGCGGCACCGGCGAAGATCGCACCCCATGACACGGCGCTTTCATGCGGGGAAGGTGCGACAGCAGGCGCGACCGCGACCACCGTCGTGGCTGCAAGTGGATCGTTGGCGTAATCGCCGCGGGTATTCATGGTGGTGGTGCTCCGTGTTCGACAGCTGCGGCTGCAGCAGGCAGGGCGAGGCTGCGCGCTGCGATGTGAAATACCCGAGAGCTGGAAGCGAAGATGGCGTGGAACCGCAGGCCGTGCTCGCGGTGTCGCGGGGTCGCCTTCACGCGGCCGCGCGTGGCGCATGCCGATAGTGACGCGACTCCTGCTGCCGGCCGCCGATCCCATCATGCCCCTGTTCAACCGACGCTTTCAGCGCTGGCCGCGGCCACTGCGACTGACGTTGGCCGCGTTGCTGGCGCTCTATCTGCTGTACCTGGTGGCAGGCAATGTGTTCCTCAATACGCCCCTGTTCGACGCCGTCACCAACCGCAAGCCCGAGAAATTCACCCTCGAGACCGGACCCGCGCTGACCCTCGTCCCCGGCCATGTGCTCGCGTGGAACGTATATATCCGCGGCCAGGCCAACCGCACCGTCTACGTGCTGCGGTCCGACCGGGCCAGCGCCTGGATCTCGCTGGTGGCCTTGTTCCGCCGGGAAATCCGCATCCCGCGGCTGGAAGCGAGCGAGGTGCGCGCCGAGGTGGACCGCGTGGAGAAGGCGATCCCGCCGCCGCCGCGCAGTGACCGGGGCTGGACCCTGCGCATGGACGCGATCCACAGTGGCAGCATCCGCAGCGGCCGTTTCGGCAAGCTGCTGATCACCGGCGATGGCAGCGGCACGGTCGGCTTCCTCAAGCAGCTGCGCGGCGGCCCTTCGGAGCTGTTCGATTCCGAGGCCGCCTTCGACAAGGCCACGGTCAGCTGGGACGGCCTGACCCTGCTCGATGACGCCCACCTCGATGCACGCGCGCACTTCCCGCGGCATTACCGCGATGAAGCACCGGGCCTGCGCAAGCTGGGCATCCTGTCTGCACGCCTGCAGGTGGACGGGCGCAGCCAGGCGCTGCGGATCGATACCGGCGGCGCGAAGGTCAAGGTCGGCACCCTCCCCTCCACCGCCCGCCTCACCGCGGATCTGACGATGGAAGACAGCGCCCTGCAACCGGGCAGCCGGCTGGTCTGGCGGGTGCCGGTGCATGCCGGCGTGGAAGCCGACGACCGCGGCCTGCTGGCCCTGCAGCTGGATGTGGCGCAGGACATGCGTGTGCAGGCACGGCTGCCGCGCGATCCGGAGACCGGCAGCGAGCTGGATGCCGACCTGCATATCACCGGGCGGAAGATTCCGTTCCAGGCCATGAGCGAACTGCTGCCGCGCACCTCCGGGCAGGTCCGCGGTGCCTGGCGCTTCCAGTCGTTGAACTGGATCGCCGATCTGTTCGTGCGCAAGCCCTGGTTCCACCTGGACGGGGGTGGGCTGCTCGAGGCCGACCTGAAGGTGGCCGACGGCCAGCTCGCGCCCGGCAGCACGCTGGATATCCCCGAAGTGGATGCCGTGGCCGAGGTCGCCGGGGTGCGCATGCTGGGCAACGCACAGGCCCAGGGCCGCATCATCGCGGGCGCGCCCGCGCAGGCGCAGCTGGAGGTCCGCATTCCGCGCTTCCGCGCCGCACCGGTGGATGCGCCCAAGGCGGTGCTGTTCGATGGCCGCGCGATGGCGCTGACCCTGCGCGGCGATGCGCGACTGAAAGAACTGCAGGACGGCATGCGCGCGCAGCTGCGCTTCAACGATGCGCGCGTGCCCGATCTCAGGGCCTACAACCGCTATCTGGAGAACGACCAGGTCCGCCTGCTGGGTGGCACCGGCCTGCTCAGCGGGGATGTGGAACTGGACGCCTCCGGGCGGGTCGGCCAGGGCCGTGCGGATCTGCGCGGCCAGGGGGCGCAGCTGGAAGTGGCCGGACTGGCCATGCGCGGCGATGCCCACCTCAAGGCGCGGCTGCGCCGTGCGGACTTCGACAGCCGCCAGTTCGACCTCGGCGGCACCAACGTGCGGCTGGGCAACATCCAGCTCGGCGGCGACGGCGGTGACGGGCGCTGGTGGGGTGAAGTGGCGGTCCGCAGCGGACATATCGATGCCGCCGCACCGTTCCAGGTCGATGCGCTGGCCGATCTGCGCCTGCGTGATGCCGGCCCGCTGCTGGGCATTTTCGCCCAGCGCAGTGAATATCCACGCTGGGTGCTGGGCCTGCTCGATTCGGGCGAAGTCACGGCCAGCGGTCAGGTGCGCTGGCGCCGCGAGCATCTGGTGGTGGATGACCTGCAGGCCGAGAACCAACGGCTTTCGCTGCGTGCGCGGCTGGACCTGCGGCACGCCAAGCGGCGCGGCGATCTGTACCTGCGCTGGGGCGTGCTGGGCGCGGGCATCGAACTGGACGGCGAGCGCCGGCAGTGGCACCTGGCCGGTGCACGCGACTGGTACGACGCACGACCGCGGTTGCTGGCCCCGCCCAAACAGGCGGCACCCTGAGCAGTGCGCGGCGCGGATCATCACGAACCTGAGCCTACAAATATGCGATTCTGAGCCGATCGCTGGCAGCGCTATGCGGTGACCGGCTCGCGCCGGGCAACCGGAGGTGTCGGTGCCTTTGAACGTTTGTTTAACACCGTCACGCGCAGGAGTCAAAGCATGTCCTCGGGCTACACCAGCGAAACTGTGGAACTGGATCTCTCCGCGTGCGCGAGGGAACCCATACACACGCCGGGTGCCATCCAGCCCTACGGCGTGCTGCTGGTGGTGGACGACACCACGCTGACCGTCATCGAGCGCGCGGTGTCGCAACCGGGCATCCTGGCGGACTTTGGCGAACCGCTCGGGCAGCCGCTGGACGCGGTGCTGGGGGGTGCGCTCGCTGGTGCACGGGCGAACATCGCCCTGCTCGAACGCGACGCCAGTGCCTTCCTCGGCACCTTCGCACTGGGCCGCAACGGCACCCACCACGCCTTCGCGCACCGCAATGGCGGCCGGCTGATCATCGAGCTGGAAGCCTCGGTGGAGGGCGAGCCGGGCTCGCTGGAAGACCTGTATCCCTCGATCCGGCGCTTCATGGCCGCCATCGAGCGCATTCCCACCACGCGCGAGATGTGCGAGATCGCCGCCGGCTACGTGCGTGAACTGACCGGCTTCGACCGCACCCTGATCTACCAGTTCGACGCCGAGTGGAACGGCGCGGTGCTGGCCGAAGACCGCAATGACGTGCTGCCGTCGTACATGGACCTGCGTTTCCCGGAATCGGACATCCCGGCCCAGGCGCGCGCCCTGTACCAGCGCAACCGCATCCGCCTGATCGCCGATTGCAATTACCAGCCGGTCCCGCTGGTGCGCGAGGCGCAGGCCGCCGCGCAACCGCCCACCGACCTGAGCCTGTCCACGTTGCGCAGCGTTTCGCCGGTGCACCTGCAGTACATGCGCAACATGGGCACCGGGGCGTCGATGTCGATCTCGCTGCTGCGCGAAGGCGAGCTGTGGGGCCTGATCTCCTGCCACAACGCACAGCCCAAGCGGGTGCCGTACCACGTGCGTACCGCGTGTGAGTTCATCGGCCAGATCCTGTCGCTGCAGATCTCGCTGAAGGAACGTGCGCAGGTGGTGGAAGAACGCGTGGCGCGCCGCGCGATCCAGGTCCGCCTGCTCGGCCGCATGGCCGGCGACGAGGATTTCATGGCCGCGCTCGGGCGCGACCAGGCCAGCCTGCTGGCGCTGACCCGCTCCAGCGGCGCGGCCATCGTGCACCGCGGTGAATCGATCCTGCTGGGCGAGTGCCCGAGCCGTGCGCAGGTGATGCTGCTGGTGCAGTGGCTGACCGCGCAGCAGATCGAAGGCGATCTGTACTGCACCGACAGATTGCCGCTGGTCTGGACCGCGGCCGACGCCTTCGCCGATGTCGCCAGCGGGGTGCTCGCCATTTCCATTTCGCAGCTGCACGACAGCTTCGTGCTGTGGTTCCGCCCGGAAGTGGTGCGCACCGTGAGCTGGGGCGGCGACCCGCGCAAGCCCAACGACAGCCGCGCGCTCACCCCGCGCACCTCCTTCGAAGGCTGGAAGGAGACCGTGCGCCGGCAGTCGCTGCCGTGGGACGAGGTCGACAGCGATGCCGCGCTGGAACTGCGCGCGGCGATCGTGGACATCGTGCTGCGCAAGGCCGAGGAAATGGCCGAACTCAACGAGCAGCTGCTGCGCAGCAACAAGGAACTGGAGGCCTTCTCGTATTCGGTCAGCCACGACCTGCGTGCGCCGTTCCGCCACATCGTGGGGTATTCCGAACTGCTCGGCTCCTCGGCCGAGGAACGCCTGAACGACTCGGAGAAGCGCTTCCTCGCCACCATCGTCGAATCGGCCAAATCGGCCGGCACGCTGGTCGATGACCTGCTGAGCTTCTCGCAGATGGGGCGGTCCACGCTGGGCCAGATCACCATCGACATGCGCGCACTGGCCGAAGACGTGCGTTACAAGCTGGACATGGAGTACAGCGGGCGCTCGATCCGCTGGACCGTGCCGCCGCTGCCGCGCATCGATGGCGATCCGGCGATGCTGCGGCTGGTCTGGCAGAACCTGCTGGCCAATGCCATCAAGTTCACCCGCGATACCCCCGACCCGCACATCGAGGTCGGCCATGAGCGCACCGACAGCGAGGACATTTTTTTCGTCCGCGACAACGGCTGCGGCTTCGATATGCGTTACGTGGACAAACTGTTCGGCGTGTTCCAGCGCCTGCACCACACCGAGGAATACGAAGGGACCGGCATCGGCCTGGCCAACGTACGCCGGATCGTTGGCCGCCACGGCGGCCGGACCTGGGCGGAAGGCCAGCTGGGCGTCGGCGCGACGTTTTTCTTTTCCATCCCCCTTTTCAACGGAGGTAATGCATGAGGGATCTGCGACCCATACTGCTCGTGGAAGACAACCCGAAAGATGCAGAACTCACCCTGGCCGCGCTCGCACGCTGCCAGCTGCTCAATGAAGTCACGCACGTACGCGACGGCGCCGAAGCGCTGGACTACCTGCGCTGCGAAGGGGCGTTCGCCGGCGACCGCCATGGCGGCCCGGTGGTGGTCCTGCTCGACCTGAAACTGCCCAAGCTCAACGGCCTGGAAGTGCTGCGCGAAGTGCGTTCGGACCCTGCGCTGAGCAGCACCCCGGTGGTGATGCTCACCTCCTCGCGCGAGGAGCAGGACCTGATCCGCAGCTACGAGCTGGGCGTCAACGCCTTCGTTGTCAAGCCGGTGGACTTCAAGGAATTCCTGGAGGCCATCCAGGGGCTGGGCATGTTCTGGGGCATCACCAACCAGCCACCACCGCATCGCCCCGTGGCGACCGATCCGGGCGCGAAGAATGGCTGATGTTGCGCTGCGCGGTCCGATCCGCGTGCTGATGCTGGAAGACAGCGCGCTGGACGCCGAGTTGAACGTGGCGCAGCTGCGCCGCGCCCGGCTGGAGTTCACCTTCAAGCAGGTCTGGTCGCAGGAGGCGTTCCTGGCCGAGCTGGCGACCCGCGCCTACGATGTGATCCTGGCCGACCACGTGCTGCCCGGCTTCGACGGCGACACGGCACTGACCCTGGCCTGCGAACACGCGCCGGAGGTGCCCTTCATCTTCGTCTCCGGCACCTTGAGCGAAGAGCTGGCCGTGCAGGCGCTCAAGCGCGGCGCGCGTGACTACGTGGTCAAGCAGCGCCTGCAGCGCCTGCCCGATGCGATCCTGCGCGCGATCCGCGAGAACGAGGAGCGCAGCAAGCTGCAGGCGGTCGAGCGCGCCTTGAAGCAGAGCCACGACCGGCTGCAGCTGATCACCGCCTCGCTGCCGGCGCTGATCGCGCATTTCAGCCCGGAGCACCGCTACCTCTTTGCCAACGAGGCCTACCAGGAATGGTATGGCCGCACGCCCGCCAGCCTGATCGGCGAGCATCCGCGCACGGTCGTCGGTGCAGCATTCGATGAGGCGCTGCCCTACCTGGAGCGCGTGCTGGCCGGTGAACGGGTCAACTTCGAACTGCGCGTGCGCGCCGGCACGATGCCGTCCCGGCATGCCCAGGTCGACTGCGTGCCCGAACTGGACGCGCACGGCGCGGTGATCGGCTATTACGCGATGGCCCGCGACATCAGCGACCTCAAGCACGCCGAGCATTCGCTGCGCCAGGCCAATGAATCGCTGGAGCAGCAGGTGCTGGAGCGCACCGCCGAACTGCAGCGCAGCGAAACGCGGCTGCAGAGCATCTTCGAATCCAGCTTCCAGTACCAGATCCTGCTCGACGCCGAGGGCCAGATCCTGGATGCCAACCTCTCCTCGCTCGCGGCGATCCTGGCCGGCAAGGAGGATGTGACCGGCACGCTGTTCTGGACCTCGCCCTGGTTTGCCGGCACACCCGAGGTGGCCGACAGCATCCAGGCGGCGGTACGCCGGGCGGCGGAAGGCGAGGCCTCGCGCGGCGAGCACGAACTGCGGCTGCCGACCGGCAACCGCACCTTCGAATTTTCCTTCCGCCCGCTCTGGGACCTGCAGCGCCACGTGACCGCGGTGGTCTGCGAAGCGGTGGAAACCACGGCCCGCCGCCAGGCTGAAGAGGCGCTGCGGCAGAGCCAGAAGATCGAGGCGGTCGGCCAGCTGACCGGCGGCATCGCGCACGATTTCAACAATATCCTGACCGTCATCGCCGGCAACGTGGAATACGCCAAGCTGCTCACCGAGCGCCTGGAAGACCCGCAGGGCAGCTCCACGCGTGCCCTGGACAGCGCGCTCAAGGGCGTGATGCGCGCGGCCAACGTGACCCAGCGCCTGCTCGCGTTCGCGCGGCGCCAGCCGCTGGCCAACCAGCCGGTCGACCTCAACGCGCAGATCGGCGGCATGCAGGACATGCTGCAGCGCGCACTGGGCGAACTGGTGCAGCTGGAGATCATCTGCACTCCGGATGTGTGGTGCGTGGAAATCGACCCGGGCCAGCTCGAAGCCTCCGTGCTGAACCTGGCCGTCAACGCACGCGATGCGATGCCCGAAGGCGGCCGGCTGACCATCGAGGTCGACAACGGCCACATCGATGACGACTACGCCGCCCAGCATCCGGATGTGAGTGCCGGCCAGTACGCCACGGTGCGGATCCGCGACAGCGGGCATGGCATGTCCAGCGACACCATGGCGCGCGTGTTCGAGCCGTTCTTCACCACCAAGGAAGTCGGCCGCGGCACCGGGCTGGGGTTGTCGATGGTGTACGGGTTCGCCAAGCAGTCCGGCGGCCATGTCGTGCTGGAATCCGAGCCGGGCAGCGGCACCACGGTGACCCTGCTGTTCCCGCGCTCGAACGCCCCGTTGCCCACGGCGCGTACCACCGACGCGCACAGCGACAACTTCTACCAGCCGCCGGAAGAAACCACGGTGCTGGTCGCCGAGGACAACGACGACGTGCGCGCCTATACGGTGGAGACGCTGCGCCAGCTCGGCTACCGCGTGCTGGAAGCACACGATGGCGAATCGGCGCTGCGGCTGCTGGACCGCCCGGACGTCCGGGTCGACCTGCTGTTCTCCGACATCGTGATGCCGGGCATGACCGGCTGGGAACTCGCCCAGCATGTGCAGCAGCGCAAGCCGGGGCTGCGCATCCTGTTCACCTCGGGCTACCCGCGCGACATGGAGACCCGTGGCAAGGCCGGCCGCAACATCGCCATCCTGGCCAAGCCGTTCACCCGCAGCGACCTTGCCCGCTCCATCCGCGGCGCACTGGACCTGGACACGGCCGAGCAGCGCAACGGCGCTGCCTGAGCAACGGGGCCGCTACCGGCCCCTGCAGCACGCAGGACTGAACCCTTCAGGCGCCACGCCGCCTGTATAGGCCTCCCTCGCCCCTTCCTCACCCGATCGGACGACTGCCCTCACGGGGCGGCGCGTAGCGTCGAGCGCATCAACTCGCCGAACCAAGCCCATTCCCGGGCCGGCAGGTGACGCCGCAGATGCGGTGCACCCACCCCGGCAGCCGCGGCACACGCGCCTGCCATCAGGAGTACGTCTCCATGTTCATGCATAACAAACGCCTCATGTACACCGTGCACGTCGAACGCCCGGATCCGGTGCTGTCCTCGCTGCTGCTGGAACAGTTCGGCGGCCCGCAGGGCGAGCTGGCCGCGGCGATGCGCTACTTCACCCAGGCGCTGGGGGAGGAAGACGCCGGCCGCAAGGACCTGCTGCTGGATGTGGCGACCGAGGAACTGAGCCACCTGGAGATCATCGGGTCGGTGATCGCCATGTTGAACAAGGGGGTCAAGGGCGAACTGTCCGAGGGCACCATCGAAGCGATGGAGATGCGCTCGCTGACCCAGAACAGCACCAGCCATACCCAGTCCATCCTGTACGGCGGTGGGCCGGCGCTGGTCAATTCCAGCGGCGTACCGTGGACAGCGGCCTACATCGATTCGATCGGGGATCCGACCGCCGACCTGCGCTCCAACATCGCCGCCGAATCGCGCGCGAAGCTGGTCTACGAGCGCCTGATCAACCTCACTGACGATCCGGGCATCAAGGATGCGCTGCGCTTCCTGATGACGCGCGAGATCGCGCACCAGAAATCGTTCGAGAAAGCGCTGTATGCGATCGAACCGAACTTCCCGCCGGGCAAGCTGCCGGGCGATCCGGAGTTCGCCGATGTCTACATGGACATGTCGCAGGGCGATGGCGATGTGGACGGGCCCTGGAACAGCGGGGAACAGTGGACGGTGATTTCCGCCCGCGATGAGCAGGTCGCGCTGGACGGCGGCGATGGCGAGGCGACGGTCGATGGCCTGACCGACGACCAGGAAGACGCACTGGATGCACTGGCCCTGCGCACCGCGTCGGATCCGGGCAGCTCGCCCCTGACGGGCGCCGAGCTGGGCGCGGCACCCAATGGAGGTGCAGGCCGGGCGGCCCTGCCGCTCTCCTGAAACGCCTGACATGGCTGGGCGGCTTCGAAGGCGCGGACCACGTGAATGGCCGCGGCCGGGCCCTGTCCATGCCCGAAGACAGCGGCCATCTGGCGCGGCTTAATGCCGACTACCGGCGGGTGCGCCGGATGGGCTTCACCGAGGTCCGCGAAAGCCTGGGCTGGCGCACCTGCGAGGGACCGCAGGGCTTCGATTTCAGTCGCCTGCATGCGTGCATGCAGGCCGCGCGCCGGCAGGGCCTGGAGATCCGCTGGACGTTGATGCACTACGGCGTTCCGGCCGGGCTCGACCTGTTCGACGGCGACGATGAGGTGTTCGTGGCGCGGTTCGCTGCGTTCTGCAGCGCTGCCGCCACGGCGCTGTCGATCTGGCCGGTGCAGCGGCCGCGGATCTACACCCCGATCAACGAGCTGTCCTTCCTGTGCTGGGCCGCGACCTGCTCGGGGCTGATCCATCCGCACGTGGGTGACCGCGCCGCGGATGCCGCGCGGCTCAAGCAACGGCTGGTGCGGGCCGCACTGGCCGGCTGCCACGCGATCCGGGCGATCGACCGCGAGGCGCGGATGATGTGGGTCGAACCGCTGGTGCACGTGGCGGTGCCACCCGGCCGCGATGACCTGCACGCCGCCGGGCTGTCCGAAGACCAGGCACAGTTCGAAGTGCTCGACATGCTGACCGGCCGCGCGCAGCCCGCGCTGGGCGGCAGCCCCGGCTGCGTGGATCTGGTCGGGATCAATTACTACCACGGCAACCAGTGGGAGGCCGGCAGCCGCCGCCCGCTGGCCTGGCACCAGGCCGATCCGCTGCGCGTGCCGCTGTCGCGCCTGCTGCGCCGGGTGCATGCGCGTTACCGGCTGCCGCTGACGATCAGCGAGACCAGCCATGTCGGCCACGGTCGCGCCGCCTGGCTGCAGGACGTGGCGCGGCAGATACGGCTGGCTATGGATGCCGGCGTCAGCATCGAAGGGATCTGCCTGTACCCGGTGATCGATCGACCCGACTGGGAAGACCTGTCGCACTGGCATCAGAGCGGGCTGTGGGATGTCGATCCACAGTCGCCTGCCTCCGTTCCCACCCTGGTCCGCGCGTACGCCCAGGCGTACACCGCGGCACGCCAGGCGTTGTCCGTTCCTCCCTTGTCCCACACTGGAAACCAGACCATGCATCAGCTCCTCGTGTTCTCGCACCTCCGCTGGGATTTCGTGTATCAGCGCCCGCAGCACCTGCTGTCGCGCTTCGGCCAGCGATGGGACGTGGTGGTCTTCGAAGAGCCGGTGTTCGATCCCGATCGCGCGCCCTGGCTGGAGGTGCTCAAGCCCTGCATCGGGGTGACCGTGCTGCGCGCGCATACCCCGATCAGCGAACCCGGCTTCGCCGATGCGCAGTTCCCGCTGCTGAGCGAACTGCTGCACGCCTGGCTGGCCAGGCACGGCGAGCCGGGCCTGGCGGTGTGGCTGTACACGCCGATGGCCCTGCCGCTGCTGCAGGGGCTGGCGCCGGACGCGATCGTCTACGACTGCATGGATGAGCTGGGTGCGTTCAAGCATGCACCCGAGCGCCTGGTCGATCGCGAGAAGACGCTGCTGGACGTGGCCGACCTGGTGTTCACCGGCGGGCCCGCGCTGCAGGATGCCAAGGCCGCGCGCAATCCGCAGGTGCACTGCTTCCCCAGCAGCGTGGATGTGGCCCACTTCGCGCAGGGGCGCCGGGACCGCGTGGCGCGCAGCATCGGGATGACCGCCAGCGCGCCGCGGCTGGGGTTCTTCGGCGTGCTGGACGAGCGGCTCGATCTTGCCCTGCTCGGTGCGCTGGCGCAGGCGCATCCGCACTGGCAGATCGACCTGGTCGGCCCGGTGGTGAAGATCGATCCGGCCACGCTGCCGCAGGCACCCAACCTGCACTACCTGGGCCAGCGCGCCTATGCCGATCTGCCCGCCTGCATCGCCGGCTGGGATGTCTGCCTGCTGCCGTTCGCGATGAACGCCTCGACCGCGTTCATCAGCCCGACCAAGACGCTGGAATACATGGCCGCGCGCAAGCCGGTGGTGAGTACACCGGTGCGCGATGTGGTGCGCCTGTACGCCAGCGGCGTGCAGATCGCCGACGGCCCGGACGCCTTCATCCGCGCCTGCGAAGCGGCGCTGTCGGAAACCGCGCCGGCCGCGCTGGACCGGATCCTGGCGCAGGATGCGCTGACCGCCGCCACCTCCTGGGACAGCACTGCCGATGCGATGGCCGGCATGGTCGAGCAGGCGATGGCCACCGGCCTGAACCCACGCGCGCGCGCCTACCTGCAGGGCGCGCATGTGGTGGCGCTGGACGATGTACCGGTGGAGTGCCTGATCCTGGGCGCCGGGCCGACCGGGCTGTCGGCGGCCTACCACTACGGGGCCGGCAGCGTGCTGGTCGAGCGCGAGCAGAGCGTGGGCGGCTGGTGCCGGTCGTTGGACGAACACGGGTTCACGTTCGATCACGCCGGCCACATCATGTTTTCCAACGATCCCTACGTGCTTTCGCTGTATGAAACGCTGCTCGGCGACAACCTGCACTGGCAGAACCGCGAAGCCTGGGTGTACAGCAAGGGCGTGCACACCCGGTATCCGTTCCAGGGGGCGCTGTACGGGCTGCCGCCGGCGGTGCTCAAGGAATGCCTGGTGGGGGCGATCGAAGCGCGCTTCGGTGCGCTGGACGGCACCGGGGCGAGCACTGCAGCGGCCCGGCCGGTGGCGGTGCCGCTGCGTGACACTGTCGCTGCGGCCGCCAACGATGGCGGCGACTGCTGCGCCGATGGCGCCGTGCCCGATGCCGCCGGCACTGGCGATCCCAAGGACCTGGCCGCACCGGCCAAGGTGACGTCCTTCGCGCGGCGCGGTGCACCGGCCAACTTCGAGGACTTCATCCATCAGGTGTGGGGCGCCGGCGTGGCCAGGCATTTCGCCGTGCCGTACAACACCAAGCTGTGGACGGTACCGCTGCGCGAGATGGAAACCTCGTGGCTGGGCGGCCGCGTGCCGATGCCCAACCTGGATGAAATGATCGAAGGCGCACTGCAGCCGGTCGCATCGCCGGTCGGGCCGAATGCGCGCTTCGGCTACCCGCTGCACGGGGGCTTCCAGGCGCTGATGGACGGTTTCCTGCCGCTGCTGGCCGGCACGCTGTCGCTGGGCCAGGCCGCCACGGCGATCTCGGTGCGCCGGCGCCAGGTGACCTTCGCCGATGGGCAGCGCATGCGCTGGCATCAGCTGGTCAGTACGCTGCCGCTGCCGGAGTTCGTGCGGCTGCTGGGCGAGGAGGCACCCGAACGCGTGCGCACTGCGGCGGCGGGCCTGCGCCACATCTCGGTGCGCTGCGTGAACCTGGGGATCGGCCGCGCCAACCTCACCGACAAGCACTGGATCTACTACCCCGAAGACACGATCTTCCACCGCATCTTCGTGCAGGGCAACGCCAGCCCGCACAACAATCCGCCCGGCGGTTTCGGTTTGACCTGCGAGATCACCTATTCGCCGACCAAGCCACTCCCGGTCGATGGCCAGGCCTTGATCGACCGCTGCGTGCGCGAGTGCATCGCGGTGGGAATGATGCGCGGGGATGACCCGGTGCTGAGCGCGTCCATCGTGGACATGCCCTACGCCTACGTGCTGTACGACCATGCGCGGGCCGCCAACGTGGAGATCATCCGCAGCTGGCTGCTGACCCACGATGTGATCCTGGCCGGGCGTTACAGCGAATGGGAGTACTACAACTCCGACCATGCCTTCCTGGCCGGCCGCCGCGCGGCGGCCCAGGCACGCGCCTCGCGCATCCCGCGCGAAGCGCGCTCCACGTGATGCGCGCCGCGGTGGCCGGTCCGGCCCCGCCGGTGCCCGGATACCCTCCGGTTCCGGCAGGCCCGCCGCTGGTCCTGGTGACCGGCGGCACCGGCTATATCGGCTCGCATACCTGCGTGTGCCTGCAGGCCGCCGGCTACCGCGTGCTGGTGATCGATGATCTCAGCAACAGCACCGAGGCCGTGCTGGCCGGCATCGCGGCGATCAGCGGGGTGCGACCGCAGTTCGAACAAGCCGATGTGCGCGATGCGGCCGCGCTGGAGGCGATCGTGGATCGCCACCAGCCCTGCGCGGCGATCCATTTCGCCGGGGTCAAATCGGTGGCCGAATCCGTCCGCGCACCGTTGCGCTACTACGACATCAACCTTGGCGGCTCGCTGGCCCTGCTCCACGCGCTGGCACGGCAGGGCCCCCCGTGCATCGTGTTCAGCTCCTCGGCCACGGTCTACGGCGAGCCGGAGGTGCTGCCGCTGCGCGAGGATCATCCGCTGCGCCCGGCCAGTGCCTACGGGCGCAGCAAGATGATGGTCGAGCTGGTGCTGGCCGATGTGTGCCGTGCCGATCCGCGCGCATCGGCGGTGGCGCTGCGCTATTTCAATCCGGTCGGCGCGCATGCGGGCGGCGGCCTCGGCGAATCCCCGCTGGGCATTCCGGAAAACCTGATGCCGCACCTGGGCCGTGCCGCGACCGGCGTGGCACCGCAGCTGCGCGTGTTCGGCGATGACTACCCGACCCGCGATGGCACCTGCGTGCGCGACTACGTGCACGTGATGGACCTGGCCGACGCGCACGTGGCCGCCCTCCGCCTGGCATTGCGTGCACCGGGGTTCCGGGTCATCAACATCGGCACCGGCACCGGCGTATCGGTGCTGGAGCTGATCGCGGCCTACGCCACCGCCAGCGGGCATGCGCTGCGCTACCAGGTGGTCGCGCGGCGGGCAGGCGATGTGGCCTGTTACTACGCCGATCCCGGGCTGGCCGCACGCAGCCTGGACTGGACCGCCACCCGTGGGCTGCAGGCCATGTGCGAAGACGCGTGGCGGTTCGTCGCCGCCAGCCACGGTGCGCGCCCGGTCGCCGCTACCGGGGCGGCCGAGCCCGCGCTGCCGCCGTGAGGGTTCAGCGCGGGCGCCTGGGGGCCAGCACCTCTACCCAGGTCGGCGCATGATCGCTGGCTTTGTCCAGCGCGCGCACCCAGCGGTCGACGCCAGCGGCCTTCAGCCCCGGCGCAAGCACCGGATTGAGCAGCAGGTGATCGATGCGCAGGCCGCGGTCGCGTTCGAAGTGCTTGCGGAAGTAGTCCCAGAAGGTGAACACCGGTTGCTCGCCGTGCAGCGCACGCAGGCTGTCGGTCCAGCCCTGTGCCAGCAGCGCCGCATACGCCTGGCGCGCCTCGGGCTGCAGCAGCGCGTTCTTGCGCCAGGAGGCCGGATCGTAGATGTCCGCATCGGTGGGCACGACGTTGAAGTCGCCGATCAGCGCCACCGGGTGGGGCAGCGCGACCAGCGTGGCGGCGTGCGCGTTCAAGCGCTGCATCCAGCGCAGTTTGTACTCGAACTTCGGCCCCGGCTGTGGGTTGCCGTTGGGCAGGTACAGGCCGCCCACCACGACACCGTGGATGGCCGCTTCCAGATACCGGCTCTGGGTGTCCTTCGCGTCGCCGGGCAGGCCGCGCCGGCTTTCGATCGGGTCCTGCCCGCGCGCGAGCAGCGCCACGCCGTTCCACGCCCGCTCGCCCTGCCAGAGGCAGCCATAGCCGGCATCGCGGATCGCGGTTTCCGGGAAGGACGACTGCGCCGCCTTGAGTTCCTGCAGCGCGACGATATCCGGCTGCGCCTTGTCCAGCCACGCCAGCAGATGCGGCAACCGCGCGGTCACGCCGTTGAGGTTGTAGGTCGCGATTTTCAGGCGGGTGCGGGCAGGCATGGGGTCTCCAGCGCCGGGCGTGCCTGCTCGAACGGGCCGGCACCTCGGACAGGTGCAGTGGATCGCCGCGCCGGTCTGCACACCGTGAGGACGTGCGCGTCTCCGCGTGAATCATTCAGCGCCTGCACGCGCCCGGGTGCCATGCCACTGCGGACGGCACCTTCACGAGCAATGCGCTGAACTGTGCGCGCCCGGGTCCTGCCCGTGGCCTCCAGGAGAGACCGATGAGCAAGCTTCCGTTCAACCCGACCGCCGACGTGGACGACCAGGACAAGGCGCATACCCCGGACACGCTGCGCAACGATGATGCGCGCTGGAAGGACAAGGACATGCCCGAAGCCGAGCACACCGCAACGCCGGACGATTACGAAGCACCGCCCAAGCCCTGAGCGCCGCCGCAACGCCACGCATCCCACGCACCACGGAGACACCGCCATGAATGCCGCATTCAAAATCTTCCTGCTGGTGGGGGTGGTGTTGTACGGCCTGCCGGGACTGGTGTGGTGGGTGAACCATCGCCGCGCCAAGCGCGCCCGCGCCAGCCAGGGCGCGATCACCGTCGATGCCTCGTCCTCCTGATCTACCCTGAACCCTGGAATCGCTCATGCCCTTGACCGCCGAACAGCGCCGCATCCTCAACGACATCAACGCAACCCGCCCGGTTGCAGACGAGGAGGCGAACTGGGCGGTCAGCGCCGGCTATGCCGCGCAGGCCGAAGACGGCGATATCGACCTGACCCAGCTCGGTCGTGAGCAGGTGGACAGCAGCACGCTCTAGTCCGCGTCCGCCGCCGCCCCAGGCCGGCGAACCACGCCGCGTACGGGGTGTTCTTCACCAGGTAGCGGTTGAAATCCCGGGCCCCGTCGGTCCACCAGACCGGGCCACGCTCGCCCAGTGCCACTTTGGCCCGCTGCACCGCGCCGCGCGCGGCAGCGACCCGTGCCGCATCGCCGGCGCGCGTGCCTGCCCCCACCTCGCGCCGCGCGTCCATCAGCTCCGCGACCAGCCGGTCGTGCCGCTGCGGTGCCAGCCCGGGGTTGGCGGCCCGCCACAGGCGCCCGCGCACGACCAGGTAACGGTGGTCCGGCGTCATCAGGGCGGTCATTTCAGCGCATTGCCTCGGTGGCACCGGTGGGTGCGGTCCTGCCGTGGATACACCGCGCGGTGTCACCGCGCCGTGCATCCGCTGGGCGTGGGCGTTGCCCGGCCGCCTGTCCGTAATGTTATATTGTTACGATTGCGCGCGGCGTTCGCCCGCGCCAGGCCTCTTTCCGGACATTCGACGCAATGAGAAACAAAGCCATCGTGCCTGCCGTGCTGGCCGCCCTGTGCGCGGGCGAAGTCAGCGCACAGTCCAGCGACGCCGCGATCACCCTGGGCAGCGTCCAGGTGCGCGAGGGCTCCACCCGGCCGCTGGCCGCCAGCCGCGTGCTGACCTCGGTGGACGTGCTGGGCGGTGACCAGGTCGAAAACAAGAACGTCATGAACAGCTGGGAGCTGCTGGGGCAGATGCCCGGCATCCAGCTGACCGAAACGCGCCAGGGTGCCGAATCGGGCAAGGCCACCTTCCGCGCGTTCAACGGCGAGGGCTACATCAACGGCATCAAGGTGCTGATCGATGGCATCCCCAGCAACGTCAACAGCGGCAACCAGCGCTTCATCGACATGGTGTTCCCGCTGGAGATCGACTACATCGAGGTGGTGCGCGGCACCAACGATCCGCGCTACGGCCTGCACAACATCGGCGGCAACATCAATTTCGGCACGCGCCAGGGCGGCAACTACACCGATGGCCGGCTGACCTACGGCAGCTTCAACACCCGCGAGGCGCAGTTCGCGCTGGGCCGTGAATCCGACGGCGTCGCGCAGAATTACTTCGTGGCCCACCAGGCATCGGACGGCTACCGCGAACACGATCACTCGAAGAAGTATTCGCTGGCCGGCAAGTGGTTCGTGGGCAGCGATGATGACGTGGCCAAGCTGGGCCTGGTCGCACGCGTTTACCACCATGAGGCCGAAGAACCGGGCTTCATGACGGCCACGGAACTGGCCCGCGACCGCCGTGGTTCGGCGGCGAAAAATGCCAACGACCGCAGCCTGCGCGACATGCGCCACCTCGCCACCCATCTGGATCTGCAGCTCAGCGATGCGCTGCACTTCAGCACCCGGCTGTACTACAACCGCTACGAAGACGACCGCCGCGTGACCTTCACGGACTACGCGCCGGGCAACGCACCGCGCCAGCGGCGGCAGTGGGACGAGGCGCAGACCGGCCTGCTCGGCACGCTGACCTGGGCCGCGTCGGACCTGCTGAGCGTGGAAGGCGGTTTCAATACCGAGCACCAGGACAACGGCTACCGCCGGCTGCGCTACAGCTACAGCGAACCGACCGATTTCTCGCGCCCGCCGGCGCGGATCCAGAACGATGACCGCTACACCCTGGACAACATCGGGGCCTACGCGCAGGCGGTGTTCCAGCCCACCGCCGCGCTGAAGATCGTGCCGGCCTACCGGGTGGACCGCTTCTCCGGCGATACCCGCCTGCCCGGGGGCATCACCGCGCCGCTGCAGCGCTATGGCTGGATCGAACAGCCCAAGCTGAGCGTGGTGTATGCCCTGACCCCGGCGCTGAATGTCTACGCCAACTGGGGCCGGACGTTCCAGGTGCTGACCGGCTCCACCGCACCGGCCTATCTCACCGCCGGGCAGGACGCCTTCAAGCCGTCGATCAACACCGGCAAGGAGCTGGGCCTGAAGTTCACTCCGGCCACCGGCACCGATGCGCGCATCGCGGTATGGCAGCAGGACGCCACCGATGAAGTGGCCAACATGCCGGCCACCGGCACCTCGGTCGGGCTTGGCCAGACCCGCCGGCGCGGCGTGGACCTGCAGGTGAACACCCGCCTGGGCGAGCAGTGGACGCTGTGGGGATCGCATGCGATCCAGAAGGCCGAAGTGATCAGCGCCTTCACTACCGAGGGCGATTCGCTGGCCGGCAACGAGGTGATCGCGACGCCGCGCTACATCACCAACATCGGCCTGGAGTACCGGCCCGATGCGCGCTGGACGTTCGGCGTGCAGGGGCGCATGCAGGGCGATTTCTACATCGAAGACCGCAATACGCAGGGCAAGTTCGGGGGCTTTGCGGTGCTCGATGCGAGCGCGGGTTACCGGTTCTCCGAGCGCGTGAGCGTGGATCTGCAGGTCAAGAACCTGACCGGGCGCAGCTACGCCTATGCGTGGTACGACAGCTTCTTCTGGGGCGGCGATGACCAGCCGATGTTCTCGCCGGCGCCGGGGCGGACCGCCTTTGTGTCCTTGAACCTGGCCCTGTGAGGCGGCGACAGGCGGCGCCCGGGATGGGCGTCGCCGGCGGCACGTGAATCAGGTCGGCGCGAACCCGCGCGTGCTCTTCTTCTCGTTCTTTTCCGCCTTTTTTTCCTTTGCTGTCTTGGCAGGTTTTTTCTTCTGCTCTTTCTGCTTGTCCAGACCCTTTGCCATTGCGGTGTCTCCCTTGTTGGCTGCGGCCGCAGGAGCATGGCACATCCCGGGCCGCCCGGCGCGACGCGGCGGGGTCCGGCCGGCTCGCGATGCCGCGCACACACGGCCCGCGCTACTCTAGCCGGCCACACCCGGTCGCACGATGGTTCCCGCGACGCGGGACGACCGACCCCGATCTGCCAGCGCGCGCGAGACCGCCTTGAATTCTTCGCTTCCACCCGATGCCCCGAGCGGGCGTGATGCCGAACGCGTACAGATGGCGCTTGCCGCCGGCGCGATCCTGGGGACCTGGTTCTGGGATGTCGCCCGGGACCGCCTGACGGTTGACGACGCGCTGGCCCGGGCCTTCGGGCTGGACCCGGCCGCGGCCCGCGATGAGCTGCCGCTGGACCAGGTGATGGCCGGGGTACACCCGGAAGACCGCCTGGGCCTGGAGAACGCGATCGCCGAGGCGCTGCGCCGCGGCGGCCGCTACGCCCACCAGTACCGGACCCGGGGCAGCGACGGCGAGTATCGCTGGCTCGAGGCGGTGGGCCGGGTGGATTTCGATGCGAACGGACAGGCGACGGGATTCCCCGGCGTGTTGATCGATATCGACGAGCGCCGCCGCATCGAAGCCGAACGCGACCAGGCCCAGACCCTGCTGCGCTCGTTTGTCGAAGCCGCGCCCGGCGTGGTCTACGCCAAGGACCGGCAGGGTCGGATGATGATCGGCAACCGCGGCACCAGCGAGCTGATCGGGCTGCCGCCGGAGGAGTATGTCGGGCGTACCGATGCCGAACTGCTCGGCGATCCGGCGCAGGCCGCGGTGGTGATGGCCACCGACGAGCGCGTGATGGCCAGCGGGCAGTCCGAACAGCTGGAAGAGGCCGTCAGCTTCCCCGACGGGCGGTGCGCGTACTGGCTCTCCACCAAGGCGCCACTGCGCGATGCCGATGGTCAGGTGGTCGGCCTGGTCGGCACCTCGCTGGACATCACCGATCGCAAGCTTGCCGAAGCGCGCCATCAGGAAGTGGAAGAACGCTACCGGCTCGCCGCGGCCGCCACCAACGACGCGATCTGGGACTGGCGCATCGCCGATGGCCACGTCATCTGGAACGAGGCGCTGACCCATCTGTTCGGGCACGGCGTGGGCGAAACCAGTGCGCAGTGGTGGATCGATCACATCCACCCCGACGACCAGGCGCGGATCGACGCAGACATCCACGCGGTGATCGAAGGCGAAGGCACCACCTGGACCGGTGAGTACCGGTTCCGCCGCGCCGATGGCAGTTTCGCCGCCGTGCTGGACCGCGGCACCGTGCTGCGCAATGCGGCCGGCGAGCCGGTCCGCATGATCGGGGCGATGCTCGACCTGTCCGGGCGCAAGGCGGCCGAGGCGGCGCTGGCCGAAAGCGAAGAGCGCCTGCGCCTGGCCACCGATGCCGGCGACATGGGCTTCTGGGACGTCGACCTGGTCCACGACGTGCTGATCTGGCCGGCGCAGACCAAGGCGATGTTCGGGATTTCGGCCGAGGCCGAGGTGACCCTGCGCGATTTCTACGCCGGCCTGCATCCGCACGATCGCCCTGCGATCAGCCTGGCCATGGCCGCCGCGGCCGATCCGCGCCAGCGCGCGCCCTATGACGTGGAATACCGCACGGTCGGCCGCGAAGACGGCATCGAGCGCTGGGTCGCGGCCAAGGGCCGCGGCATTTTCGATCGCGACCGCTGCGTGCGCATGCTGGGCGTTGCGATCGACATCACCGCGCGCCGGCAGGCCGATGCCCGCCTGCAGGAGTTGAACGAGCGGCTGGAAACCCGGGTGCTGGAAGAAGTGGCCGAGCGCACGCGGGTCGAGGATGCGCTGCGGCAGAGCCAGAAGATGGAGGCGGTGGGCCAGCTCACCGGCGGCATCGCGCATGACTTCAACAACATGCTGGCCACGGTCATTGGCCCGCTGGACCTGCTGGCCGCGCGCCTGGGCGATGGCGATGAGCGCACCAAGCGCTACATCGAGATGGCCATCGATGGCGCGACGCGTGCCGCGCAGCTGACCCAGCGCCTGCTGGCGTTCTCGCGCCAGCAGCCGTTGCAGCCGGTCCCGGTGGATGCGAACCGGCTGGTGGCCGGCATGTCGGATCTGCTGGTGCATTCGCTGGGTGGCAGCGTGCGGCTGGAGACCGTGCTGGCCGCCGGGGTGTGGTGGACCTTCGCAGATGCCAACCAGCTCGAGAACGTGATCCTCAACCTGGCGGTGAACGCGCGCGATGCGATGCCGGGCGGCGGCCGCTTGATGGTGGAGACCGCCAACTGCGCGCTCACCCAGCCCGACGCGGCGCATCCGGGTATTCCGGCCGGCGAGTACATCCTGATCAGCGTCACCGACAGCGGCACCGGCATGACGCCGGAGGTCATCGCCAAGGCCTTCGATCCGTTCTTCACCACCAAGAAGGTCGGCCAGGGCACCGGCCTGGGGCTGTCGCAGGTCTATGGGTTCGTGAAGCAGTCCGCCGGCCACGTAAAGCTGTTCTCGCAGGTCGGGCATGGCACGACGGTACGGGTCTATCTGCCGCGCCTGGCGGCGGCGGTCGAGGCCCCCGTGGTACAGGAGCTGCGCGAGGCGCGCGCAGCGGCCGGCAACCAGGAGCTGATCCTGATCGTGGAAGACGAGCCGGCCGTGCGCCAGTTCTCCACCGATGCGCTGACCGAACTGGGCTACCAGGTGCTGGCCGCCGAGGGTGCCGCCACGGCGTTGCAGCTGCTGGAGGCGCATCCGGAGATCGCGCTGCTGTTCACCGATGTGGTGATGCCCGAGACCAATGGGCGCCAGCTGGCCGACGAGGCCCGCCGGCGCTATCCCGGGTTGAAGGTGCTGTTCACCACCGGCTACAGCCGCAACGCGCTGGAGCACGATGGCGTGCTGGATCCCGGCGTGCAGCTGATCGGCAAGCCGTTCACCATCGACGAACTGGCGACCCGGGTGGGTGCCGTGCTGGGCGCCGGCCGCTGACGGCACGGCGCCGCACGCAGCCGGTCAGGCCGCAGGGCGCAGGTGGTCGAGCAGGGCCTGCGCGGTGGCCTCGCCGGAGGCCGGGTTCTGGCCGGTGATCAGCAGACCGTCCTCCACCACGTAGGAGGACCAGTCCTCGCCCTGCGAGTAACGGCCCCCGTTCGCCTTCAGCACGTCTTCGACCAGGAACGGCACCACGTCGGTCAGTTCAACGGCGGCTTCTTCGGTGTTGGTGAAGCCGGTGACCTGGCGGCCCTCCACCAGCGGACGGCCGTTGGCCGCCTTGACGTGGCGCAGTACGCCCGGGGCGTGGCACACCAGCGCGGTGTACTTGCCGGTGCCGATGAAACGCTCGATCAGGGCGATCGAATGCGTGTCCTCGGCCAGATCCCACAGCGGGCCATGCCCGCCCGGGTAGAACACCGCATCGAAATCATCGGCGGAGACACTGTCCAGGCGCACCGTGGCATCGAGCTGGGCGTTGGCCGCCGCATCGGCTTCAAAGCGGTGGGTGTAGGCGGTCTGGAAGGCCGGCTCGTTGCTCTTGGGATCCAGCGGCGGCCGGCCGCCCTTGGGCGAGGCAAGCACGAGTTCCGCGCCGGCATCCTTGAGCGTGTAGTACGGCGCGGCCAGCTCTTCCAGCCAGAAGCCGGTCTTGCGGCCAGTGTCGCCGAGCTGGTCGTGAGAGGTCAGAACGATGAGGATTTTCATGGTGTGTCCTTGAGGGTATGAATAGACCGGTCGTCTAGTCGGTGGGTGTAAAAAATGCACGCCGGAGGGCGTGCTGTGTACCCTTCCCCGCTTACCGGGGAAGGTCGAGCAACTGTCGCGTACTGGCCATGGCCGCATCGAAGGCCTGGGTGTCCTTGGCGATCTTGACGACCACGCTGGCACCGAGCCAGAGCTGATACAGGCTCTGCGCCAGTTGGGCCGGCTCGGCCTGCGGCGCGAGCGAGCCTTCCTGGATGCCCGCCTCGATCGCCCGGGCCAGCCGCTCGGTGATCCCGCTCACGCCCTGCTTCATCGCCTGGCGCATGCCTTCGGAAAGATCGGCCACCTCGGCCCCCAGCTTCACGGCCAGGCACTTTCCCTGGCAATCGGACAGGGACTGGGTCTCGCGCCACGACTGGAAATACCCCTGCAGCCGCTGCGCCATGGTCAGGCCGGGCGCCCGCAGGGTCGCGTCGAGCTCGGCCAGATAATCATGGAAATAGGCTTCCAGCAGCACGCGCCCGTAGGCATCCTTGGAATCGAAGTAGTGGTAGAACGAGCCCTTCGGCACGCCGGCCGTGTCCAGGATCTCCTTCAGCCCCACCGCCGAAAACCCCTTGGCCGCCATCGCCCGATGGCCGGTCTGGATCAGGGTGTCGCGGACGTCGGTGGCGGCAGAGGCGGTGTTCATGGGGCCTACTATAGCCCCGATTAGACCGGTCGTCTAGTGGGTGCGCGAGGCCGGCCCGGCGGGCGGCGTGCAGCCGCTCTTCACAGCGCTGCGCGCGCCGCTAACATCCCCGCGCCTAGCGTCCAGTCTCCACCCACCCGCAAGGCGACCGCCCATGGCGATCAAGACGGCAGAAGACCTCTTCATCCACGAGCTTTCGGATATCTACAGCGCCGAAAAACAGCTGACCAAGGCGCTGCCGCGCATGGCCCGTGCTTCCACCAACCCCGCGTTGGCCACCGCGTTCGAAACCCACCTGGAAGAAACCCAGGGCCAGATCGAGCGCATCGACAAGGTCGTGGACCTGCTGGGCATCCGCCTCAAGCGCATCAAATGCGCGGCGATGGAAGGCCTGGTCGAAGAAGGCAAGGAAGCGATCGACAGCATCGAGAAAGGGCCGGTGCGCGATGCGGCCCTGATCGGCGGCGCGCAGAAGGTCGAGCATTACGAAATCGCCTCCTACGGCACCATCGCCGCGCTTGCCAAGCAGCTGGGCTACAAAGCTGCGCTGCCGCTGCTGCTGGAGACGCTGGAAGAAGAAAAAGCGACCGATGAAAAACTGACCCTGCTGGCCGCCTCCGGCGGCAATGCAGACGCTGCAGCCGCCTGACGGCACGCTCGGGGCCGCACGCCGATGGCGTCGGCCCCGATCACCCGCGAACCGCGGGCGACAGCCAGGCGCTCGCCTTAAGGCGCCTTGCCGCGCCTACCCAGGCCACGCACCAGCACGAAGAACAACGGCACCAGCAGGATCGCCAGCAGCGTGCCGGACACCATGCCACCGATCACGCTGACACCGATCTCGCGCCGGCTCACGGCACCGGCCCCGGTGGCCAGCGCCAGCGGCACCACGCCGGCGACGAAGGCCAGCGAGGTCATCACGATCGGACGCAGGCGCAGCCGCGCACCTTCCAGCGCGGCCTCCACCGCCGAGCGACCGGCATGCAGTTGTGCCTCGGCGAATTCCACGATCAGGATCGCGTTCTTGGCCGACAGGCCGATCGTGGTCAGCAGGCCCACCTGGAAGTAGATGTCGTTGACGAAACCGGCGCCGGTGGTCGCCAGCACCGTACCGATCACGCCCAGCGGAATCACCATCAGCACCGCCACCGGCACCGTCCAGCTCTCGTAAAGCGCGGCCAGGCACAGGAAGATGAAGGCGATCGAGGCCAGGTACAGCCACAGCGTCTGGCTGCTGGACATCTGTTCCTGGTAGGACAGCCCGCTCCACTGCAGATCGACCCCCTGCTCCTCGCCCACCAGCTGCTGCATGCGATCCATCGCCTGGCCCGAGCTGCTGCCTGCCGCCGCGCTGCCCTGCAGTTCCAGCGCGGGCAAGCCGTTGAAACGCTGCTGCAACTGCGGGCCGCGGGTCCAGTGGCTGCTGGCGAAACTGGCGAACGAGGCCATCTGCCCGTCGCTGCCGCGTACCGACCACTGGTTGATGTCCTCCGGCACCGAGCGGTACTGCGGATCGCCCTGCATGTAGACGCGCTTGACCCGCCCGCGGTCGAGGAAATCGTTGACGTAGGTGCCGCCCCACGCGGCGGACAGGGTCGCGTTGATGTCCGCCTGGTCCAGCCCCAGCGCACTGGCCTGTGCATGGTCCACATCTACATGCAGTTCGGCGCGGTCGCCCAGCCCGTTCAGGCGTACCGAGGACAAGCCCGGATCGCCGCTGGCCGCCTGCACCACGCGCTGCTGCGCGGCGCGCAACGCCTCGCGGCCGGCCGCGCTGCTGTCCTGCATCCACAGCTCGAAGCCACTGGATTGCCCCAGGCCGCGCACGGCCGGTGGCGAGAGCACGTTCACCCGCGCATCCACGAGCGTGCGGAAGTGCGCGTTGGCGCGCTCGATGATGGCATCGGCGGTGTGCTCGGCATCGCGCTCGCTCCACGGCTTGAGCGCCAGGAAGCCCTGGCCTGCGTTCTGGCCGGTACCGGCGTTGTTGCGCCCCACCACCACGAACGCCACCTCCACGCTGTCCTTTTCCTGTTCGCGGAAGTAGCGCCCGATCGCTTCACCCAGCGCTTCGGTCTTGGCCATCGGCGTGCCATCGGGCGTGTTGAACTGGAACATCACCAGGCCCTGGTCTTCCACCGGCAGGAAGCCGGTGGGCATCCGCATGTACAGCACGCCGACCGCGACGATCACCAGCAGGTAGAACGCCATCCAGCGCCGCGGGTGCGCCAGGATGCGCGTCAGGCGGCCCTGGTAGGCCGCCTGGGTGCGCTCCACGCGGCCGTTGAACCAGCGGAAGAACCGGCCGGGCGGGCGCTCCTTGTCGGCCGGCTTGAGCAGCGTGGCGCACAGCGCCGGGGTCAGGGTCAGCGCGACCAGCGCCGAGAGCGCCATCGCCGAGGCGATGGTGATCGAGAACTGCCGGTAGATGATGCCCGTGGCCCCGCCGAACATCGCCATCGGCAGGAACACCGCGCCCAGCACGACCGTGATGCCGATCAGCGCGCCGGTGATCTCGCCCATCGAACGCTCGGTCGCCTCGCGCGGCGGCAGCCCTTCTTCGTGGATGATGCGCTCCACGTTCTCCACCACCACGATCGCATCGTCCACCAGCAGGCCGATCGCCAGCACCATCGCGAACAGGGTCAGCGTGTTGATCGTGAAGCCGGCCACCGCGAGCACACCGAACGTGCCCAGCAGCACCACCGGCACGGTGATGGCCGGGATCAGCGTGGCCCGCAGGTTCTGCAGGAACAGGAACATCACGATGACCACCAGCACGATCGCCTCGATCAGCGTGTGGATCACGCCTTCCACCGAGACCCGCACGAACGGGGTGCTGTCACGCGGGTACGCCACTTCCAGCCCGGGCGGGAAGGTCGGCCGCAGCCGCTCGATCTCCGCGCGCACGGCATCGGCGGTTTCCAGCGCGTTCGCCCCCGAGGCCAGCGTCACCGAGAACCCGGCGGCAGGATGGCCGTTGAGGAAGCTGCTCATCGTGTAGCCCTGCGCGCCGATCTCCACGCGCGCCACCTGGCCCAGCGTGAGCGCCGCGCCGTTGGGCAGGGTCTTGAGGATGATCGCGCGGAACTGCTCGGGAGTCTGCAGCCGCGACTGCGCGGTCACGGTGGCATTGAGGCTCTGCTCGGCCACCGCCGGCTGCGCGCCGAGTTCACCGGCGGTGACCTGCGTGTTCTGCGCTTCGATCGCGCTGCGCACATCGCCGGGCATCAGGCTGTAGGCACGCAGCTGGTGCGGATCGAGCCAGATGCGCATTGCGTAGGGTGCGCCGAACACATCGATCTCGCCCACGCCGGGGATGCGGCTCATGGGATCCTGCACGCTGCTGGAGAGGAAGTCGGAGACATCCACCCGCTGCATCCTGCCGGTGGTGTCGTACAGCGCGACGACCATCAGCGCATCGCCCTGCGATTTGGCCACGGTCACGCCCTGCTGCTGCACTTCCTGGGGCAGGCGGTTGATCGCCTGGTTGACGCTGTTCTGCACCTGCACCTGGGCGATATCCGGATCGGCGCGCTGATCGAAGGTGACCGTGATGCGCGCCTGCCCGTTGGAGGCACTGCTGGAGGAGAAATACAGCAGGTGGTCGATGCCCTTGATCTGCTGTTCGATCACCTGGGTGACGCTGTCTTCCACGGTCTGCGCGGAGGCGCCGGTGTAGTTGGCGGTGATGTTGATCTGCGGCGGCGCGATGTCCGGGTACTGTTCCACCGGCAGCTGGATCACCGCCAGGGTGCCCAGGGCCATGATGGAGATCGCCAGGACCCAGGCGAAGATCGGGCGATGGATGAAGAAGCGGGAGAGCATGCGCCGGTCAGTCCTTCTTCGCGGCCGCGGCGGCGGGTGCCACCGTCACCTTGGCGCCGTCGGCCAGACCCTGGCGGCCACTGGTGACGATACGCTCGCCCGCCTTCAGCCCGTCCTGCACCAGCCACTGATCGCCCACCGCGCGCACAGTGCGGAACTCGCGCTGCCGGGCCACGCCGGCTGCATCGACCACCCAGGCCAGCGCGTTGCCGCGCGGGCTGCGGTCCACCACCGCCTGCGGCACCAGCAAGGCCTGCTGGCGCTCGCCCTGCCCGACCATCGCCCGCACATACATGCCCGGCAGCAGTTCGCCGTCCGGATTGGGGAAGCTGGCGCGCAGGGTGATGCTGCCGGTCTCCTGGTCCACGTCCAGATCGGCGAAGTCCAGCGTGCCGGGCCGTGCATAGCGCGAGCCATCGGAAAGAGTGAGCGTCACCGGCGTGGTCGTGGCCTGCACGCCGCCGTCGGCGATGGCCCGGCGCAGCGCCAGGAATTCGTTGCTGGACTGGGTGATGTCGACCTTCATCGGATCCAGCCGCTGGATCTTGGCCAGCGGCTCGGCCTGGCCGGAGGTCACCAGCGCGCCCGGGGTGAACAACGCCCGCCCGATCCGCCCCTCGATCGGTGCGGCGACCGTGGCAAAGCGCAGGTTGGTCTGCGCGGTCTGCAGTGCCGCCGTCGCGCCATCCACGGACGCGGCGGCCTGCTTGGCCGCGGCCACGGCGTCGTCGACATCCTGGCGCGCGGTCAGCTGGCTTTTGCCCAGGGTCTGCAGGCGCTCGGCCCGCAGCCGCTCGGTCACCGCGGTCGCTTCGGCGGTCCGCAGGTTGGCCGCGGCCTCGTTGACCGCGGCCTGGTACAGGGCCGGCTCGACCTGGAACAACGGCTGGCCGGCACGGACCGTCGCGCCCTCCTCGAACAGCCGCTTCACCAGCACCCCGGAGACCTGCGGGCGCACATCGGAAGACTCGAAGGCCACCGTGCGCCCGGGCAGTTCGCGCTCCAGTGCCACCGGGCCGGCCTGCAGGGTCAGCACGGTGACCTGCTGCGGTGCCTTTTCCGGCGCGGCGTCCTTCTGCGCGCACGCAGCGACAGCGAGACCTACCGTGCTGGCGAGCGCCAGCCTGCACAAACCGGGTGAAAACATCGGACTTTTTTCCTGCGGGGAGGAACGCGGGGGAACGCGCCGGGGAAGGGAAGGCCGCGCGGTGCGCGACACACGTGGCCAGCACCGGCCGCGCGCCCTGTGCATCCGGCGGACATGGGGCGAATATAGAAGTGAAACCGCCGGGAGAGTGTGGAAACCAAATGAAACTTTTTTCATTTGCAGCCCTTGCCCAACGTTGCGAGGATGCACCCTCCCCCTACCCGGCCCTGCCATGCCGCGCGTACTGACTATCGAGGACGACGCCGTCACGGCCGAGGAGATCGCCACGGAGCTGCGCAGTCGTGGCTTTGCGGTGGAACTGGCCGACAACGGCACCCAGGGCCTGGCCCTGGCCCAGCGCGGCGGCTACGACGTCATCACGCTGGACCGCATGCTGCCCGGGATCGACGGGCTGGCCCTGGTCGCCACGCTGCGCCAGCAGGGCATCCGCACGCCGGTGCTGATGATCAGCGCGCTCTCGGACGTGGATGAGCGGGTACGCGGCCTGCGCGCCGGCGGCGATGACTATCTGACCAAACCGTTCGCGTCGGACGAGATGTCCGCCCGCGTGGAAGTGCTGCTGCGGCGCCAGGCACAGGATGCACCGGCCGACAGCACGCTGCGCTCGGGCGATCTGGAACTGGACCTGATGGCCCGCAGCGCGCGCCGCGGCAGCCAGGAGATCGCGCTGCTGCCCACCGAGTTCAAGCTGCTGGAGTTCCTGATCCGCAACGCCGGCCAGGTGCTGAGCCGGACCATGCTGTTCCAGGAAGTGTGGGGCTACCACTTCGACCCGGGCACCAATCTGATCGAGGTGCATATCGGCCGCCTGCGGCGCCGCATCGAACAGCCCGGCCGCCCGCAACCGATCCGCACCGTACGGGGAACCGGCTATGTCTTCGATCCGGCGGACTGACGGCTGGCGGTCCTCCAGCAGCCGGCTGCTGGGGCTTTACTGCCTGCTGTTCGTGGCCTGGTCCAGCGTGCTGCTGGGGGTCATGTACTGGCGCGTCTCCGATTACCTGGACGGGCTCGCCGAATCGGCCCTGATGCAGCGCGCGCACCTGTTCCACCGCTTCCAGGGGCAGGTGCTCGATGATGCACTGACCGACAGCGCGCGCTACGACATCCACGGCACGTATGTGTGGGGCCTGTTCAACGCGCAGGGCCGGCACCTGTCCGGCCCGTTGCAGGCGATCCCCGCCGGCGTGCAGGCCGACCAGCCATCGCGCGAGGTCAGCGGCTGGCAGCTGGCCGACGGGCTGCACCGCGATGCCGGCCGCGCCCTGGCGGTCAGCACCCAGGATGCGCGGACCCTGGTGCTGCTGCGCCAGAGCGGCAAGTTGACCGCGGTCAACAGCATCATCCTCGATGCGCTGTGGTGGGGCATCTCGCTGACCGTGATCCCCGGCCTGGCCGGCTGGCACTTCCTGCGCCGGCGGCCGTTGAAGCGCATCCAGGCGATCGAGGCGGCGACCAACCGCATCACCGCCGGCGATCTGGGCCAGCGCCTGCCGGTGTCCGACCGCCGCGACGAGATCGATCGGCTGTCCAGCATCGTCAACGCGATGCTGGAGCGGATCGAACAGCTGATGACCGAGGTCAAAGGGGTCTGCGACAGCGTCGCCCACGACCTGCGCACACCGCTGACCCGGCTGCGCGCGCATCTGTACCGCACCCGGGTGACGCTGGACGATGACAGCCCGCACGCCACCCAGATCGACAACGCGCTGGCGGAAACCGACCTGCTGATGGCCCGCTTCAGCGCGCTGCTGCGCGTGTCCGAACTGGAGAGTGGCCAGCGCCGCTCGGCCTTCGAAGAGATGGAGGTCGCTGCGCTGCTGACCGAGCTGCACGGGTTCTATCTGCCGCTGGCCGAAGAAAAACAGCAGCTGCTGGAGGTGCAGGTCGGTCCCGCGGTCGGCACCCTGCGCGGCGATCGCGAGCTGCTGTTCGAGGCGCTGGCCAACCTGCTCTCCAACGCCCTGCGGTTCACGCCCAGCGGTGGGCGCATCCTGCTGCGCGCGGTGAACGACCACGGCGTGCCGCGCATCGATGTGCTCGATTCCGGCCCGGGCATCGCCGAAGCGGACCGGGAACGGGTGTTCCAGCGGTTCTACCGCGGCGGGAACGATGCCGGGCATGCCGAAGGCTTCGGCCTGGGCCTGTCCATCGTGGCCGCCATCGCCGGGCTGCACGGCTTCGGCCTGCGCACCGGCAGCGCGCCGGGCGGCGGGGCATGGGTGAGCCTGCACTGCGCGGCGCAGCCCCGGGTGTAGCAGGCGGGGCGTGCGGCGCTAACGCCTGCCCCCCTCTGCGGGCCTACACTCGCCGGCATGCCCGTCCCCACCCCCACCGACGTACGCCTGGCCGATATCAACATCGAGTCCTACATCTACTTCGGTGCGGGCGCTGCCGTGGCCTGGCAGCTCGCCGACCCCGGCGTGGGCCGCGGCGTGGCGCGGCACAGCCAGACGCTGCGCCGGCCGTTCTCGCGGTTGCAGGCCACCATGAGCTACATCTACGCGGTCTCGCTGGGCACGGATGCCGATCGCGCTGCGATCGCCCGCCACGTGAACCGGGCGCATGTGCCGGTGCGCGGCGAAGGCTACAACGCGTTCGACCGTGACCTGCAGCTGTGGGTCGCCGCGACGCTGTATCGCGGCGGCCTGGAGATGTACACGCTGTTCGTCGGGCCGGTCCCTGCGCACAGCCGCGAAGCGCTGTACCGCGACGCCTGGGCGTTCGGTCGCACGCTGCAGGTGGCCGATGCGCAATGGCCCGCCACCGCCGATGCGTTCGATGCCTGGTGGGCGCAGCGCCAGCGCACGCTGCAGGTCGATGAAGAAGTGCGGCGCTACCTGCACGCGGTGCTCGGCCACGGCGCGCCGTGGTACGTGCGGCCGCTGCTGCCGCTGCAGGCGTTCGTGACCCGCGCCCTGCTCCCGCCGCCGGTGCGGGCGATGTTCGGATTGCCCTGGACACCGCGCGATGCGCGGCGCTGGCAGCGTTTCCGGCGCTGGGCGCCGCGGCTGTACTGGATGCAGCCGCGCTGGCTGCGCCATCTTCCAGCCCACTGGTTCCTGCGCAGGCTGCGGCGGCAGGCGGATTGACACGCCTGCGCGGCAGCGCACTGGTGTCGCGTACCGGTGACCAGCTCGCCGAAGGAGGCTGCTCAAGACGGACGGCAAGGGGATGATCGCCAGCAAGACCTGGGCGGGTCGGCTCCGCCTCAGATATCGCTGTGGTGCGGCCCGGGCATCGGCACCGGTGCCTCGCCGCCGCCGACGAAATGGCGCACGATCGGGGCCCGTTCACCACGGTGCATCGCGCGCAGCGCCTCCTGGATCGGCCTGTCATCGGCGGTGATGCGCTCGTGCTGGCGCAGGTGCTCCAGCCAGGAGGCCGCGACGAAGTATTCCAGATGGATGCCGGGGGTTGCGACGTCTTCGACCACGCCCCAGATCACCGCGCCATCGCGGCGGCGGATAGTGCCCAGGCGATGCATCTGACTCAGGAAACGGGCGCGGTCCGCGGCGTCGATCCTGTATTCGACGGTCACCAGCACGGGGCCACGGTCATGTGAGACCGGCACGGACAGCTCGGGGGCCGGCCAGTGCCCGGCCGGGTGCAGGTTCAGTTCCTCGGTGCCGGCGATGCGGACACGCCAGACCAACAGGCCGCCGACCACCGCGCCGAGCGCAGCGACAAGCAAGGCAAGTTCCGGTGACGTGCGTTGAGCGAGTGCGCCCCAGCTCAATCCACCGGCGGCCATGCCCAGCGAGAAGATCATGATGTACAACGCCAGCGCGCGCGCACGCACCCAGGCCGGCACGGCAGTCTGCGCGGCGATCTGCAGCGAGGACAGCACCGTGATCCAGGCAAAGCCGTTGATCATCATCACCAGCGGCAGCAGGTACCAGCTGCGCAGCAGCGCCAGGCCGACCAGGCTGCCGGCCAATGCCAGCGTGGCCAGCAGGACGAGCAGATCGCGGTCCAGCGCCTGCCGCAGCCGGGGCAGCAGCAGCGCACCACCGACCGCGCCGATGCCGATGCAGCCCAGCAACATGCCGTACTGTCCGGCGCCGCCGTGCATCTGCCCGCGCACCACCACCGGCAACAGCGCGTTGGCGGCGGCAGCGAAGAAGAAGAATCCCGCGGATTTGATCAGCACCGCTTTCAGGCGACCGGCCTGGGTGGCGTAGCGGAGGCCGGCCTTGAGCCCGGCACCGAAGCCCTCCGGTGGGAGGCTGGACGCCTTCGGATCACGCTTCCAGCCCCAGACCACGAACAGCATCGCCGCAAACGTCAGGGCATTGAACCCGAACGCCCACATCGCACCCAGCTGGGCCACGATCAGCCCGCCGATGGCCGGACCGATCGAGCGCGCGATGTTGATGCCGATCGAGTTAAGCGCCACGGCCGAGGCCAGCATCGGCTGCGGGACCAGCTCGGAGACGATGGCCGCCTGCGCGGGCATCGCCATGGCCGCGCCGCAGCCCATGCAGAACGTCAGCAACACCAGCAACGGTGGGCTCAGCAGCTGCAGGTAGCTGAGCGTGGCCATCAGCGCGGCCACCAGCAGCATCCAGCCCTGGGTGAACAGCAGGTACCGGCGGCGATCAACGATGTCGGCCAGCGTGCCCGCCACCAGCGCGAGCAGCACGATCGGCACCGTGGTGGCCGACTGCACCAGCGCGACCATCAGCGGCGAGCCGGTGCGCTCGGCCATGACCCAGGCCGCTGCCACGTCGTTGACCCACGTGCCGATGTTGCTGGCCAGGATCGCCAGCCAGATCGCCCGGAAGGTGCCGATCTTCAGCGGTGACCAGGCCCCGACCGCGGCCGGGGGATGTTGTGACGCGGATGCGTTCACCATTGCCATGCTCCAACAAGGGATGCGAATAAGGTGTCCTGGCCGCCGGCCTGTCGAAGTGCCGGGCCGGCGTCCGTCCAGGCGAGCTGCAGCTGCCATTGCCAGTGGTCACTGGCCTGCCAGCGTGTTTCGGATTTGTACTGCCGGCCGATCCTGCGCGCGCGCCCGGCGCTGCCGGGCAGCGCGACCAGCGGTGCCGGCGTGGTGTAGACCGCATCGGCGCGACGGTGCTTCCACGCCAGCTGCACGCCCAGTTCGGTCGTCACGGCCTCATGCAGCCGCAGGCCGAGCGTGGGCTGCACATCCATCAGATTGGCCGGGGCCAGCAGACTGGCCTCGCTGAAGTACGCCGATTTCGGGTAGAGCGCGTTGAAGGTGCCCAGTCGATCATCGCCGGGATCGCCGTCGCCGCTGGCAATATCGGCCTTGACGCCGAGCCGCGGCTGCAGCGGCAGGTCCGCCCAGCGCCAGCCGGTATCGGTGGCCAGTGTCCAGGCGCGGATATCGAGGGTACGCCCGGCGGTCTGCAGCGTGCCCGCCTGCGCCACCAGCTCGGTGTTCCAGTCCAGGCCGCCGCGCTGGCCGAACCAGCGCGCGCCCAGGCTCTGGCGGCGCTCGATGCCGCTGCCCGCGGCGAACCGCGCGCCTTCGCGGCGGTAGTCGAGCAGGTACGCATCCCATTGCCCCCGCCCGGGCGCAGCGGCCGTGGTCGCATACGCACCCCACAGATGCGCGCCGTGCTCGCCGCGGTCGTCGAACGCGCCGGGGCGGTTGTCGACCGGCTGCAGCGCCATCACATCCACGGTTCCCGCGCGCCCTGTCCAGCCGACCCGCGCGCCATCGAACGCGAGGCGGATGTTCGGGCCGTCGCGCACCGAGAGCAGGCGCGAGCTGCCATAGCCCGCCTCCTGTCGCCCCAGCTGCACATGCAGGCCGTTGCGTGCCCACCGCCAGTACGCCTGCTGGACATCCAGCGCACTGCGATCGGTCCGGCCCGGCCCACCCGCCTTGCCGTCCTCGGCGTGTACGCCCAGCTGCAAGGTTGCCTGCCAGCTGTCCTGGCGGTAGGTGGCGCCGCCCAAGGCACGCAGCAGGCCATACCCCTCTTGTTCGCCGCCGATACCGAACCGGGTCGGGTCGTAATACATGCCGCGCAACCGTGCCGACGCATTCCACTGCAGCTGGCCCTCACCGAGGGTGCTGCAGTGATCGCCCCCGCAGGCCCACGCCGGCACGGGCGCCAGCAGCGCAGCCAGGCTCAGAACGCGAAGCACGAGCATCCCAGGGCGCCCCAGAACGCGGTCAGCTCATTGGTCGGGGTGGCATGCTGGGCCGCATGCCCGTGTGCGCCATGCGTGCTGCAGGGCGCGCCGTGGTGATGGTGATGCGCCATGGCCAACCCGGTAACCGCACCGCCCACGTGGTAACCGCCGAAACGGTTGACCGGCGACCAGTCCGGCATCGCCGGCGGCAGTGGGGCGGCGAGCCCATCGTAGTCGCCGTCCGCGTGCACGACCTTGCCGCCGACCACCGTCAGCAGGCTGGTGATGTCGGCGATCCGATCGTCGTCGACCCGGAAGTAGTCCGCCGACAGCACGCTGAAATCGGCCAGCTGCCCGACCTTCAAGGTGCCCTTGATCGCCTCGTCGCCCGAGAACCAGGCGCTGCCCTGGGTCCACAGGCGCAGGGCCTGTTCGCGTTCGAGCAGGTTCTCTTCGCCATACAGCGCCAGGCCGCCCACGGTGTGCCCGGTCACCAGCCATGACAGGGCGACCCACGGGTTGTAGCTGGCGACACGCGTGGCATCGGTGCCTGCGCCCACCGGTACGCCTTCAGACAGCATCCGCTTCACCGGCGGGGTATGCCGCGCCGCCTGCACGCCGTAGCGCTGGACGAAGGCCTCGCCCTGGTAGGCCATGCGGTGCTGTACCGCGATACCGCCGCCCAGCGCGCGGATGCGCTCGATGTTGCGCGGGGTGATGGTTTCGGCATGGTCGATGAACCAGCGCAGCCCATCGAACGGCACCTCGCGGTTGACCTGCTCATACACATCCAGGATGCGGGTGATGCTTTCGTCGTAGGTGGCATGGATGCGGAACGGCCAGCGCTTTTCCACCAGCAGGCGCACCACATCGTGCAGCTCCGGCTCCAGTTCCGGCGGGAGCTCGGGGCGCGGCTCGTTGAACAGTTCAAAATCGGCCGCCGAAAACACCAGCATTTCGCCCGCGCCATTGTGGCGCAGCAGATCATCGCCCTGGCGGGGCGTGAGCATTTCGGTCCAGCGCTCGAAGTCGGCCATTTCGCCGCCCTTCTGCTGGGTAAACAGGTTGTAGGCGATGCGCACGGTGAGCTGGTCGTCGCGGTGCAGCTGTTCGATGACCTGGTAGTCCTCGGGGTAGTTCTGGAAACCACCGCCGGCGTCGATCACCGAGGTGATGCCCAAGCGGTTGAGCTCGCGCATGAAGTGGCGGGTCGAGTTGGCCTGGTACTCGATCGGCAGCCGCGGTCCCTTGGCCAGCGTGGCGTACAGGATCACTGCGTTGGGCTTGGCCAGCAGCAACCCGGTCGGATTGCCCAGCGAATCGCGCACGATCTGCCCACCCGGTGGGTCCTGCGTGTCCTTGGTGTAACCACAGGCACGCAGCGCGGCACGGTTCAACAGCGCGCGGTCGTACAGATGCAGCAGGAACACGGGGGTGTCCGGCGCGATCGCATTGAGCTCCTGCAACGTGGGCAGCCGCTTTTCCTGGAACTGCGTTTCAGAGAAGCCGCCGACCACGCGGACCCACTGCGGGGCCGGCGTCCGGTCCACCTGCGCCTTGAGCAGGGCCATCGCATCGGACAGCGAACGCAGGCCGTCCCAGCGCAGCTCAAGGTTGTAGTTCAGGCCCCCGCGGATCAGGTGCGTGTGGCTGTCGTTGAGGCCGGGGATCACGCGGCGTCCCTGGCCATCGAGGATGGTGGCTTCCGCGGCCCAGCCGCGCATCACCTCTTCATTGCTGCCGACCGCCACGATGCGCCCGTCCTGCACGGCCAGCGCTTCAGCGTTGGGCATCGCAGGATCCAGGGTGGTGATGCGGGCGTTGCGGATAACGAGTGTGCTCATGCGCTTGCTGGCCTCAGGTGAGAAGGTCTTCGCGAAACTGCGCCCGATGAAGCCCATCGCCAACGCAGCGCCTGCCCCTGCGATCACGCTGCGGCGCGAGGGGATGCTCGGTTCGTTGCTCATGCCTGCGCGCCCTTGCGCTGCGCACGCAGGTGATCGACTGCGAAAGCGCCGCCGCCGAGCCCTGCGATGGCCAGGAGCACGGCCAGCCACATCAGCGGGTATTCCACGCCGGTGCCCATCCAGAACCAGCCATTCGGCAAGGCGATCCAGACCGTGGTGGCGATGAAGCCCGCCGCCACCAGGGCCGAGATCCGTGTCCCGGCGCCAAGCAGCACTCCCAGCCCGGACAGCGTCTGCACCGCTGCGAGCACGAGGGCGATGGCCGGGCCGGACGGCAGCCCGAACTGGGTCAGCTCCTGCACGAAGCCATCCAGCCCCGGGCCACCAAACCAGCCGAACAGCTTGCCCAGCCCGTGCGGCAGCAGGAAGCCGCCGCCGCTGAGCCGCAGAAGGAGCAACGCGGCATCGTGTCGAATGTTCGCTTCTGCGGCCGTGTTCATCAGTGGCCGCCTTCCTGGGCGCCGAACATGGTCTTGGCGTACTGGATGCCGATGCCGTAGCCGCCGGCGTGTTCGCGCGCGATGCCGGTGGTGAGGTCATAGGTAGCGCCGCGCGCCCAGTCGCGCTGCAGCTCGAGCAGGTACTGCACGCTGGTGATCGGCTTCGCGCCCGCCTGCACCATGCGGGTGATGGCGCGTTCGTGTGCTTCCTCGCTCACGTCACCGCAGGCATCGGTGATCACATAGATCTCAAAGCCCTGCTCCAGCGCCGACAGCGCCGGCCCGACGATGCACACGCTGGTCCACAGCCCAGCGAGCACGATGCGGCCCTTGCCGATGCGGTTGATCTCCTCGATCACCGGCTGGTCCTCCCAGGTGTTCATCGACGTGCGGTCGAACACCGCCTGGCCGGGGAAGATCGCCGGCAGCTCCGGGAACATCGGGCCGGAGAACGACTTCTCGGCCACGGTGGTGAGCACCACCGGCACGTTGAAGCCCTTGGCGCCCTTGGCGATCAGCGACACGTTGTTGCGCAGGGCGGAGATGTCGATGGTGTGGGTCGCGAAGGCCATCTGCGACTGGAAGTCGATCAGCACCAGGGCGTGATCGGTGGGCGACAGCAGGGCCGTGGCGGCAGTGGCGGTAGCAGTGGCGGTGCTCATGGGGGTTCCTTGGGGTCAGGTGCGCGGTGCACTGGGTGGGGTGGGCATGCAGGCCTGCGCCGTGCGTGGAGATCGCGCAGCGGCGCAGAGCGAAACCGCGGCACCGCGGCACCGCGCGGCAATGCGCGGGCAGCAGCGGCGGCAGGGGGAGGCGACGGGCGCCGACGGGGCGCACAAGTACCCGCACATGGTGGCTTCGGCGGCGCTGCGGCTGTACACCTATAAGGTGCTGGGGATACCTACTCTTTGGAGTGATCGGCCCGGAACAACCGGGCCGGATGCTAAGCTCCCGCCCGATTCCACGGCCGCGCCCTGCCCGCCCGCCGTCCGCTCCCCGCCACGCAGTCTCCGCCCGCATGCCCATCCACCGCGCGTTTGCCCGCCGCTTTCCCAGCGCGCTCTTCATGGGTGCGCTGCTGAGCGTGTGCGCGCTCGCTCATGCGCAGCAGTACCCACCGCAGGAAGCGGGATTTGCCGGTTACAGCCACACCGCGTGGCGGGCCGGCCAAGGCGCGCCCGGTGATATCTGGGACATCCAGCAGGACGCGTCCGGCGCGCTGTGGCTGGCGACCGGCTCGGGCCTCTACCGGTTCGATGGCCAGCGCTTTGAACGGCGCGAAAGCGCGCAGGGGGATCCGCATCCGTCACTGAACATGATCACGCTGTTCGCCGACCGGCCCGGCAGCATGTGGATCGGCTACTACCAGGCCGGCATCGGCCATCTCAGTGACGGCGTCACCTTGAAGGCGTATCAACGCCGCGAGGGCGTACCGCCCGGCGTAGTGTCAAGTTTCGCGCGGGACAGCAACGGGGTGCTGTGGGCTGCGGTTGAAGAAGGGCTGCGACGGTTCAACGGACGCACGTGGGAACCGCTCCCCAGCGCCATGGGCGTCCCCGAACGGCAGGGCCATTGGCTCCTGAACGACACGCGGGGCACGTTCTGGGCGCTGGTGGGACAGCAGGTCTGGTTCATCCCCAAGGGCGGCACCGCATTCGTGCCGACCGGGATCGATGTCTCGTTGATGGCCACGCTGGCGCAGAGCCCTTCCGGCGAGATCTGGCTCGCCGACCGCCGGCGCGGCGCCATGCCCATCGCCGATGCACGCGGCATGCTGCCCGCGCACGAGCGCGAAGCACGACGACTGCCGGAGGTGCTGGCCAGCCGCCTGCATTTCACCGCCGATGGCGTGATGTGGGCGACGCTGCGCGGTGGCGGGGGCGTCGCCCGCGTGCGCTTCGAGGCGAAGACCGCGGTTTCCGTGGAAAAATTCGATGCGGCCCTGGGCCTGACCTCGACATCGGCCGTGCCGATTTTCGAGGACCGCGAAGGCAGCCTCTGGGTGGGCACCAATCTCGGGCTCAACCGTTTCCGTGCGCAGCGGGTAAGAACGCTGCGCCAGGGACCCGACGATCCGTACCGCATTCTGGCCAGAAACAGTGAGGGCGCGCTGTTCGGCTATGGCGAAGACATGGTCCCGTACGACCTGCGCCGCGGCACCCAGGCCCTGCCGAAGGCGGCGTTGCAGGCCGCAGCGCTCGCCAACCCACACCCCCTCTGGCAGTTGGATTGGACCCACCTGGCCATACGCCGGGGCAGGCAGCTGGAGACGATCCAGTTCCCGGGGGCGTCCCGGGGCCGCCAGCCTGAAGCACTGTACTTCCCGAACCCGGACGAAGCCTGGGCATGCGTGGGAGAGGACACCGTCCTGCACCATGCCAACGGCCAGTGGCAGACGCTGCGCACCCTGGACACGCCCGGCTGCAGGGTGATCGCGCCCGATGGCGCAGGCGGGCTGATCTTCGGCTACGCCAGCGGCGCGCTGGTGCGCTTTGGTGGCAGCGCTGGGCGCGCCTCCAGCGGCCCCACCGATCCGCAGGTCGGTCCGGTCACGGCGCTGCTCGCCCACAACGACCTGCTGTTCGTGGCCGGCGAGAAAGGGCTTGCCCTCAGTCGGCACGGCCAGCCTTTCAGACCGGTGAACGTCGACATCGGCGGCGTGCTGCAGAGCATCACCGGCATCGTGATCGATGCCGGGCAGCAGCTCTGGCTCAACGGCGGACGCGGCCTGGTGCGCCTGGATCTTGCCGATGCCCTTGCCAGTGCGCGCGATGGACGCACGGTCTCGCCCCGCTTGTTCGACGACGTGGACGGCATGCCGGGTGTCGCGCTGCAGAGCGGCCCGATCCCCACCGCACAGCTCGCCCCTGATGGCCTGCTCTGGCTTGCCACCAACCAGGGGTTGGCCTGGCTGGATACCAACGCGCCCCATCGCAGTGCCATTGCACCGGTCGCGGCCATCGGTGACATCCACTTCGGTGATACCCACACGCCGCTGCGAGCAGGCATGCAGCTGCCCGCGGGCACCACCCAGCTGCAGATCGATTTCATCGCCCAGTCGCTGGCGCGGCCAGAGCGCAACCGGTACCGCTACCGGCTCTCCGGCGTGGATGCCGACTGGCGCGATGCGGGCAGCACCCCCACCGCGTACTACACCAACCTCGGCCCCGGCCACTACACCTTCGATGTCATCGCCGCCAGCGAAGACGGGGTGTGGAGCACGGAGCCCACGACACGCACCTTCACGATCGAACCGTTCGTGACGCAGACCTTCTGGTTCCGCAGTTTGATCGTGGTGGCCGTGCTGCTGCTGATCGCCGCGGCTGCCCGCGTGCGTGCCCGCCATATCACCGCCCTGGTCCGCGCCCGCTTCGAGGAACGGCTGCGCGAACGCGAGCGGATCGCCCGGGATCTGCACGACACGCTGCTGCAGGGCAGCCAGGGCCTGCTGCTGCGGCTGCACGCGATCAGTGTGATGTCCACGCTCCCGGCCGAAGCGCAGCGCCAGCTGGAATCGGCCATGCAGGCCGCCGAAAGCAGCCTGAAAGAAGGCCGCGACCGCGTCTCCTCGCTGCGCGGGGAATCCGCTACCGGCAACGATCTGGCCGCGGCGCTGGCCGAGGCGTTCAACGCACTGGCGTCGCCGGGAGACACGCGCCTGCGCATCACCGTGGAAGGCGAGCCGCCGCCGCTGAGAGCGGCGGCACTGGAAGAAATCTTCCTCATCGGGCGCGAAGCGATCCGCAACGCGATGGAGCACGCCCGCGCCGCCACGATCGAGGTCGAGATCGCCTACGGCCATCCGTTCCGGCTGCATGTGCGCGACGACGGCGTGGGCATGGAGCCGGACCGGGTCAGGGAGGGCCATTGGGGCCTGCAGGGCATGCGCGAGCGTGCCACGCGGCTGCAGGGCGAGCTCACGCTATGGTCGCGCCCGGGCCTGGGTACCGAGGTCGCCCTCGCCGTTCCCGGGTATCGTCTCTACAGTGGTGCCCCCACCCGGCCATGGACGCGGCTGCTTACCTTCCTGAGACCCAGACATGCACGCGCCGATCAGCGTCCTCGTCGTTGACGACCACCCTCTCCTGCGCGCGGGCGTCCTCGCGCTGCTGGGCACCAGCCCGACCCTGCAGGTCGTGGCCGAAGCCGGCGACGGCGCCGAGGCTGTCGCCGCCTATGCCGCGCATCGGCCGGATGTGGTGCTGATGGACCTGCAGATGCCGCGCATGGACGGGATCGAAGCCATCACGCACATCCGCGCCATGGATCCGGGCGCGCGGATCATCGTGCTGACCACTTACAGCGGCGATGCGAACGCGATCAAGGCGCTGGAATCGGGCGTGAGTGCCTACCTGCTCAAGGACATGCTGCGGCATGACCTGCTGCCGACCATCCAGCAGGTCATCGAGGGCAAGCGGGTGCCGCTGCCGGCGGAAGTAGCCGCCAACATCGCCGCGCATGTCACCCAGGACACCCTGTCGCTGCGCGAGGTGGAGGTGCTTCGCCTGGTCGGCGCCGGGTTTTCCAACAAGCGCATCGGTGAGCGGCTGGGCATCTCCGAGCAGACGGTCAAGGCGCATATGAAGAACGTCATGGCAAAGCTCGGCGCGCAGGACCGTACCCATGCGGTGACGCTGGCCCTGCAACGCGGGATTCTCTCCCTGGCCGCACGCGAGCCCTAGGACGGATTGAACGGCACGTGCTGCGGTGTCTGTTCAAAGCAGTCGATCAGCAGTTCGGTCAGCGGCGGCCTCCCAGTACGGCGGCGACCCGATCGCCTCGGCAAGGAAGGCCGATACCTCGCGCACCCTGCGCGAGCGCAGCTTGTTCTCCGGCGAGAGCATCTGCAGGTGCACCTGCTCGGACTGGGCGGAAAACTCCCAGCCATCGAGCAGCGGGACCATCTCGCCGCAGCGCAGGGTCTCGGCCTTGAACAGCCAGGTGGGGAACATCACCACGCCGCGCCCGGCGATGGCGGCGGCCAGCAGGGCCTCGGCGTTGTTGCTGCGCAGCGGGCCGCTGACGTTCAGGCCCACGAACGCGTCTTCGCTGCCACGGCGGTAATACCACTTCTGGATACCCAGCTGCCCCTTGTAGACCAGGCACTTGTGCTGCAGCAGATCGTCCGGCCGCGTTGGGGTGCCGTGCCTGGCCAGATACGCAGGGCTGGCGGCAAGGATGCTGCGATGGGGGGCGATCATCCTGCCGATCAGGCCCGAATCCACCCGGGGCCCGATCCGGATCACGATGTCCACGCCTTCCTGCACCGGATCGATCAGGGTGTCGGTCAGGGTCAGCTCGACGATCAGCTCGGGGTACTTTTCCTGCAGCGCGTTGACGATATGCGCGATGTGCAGGCGGCCGAGCGATTCGGGGGCGTTGATGCGGACCAGCCCGCGCAGGGCCGAGTCACGCCGCTCGAGCTGCTCGGCTGCCTGGTCCAGCAGTTCCACGGCATCACGCACCTGCAGATGGAACTGCTCGCCCGCTTCGGTCAACCGGACCGCCCGGGTGCTGCGGTAGAACAGCTGCTGGCCCAGATCCCGCTCCAACGCGGCGATGAACCGTGAGACCGACGAGGCCGGCACCCGGTAGTGCCGCGCGGTGGCCAGGAAACTGCCGGTGGTGGCGACCATGAGGAAGTAGCGCAGGGCTTTGAGCTGCATGGCAGGGGCCGGGAGGGATGCGATTGCGATTCTAGCAATAGTGATTTGCCGAATGGCTGCATTGTGGCTGCTGGGGCACGCCCATAGCATGAGTGCAGAAGGCGGCCGATCGGCCGTCGTCCTCTTCCCCCCCTTTTCAAGGCATACCCCATGAGCCCCCTTTTCGCCCCGTTCGACCTCGCCGGCATCCCCCTGCGCAACCGCGTCGTGATGGCCCCGCTGACCCGCGCGCGGGCGCCGCACGATGCGGCCGATGAACGCACCGCGCTGTACTACACCCAGCGCGCGACCGCCGGGCTGATCGTCAGCGAAGGCACCCCGATCTCGCGCGAGGGCCAGGGCTATCTGTTCAACCCGGGCATCTTCACCGCCGAGCAGATCGCAGGCTGGACGCTCACCACCGATTCCGTGCGGGCCGTGGGCAGCCGGATGTTCGCCCAGCTCTGGCACGTCGGCCGCGTCTCGCATCCGAGCATCCAGGCCGACGGCGCACGCCCGGTCAGTGCCAGCTCGAAGCTGCCGGTGGGCGCACAGGCCTTCGGCTATGGCCCGGATGGCGAACCGGCACTGGTGGCTGCGCCCGCGCCGCGCCCGCTGGCCACCGAGGAGGTCGGCCGCATCGTCGAACAGTTCGCCCAGGCCGCCGCCAACGCGATCGAGGCCGGGTTCGATGGCGTGGAGATCCACGGCGCGAACGGCTACCTGCATGAGCAGTTCATCAACCCGCAGGTGAACGACCGCAGCGATGCGTATTCGGCACAGACGCTGGAAAACCGCCTGCGCTTCACCCTGGAGGTGATCGATGCGGTGGTCGCGCGCATCGGCGCTGCGCGGACCGCCATCCGCCTCTCGCCCTACGGCCAGCTGTTCGACATGCCGCTGTATCCGGAGATCGATGCCACCTACACCGCGCTGGTCCAGGCCATTGGCCAACGCAATCTGGCCTACGTGCACCTGATGGACCAGTCCGGCTTCAAGGTCGGGCAGAAATCGGTTGATGGGGAAGGCGAATCGGGGTTCAGCGCGCTGCTGCGCAGCCTGAAGCCGTACCTGCCCAACACCGCCCTGATCCTGGCCGGCGGCATGACGCGCGAGCGCGCCGAACAGCTGATCGCAGACGGCGTGATCGATCTGGCCGCGTTCGGCACGCCCTTCATCAGCAATCCCGACCTGGTGGCCCGCCTGCAGAACGGCTGGGAAATCGCGCCGGCCGACCGCAGCACGTTCTACGGGGGCGGCGCGGCGGGCTACATCGATTACCCCGCTTACACCGGCAAGGACGCTGCGACCGCCACGGTGCAGGCGGCGTGATTCGCACGGGCCGGCGCCCGCGCTGGCCCGTTTCGTCTTGGGATGTCGCGTACGGCGCTGCGGGCGGCGCGCGCCACGTTTACCCCCGTTCCTCGTCCGCGTTCGCGCTCGCTCCCCCCTGAAAGGCGGTGGGTGTCGTGGCCGTTACCTGCCTGAACGCGGCCGAGAAGGCCGCGGTGCTGGCAAAGCCCGCCTGCGTTGCAACAGCCGGGATGGTCTTTCCCCGCGACAGTTGTTCCATGGCCCATACGATCCGCGCCCGCTGTCGCCACGCCTTCAGCGTCATCCCCGTCTCCAGCGGAAACAGTCGGCTGGCCGACCGGACCGAGGTCGCGGCGCGCGATGCCAGTACGGAGACCTCCAGCGCATTGCGATAGTCTGCCAAGGCAAGGTCTGCCAACCGTCGGCCCAAGGCGCTTTTCGGCATCGGCAAGAAGGTCGGGGCATCCTGCAGCACCGTCAGCTCATGCAGCGCCAGCCGCACCATCAGCTCGGCCTTCTCGCTTCCAGGGTCCACTGACACGGCCTCGTCGAGAAGGGCGCGCAGCAACCGCGTCACCTGCGAGACGAACGCCCGCCCCGGAAACGACGGCGGTGCCCAGTCCCGGAGGGCTTCCTTTCGCCAGAGGAGGATCCAAAGCTCCGCATCCGTGAGGATATCCAGGCGATGAGGAACCCCCGCCGGTACCCACGCGACGAGCTGGGGCGGGACGAGCCAGACGCCCTCGTCTGTGTGCACCTGCACCGTTCCCGATGCCGCGAAGGTGAGTTGCCCTTCGTCGTGGACGTGGTGCGGCAGGGCCGAGCCCTTTGGCTTGAATGCCCTGTGGATGCTGAAAGCGCCGGTCACGTCGTTTGGCCTTTGTGCGACGTGGATTGGCGTCACATCGAAGAAGCTTATCACTATCCTTTTCGGACATTGATGGCCAAGCGGAGGCCACGGGAGCGATGAAGATGAAGAGTGTGCTTATCCGGGCGTATGGGTCCAACGATCAGGTCGAGCTCGTCGACGTTGCCCGGCCCGCGCCCGCGGCGGGCGAGGTGTTGATAAAAGTGGCCGCCGCCGGCGTGAATCCGATCGACTGGAAGATCCGCGGCGGAGCAGGACAGCGCATGGGCATGACTCTGCCGATACGACTGGGAAGCGAGGTGGTCGGCACGGTCGAGGCACTGGGCCCGGGCGTCGACCAGTTCCGGGAAGGCGAGGGGGTGTATGGCATGGTTTCATCCGGCGCCTTCTCCGACTATGCCATCGCCCAGGCAGGCCATCTGGCTCGCCCACCAGCCAATCTCGACCTTGTCCATGCAGCCGCCCTGCCCCTGGCGGGCACCACGGCCTGGCAAGCGATGTTCACTGAAGCCGGACTCTCGGCTGGGCAGCGACTTCTGATCACGAACAGTTCTGGCGGCGTGGGATCTCTGGCCATTCAATTGGCCAAGGCGCACGGAGCGCACGTCACCGCCGTGGCCTCAGGGCGCAACGAGGCGTTTGTTCGGGATCTCGGTGCTGACGAATTCATCGACTACACCCGGGAGCCGTTCGAAGAGGCGGCCCGCGATGTGGATGTGGTGTTCGACACGATGGGGGGCGACACGTTCCAGCGAGCGTTCAAGGCCCTGAAAAGGGGCGGTTCCATGGTGACCATCGTTGCCTTCCCTCACGATGAAGCGGAGCGCTTTGGCGTGACCGTGAAGCGATCCTTTACGCAGCCAAACGCCGCCTGCCTTGAGCAGATCACGGCGTTGGCCGAGAGAGCAGCGGTTACCCCGCACGTCGAAGCGGTGTTCCCTCTCGCGCAGGCAAGGCAGGCGCTGGCGCTGTCCGAGGCTGGCCGGTCCCGAGGAAAGATCGTCCTGACGATTGGGTCGTGATGCAGACGCGATCATCCGATGCCCAGATGCTGGGGCAGCGGCGAGTTCCGACAGTACGCCGCAGGGGCGTACGCCGGAAATCGCCAACTCAAGCACGTTACCGGAACTCCTCGACCCCCACCGCGGCCGAGTCCGGTCGGCGTGGATCTGCAGAACCGAATGCCGATCCATCCTCACCGATCTCGATGGACTGGATGCTGGTCTGGGTGATGAACGGCTCCACCTTGTGGCCGAGGGCTTCCAGCCGGTCCAACGTATCCGGCGACAACGCCAACTCGTAGGAAATGGTGCCATCGCGGGCAGCATTGATGCGCGGGCGCGAGGCCGCCTCGGCGATGTTGAGCTTGAAGTCGACCACGTTCACCACGAACTGCGCCAGGGCGGAGATGATCGAGCCACCGCCCGGGGTTCCGGCGACGATCCAGGGCTTGCCGTCCTTGAAGGCAATGAACGGGGTGATGGTCGTCGCCAGGCGCTTGCCCGGTGCCGGTGCATTGGGTGCGTTTGCCGGTCCGCCCCAGGCGAAGTTGCCCAGCGAATTGTTGAGCAGGATCCCCGTGCCCGGCGCGATCACCGCCGCGCCGAAGTTGTTGCTCAAGGTGTAGGTGTTGCTGACCGCATTGCCCTCGGCATCCACCACAGAGTAGTGCGTGGTATCCGGGCTCTGCTGCCCCTGCAGGTCGCCCGCCTTCACGGCGTCGGCCGGCAGCGTGCGGTCAGCCGAGATCAGTGCGGCGCGCTTTCGGGCATAGCCCTTGTCCAGAAGGTGGTCGCTGGGCGTGATGTACTGCGGGGGGCCGCCGGAGAACGCACTGCGGTCGGCACCGGCCAGGCGGGTCGCTTCGGCGATCAGGTGGTACGCCTTGGCACTGCCGGCATCGCCCGGCTGCAGCGGGAATGTCTCGATGAGGTTGAGCAGCTGCGCCAGGGTGGTGCCCGAGGACGGCGACGGCGCAAGCGCCAGATCCACGCCGCGGTAGGTGGAGCGCACCGGCTCCAGCTCGCGGGCACGGTACCCCGCCAGATCCTTCGCACTGAGGATGCCGCCGTTTGCCCGGCTCGCAGCGACGATGCGCTTGGCGATCGCCCCTTTGTAGAACGCGTCGGCACCGTCACGTGCGATCTCGCGCAGCGACCAACCCAGGTCCGGCTGCCGCAGGATCTCCCCGGCAACGTAGCTGCTGCCGTCCGGCTTGTAGAACTGTGCACGGGTTTCCGGCGTGCGCGACAGCGTGGGCTTGGCCCAGTCCAGGATCATCGCCTCATCGTCGGACAGACGCACGCCCTGCTCGGCCAGCGCGATGGCCGGCTGCACCACCTGTGCCCAGGGCAGCTTGCCGTACTTCTGGTGCGCCTCGTAGAACGCGGCCACGGTTCCGGGTACGGCGACGCCCTTCCAGGAGATGGAGGCGCCGCGTTCCGGCTTTCCATCCGGTCCCAGCAGCAGCTTTGGCGTGGTCGCCGCCGGTGCCGAGCCGTAGTAGTCGAATGCCGTGGTGCGGTTTTCCTTGGCAAGGTAGACCACCAGTGCGCCGCCGCCGCCGAGATTGCCGGCGCGTGGCAGGGTCACCGCCTCGGCCAGGCCCACGGCGATCGCCGCGTCGATGGCGTTGCCCCCTTCGCGCAGGATCCGCGCTCCGACCTCGGACGCAGGCCGGCTCTGGCTCACCACCACCCCGCCCCGCGTGCGAAGCGGATGGTGGATCGGCTGGTAGCCACGTGCGTCGTCAACGTTGCCCTTGCGTGGGGCGGTGTTGGGAACCACGGGCGCATCGGCGAAGACCGGCGGCAGCACGAGCAGCAGGACGAGCACGGCCCAGCGGCGGCGATGCAAGGAGGGCGCGCGGTGCGGTAAGACGGTGGGGTGCATCGTGAATCCTTTGCGTGTGGAGCGATCAGAAGGTGTGGCGAACGCTTGCGTACCAGTAGCGGCCGTAGGGTTCGTACAGCGACCCGAGGTAGCCGGAGGCGGTAGCGGCCAACGGCGGTGTCTCATCGGTGAGGTTGCGCACGCCCAGGCGCACGCGGGTACCGGCGGCCGGATCGCGGCCGAACGCGTACTGCACATACAGGTTGCCTGTCGTGGTGGCATCCACTTTCCACGGCTGGCCGCTGCCATCGATCAGGCCGGTATCGTCCACGGCGCCTGTGTACTGGACGAACGCCCCGGTGGTGAACCGGCCGTACTGCCACGTGATGGAGCCCGACCCCTTCCACTCAGGCGTGCCGTTCTGACCGATCAGGTCACCACCGCCGGTGATGCTGGTGCCGGCATTGATCTGGCCGGCCTCGCGGGCGGCAATCAGCGCGGCGATTTCCGGTGACGGGTCGCGGTAGAACTCCAGCAGCCGCGTGGCCGACAGGTCCACGCTGAAAGAGCCGGCACGTTCGGTCGCCAGGTGCCAACCCGCGTTGAAATCCAGCCCGCGCACCGTCTGCGGCCGCAGATTGACGTACTGGTCCTTGACGTAGATCACCGTGCCGACCGGATCCAGGCCGGTGCCCGCCACGGCGGCGACATCGTCCGTGCTCGGCGCGGCGCGGATCACGTTGGGATTGCTGCTGCCCTGCGTACGCAGCAGATAGTCCAGGATCAGCGCATTTCCTTCACCGAACAAGCCAACGATGCCGGTCTGCTCCACGTTCCAGTAGTCGGCGCTGAAACTGAAGCGGCCGAAGCGTTCGCTGTCCGGTGTCCACAGCAGGCCGGCGGTCCACGACGTGGACTCTTCCGGGTCCAGGTCCGGGTTGCCTGAGCGCTGCGCGGTGGCCACGCCGCTACGCGAGCAGTTGGCGAACGAGTTGATCCGGCCCGCGCGCAGGTCGGCCTCGCACAGCACCCAGTCGGTGCGGGTGTTGCCACGGGTGACCAGGCTGGCATTGACCTGCTCCAGGTTCGGTGCGCGGAAGCCTTCGGACCAGGAACCGCGCACGCGGAAGCCATCGAACACCTCCCACGCCACGGCGATCTTGGGCTTGGCGACGTTGCCAAAGTCACTGTAGCGCTCGAACCGACCGGCCAACTGCACATCCAGCGAGCGCACCAGCGGAATCTCCATGTCCGGCGAGACCACCGGTGCCGCCAGTTCCACATAGGCCGACCAGACGTTTCGCGAACCACGTGTATCCGGGGTAGGACTCACCCCGAACAGGTCGGCCGCCTGCACGTCACCGGTGACCGCATCGACGAAGCCGATGCTGCCGTCCACCCGCGCGTCGCGGTCGTCCACCTGGGTTTCGCGGCGGAACTCGATGCCGGCCGCTGCGCCGACGTCACCGCCCGGCAGCTGCAGCAGGTCGGTGCGCGACACCTTGAAGTCGCCCAGCGCCAGCGTGGTCCGGCTGCGACGCCTGGACATCACGCCGATCGCATCCAGCGCGGCCTGGCTGCTCGGTGTGGTATCTCCGCCCGTGGCGGGAAAGACCAGATCGCCCCCGTTGAACGGGTTGTAGGCGTCCGGCGTGGAAAGGGCCAACTGCTGCTGCAAAGCCGTTGAACTGATGCCGTCCTGGCGATCGGTGACCTCGGCCTTCGAGTAGAGCAGCGCGCTGTCCCACTCCCAGCCATTCCAATGACCTCGCAGCCCACCCAGTACGCGCGCCTGGGTGTTCTCTACCTTGACCAGCGTCGGGCCGAGGTCCATGAAGCGGTAGTTGTTCAGCGTGACGGGCAGTCCCGCCGCTGGCACATTCAGGTCGGAGAGCCGGTTCGGATTGGGGCTGCCGTCGGGCAGCGTGGTGGCACCGAAGGGATTCCAGTAGTTGCTGGCCGGGATGACCACCTTGGTGGAGCCGATGGTGAAGACCGGACTCTGCAGCGCCCGGGTGTTGGCCTGGTACCAGCCCAGCTCACCGTAGGCCTCCACGTCGTCGCTGAGCGCGTAGTGACCACTTGCGAAGACATTGCGGCGCACCAGCGAGGGCAGCAGAGAAAGCGGATACGTCGCGCTGTCGTAGCGTAGATTGCGATCGGCGCCGGCAGTGGCGCGTGTGCCGTCATCCAGGCACAGCCCGCCGCTCAGGGGCGTAGCGCAACCGCTGTTGGTGTCCGGCTGGACATGGAAGGCGCCGGCTGCGCTGGTCAGCGGGACGTCATTGCGGGTCACCCGCCCGAAGGAAGAGGGAACCGCGAGGTCAGCCCACGCACTGAGCGTGTTGCGCATATCCAGGCTGCTGGCCCCCTCGAATCGGGTCCCCTCAAACAGCGGACGTTTGTCGCTGGACGCGGCGTAATCCAGGTCGCCGGCCGGCAGGTCGCTGCGCCGTGTCTGGTTGAAGAACACGGAGAGGTTGCCCCGCCCCTCGTCGACGTCCCAGCCAAACGCACCACTGGCATCGCTCTGGCGCAGGCTTGTCCCTTGCGCACCACCGTATCGGAACTCCAGCCAGCCACCCAGCAGGTTGTCCTGCAGCACATTGTTGACCACCCCGCCCACTGCATCCGAACCATAGATCGCGGAGGCCCCATCGCGCAGCACTTCCACGCGGGAGATCCCGGCCACGGGAATGGCATTGGCGTTGTAGGTAAGCACCGGCACCAGGTTGTCGTCGGCCTGGCTGCCAGGATGGACGACGGTACGGCGCCCGTTCAACAGCATCAGCGTATTACCCACGCCGAGCCCACGCAGGTCTACCGAGCCGACGTCGCCGCGCGAAAAGTTGCTGCTGGTCGCCCCATTGGTCGGGTTGAACGAGACATCACCCATCTGCGGAATGGTGCGGTACAGCTCGTCTCCGCCAGTGGCACCGGTGGCGTCCACCTGTTGACGGTCCAGCGAAGTGACCTGCAGGGCAGCCGCAGCGGAGCCCCCCGCAATCTGACTGCCGACCACGCTGACGGTGTCGAGCGTCTTCGCGCTTGGCGTTGCATCCGTTGTGGTTTCAGCGGACGCCGCCGGCGTTTTCGCCTGCGCGGTGGTGGAAAGAACAGCGACTACGGCAGAGGCCAGAAGCAGGCGCGACGGAAGCAACATCCAATATCCCCGAAAAATGGAAACGCCGCTATGTTGCGGCGCGTCAACTCATCGTAGTTGGAAGCTGAAGCAATTCCTTACGCCCACTCATTGCCAATCGAAATCTGGATATGCCGCTGCTGAATGCCCGGACGGATGCAGCGGTTGGCGGCGCGATGCTGGGGTCTGCTGTCGGCCTTGGCAGCGCGGCTCGAACGAAAACACGAACGGGCAAAAGGGTCCTCGGGCACAGGGAGCGTGAGGCACAACGAGTTTCCGTTGGCAGTGGGTGAGTTGGAGCTTGGATACTGGCGCTGCACGGTGGCAGCAAGGTCAAGGCCGCCGCCACACGTGGTCGTAGGGTCACTCCAGCTTTGACAGGACTTCTTCCCTGCACACGCTGAGGATCTCATCCGCAAGTGAGGAATCATCCGGGCATGATCGCGACAGCACCACTGCCCCCACTGCCTGTGCGATGAGCGCAATGCGCTGGGCTCGCTCACGCGAAACGGTCGGGGCATCCGCTTGATCCTTTGAGTCCACGTCCATTGATAGTCGGGCTTCAATACCTGCTGCAAACACTTCCCTGAGAGATTCTGGCTGGCGAGCTGCATCGCTGCATAGAGCTGCCATCGTGCAGCCTCGACCCGGCGCATCCCGATGCTCGCGCGAGAGATAGTGGGCCAGGAATGTCCGATATTCCATTTCGGCAACAGTTTCGGCCGATTTGGAAAAGCTGTGTCTCGCGGCCTCGACCATCAAGTCGGCCTTTGAGCCGAAGTTCTTATAGAAGCCGCCGTGAGTGAACCCGGCCGCCGCCATCAGGTCAGCCACGCCCACGCCGTCGTAGCCGCGCTCCCTGAAGAGCGTGGATGCGGTGTCAACGATGTGCGCCCGGTTGGCCTGGGCCTGCGCCTTGGTGACCTTCATGACGGGTTGTCTCTTGATGCTCTGCCTTGCTGGACGCACAGTTTATCACGGATAGATGATTATCATCATCAAACCATTGACATCTAAGATTACGGTCATCATCATTGGCACATGCAGGCGGCGACATTGCCGGCCCGCCCTTGTCACCCCACAACGATCACGACCCTGCATCCACCATGACGACTTCGCCCCTCTTCCAGCCTTATCCCCTTGGCCCGCTTACCTTGGCCAACCGTATCGTGATGGCGCCACTGACGCGCAACCGCGCCGCTGCCGGTCTGGTGCCCAGTCCGCTGGCCGCCACCTACTACGCACAGCGCGCTTCGGCCGGCCTGATCATCACCGAGGCCACCCAGATTTCGCCGCAGGCCCAGGGCTACCAGGACACCCCAGGGCTTTATACGCAGGATCAGATCGATGGCTGGCGCACGGTCACTGAAGCCGTGCACGCACGCGGCGGACGCATCTTCGTGCAGCTGTGGCACGTGGGCCGCATCTCGCATGTGGACCTGCAGCCGGGCAACGCCGCGCCCGTGTCCGCATCGGCGATCCGCGCGCAGACAAAGACCTTCGTCCACAACGGCTTTGTTGATGTGTCCGATCCGCGCGCCCTGGAGATCGACGAGCTACCCGCCCTCGTCAACGATTTCCGCCAGGCTGCCGCCAATGCGATTGCCGCCGGGTTCGACGGTGTCGAAATCCACGGTGCAAACGGCTACCTGCTCGAACAGTTCATCAAGGACGGCGCTAACCAGCGCACCGACGCCTACGGCGGTTCTATCGAAAACCGTGCGCGCCTGCTGCTGGAGGTGGCTGCATCGGTGTCTGCCGAGATCGGCGCCGATCGCACCGGCGTGCGCATCTCGCCGGTCTCTCCGGCCAACGCCATCGCAACCATCAGCGACCCGCAGCCGCAGTACGATTACATCGTCGATCAGCTCAGCGCGCTGGGCATCGTCTACCTGCATGTGGTCGAAGGCGCGACCGGCGGCCCGCGCGACGTCGCCCCGTTCGATTTCGACGGCTTGCGCCGCCGTTTCAGCGGCACCTACCTGGCCAACAACGGCTATGACCTGGAACTGGCCGACGCGCATCTCGCCGCTGGCAAGGCCGACCTGTTCGCGTTTGGCCGTGCCTTCATCAGCAATCCGGATCTGGTCGAACGCTTGAAGACCGGAGCGCCCTTGAACGCCTTGAACCCCGCCACGCTGTATGGCGGTGGCGCGGAAGGCTACACCGACTACCCCGCCCTGACCGAAACTCTCCCGCAGTAACCGTGCGGCCAGCGCCGCGCTGCGTCCCCGTTCGCCCATCACATCAAGAGACACCTCATGAGCCTGCCTACTGTCCTCATCACCGGCGCCTCCAGCGGCATCGGCACCGTTTATGCCGAACGTTTTGCTCGCCGCGGCCACGATCTGGTACTGGTCGCGCGCGACAAGGGGCGGCTGGACGCACTGGCCGAGCGCCTGCGCCACGACACCGGCGTTGCCGTCGACATACTTCCGGCCGACCTCACCCAGCGCAGCGCCCTGGCTACTGTTGAAACCCGCCTGCGCGACGATGCCCGCATCGGCATCCTGGTCAACAACGCTGGTATCGCCCAATCCGGCAGCTTCACCGAGCAATCGGCCGACAGCATCGAACAGTTGGTCACGCTGAACACCCTCGCCCTGACCCGCCTGGCCGCCGCTATTGCACCGCGCCTGGCAAACGCCGGCGAAGGCGCGATCATCAACATTGGATCGGTGGTTGGGCTGGCGCCAGAGTTCGGCATGTCCGTGTACGGTGCGTCCAAAGCCTTCGTGCTGTTCCTGTCGCAGGGACTGAGCCTGGAGCTGACGCCAAGGGGCGTCTACGTGCAGGCCGTGTTGCCTGCCGCCACACGCACTGAGATCTGGGAGCGTGCCGGCATCGACATCAACACGTTGCCGGAAGTCATGGATGTCGGCGAGCTGGTCGATGCCGCCCTTGTCGGCTTTGATCGTCGCGAGTCCGTCACCATTCCACCACTGCATGTGGCCGAACGCTGGGACACGCTGGACGCCTCGCGCCAAGGCCTGCTCTCGGACATACGGCAAGCGCAGGCGGCGGAACGCTATCGCCACGCCCAGTGAGTCCTGGGCTCACAGGTCCCGCAATCCCCGCCCCCAGCCCGACGGCTTCCCTCATCCAGAGACACAACGCGCATGAAAGCCTTCCTCATCGACCGCTATGGCAAAAAGGAAACCGGTCGCATCGGCGACGCACCACAGCCGTCGGTGCGGGATGACGATGTTCTCATCCGCGTGCATGCGGCCAGCGTCAATGCGCTGGACACCAAGATCCGCACCGGGGAGTTCAAGCTGATCCTGCCCTATCGCCTGCCGCTGATCCTTGGCAACGACATGGCCGGCACGGTGGTTAGTGTGGGTGCAGGCGTGCACCACTTCAAACCGGGCGATGAAGTGTATGCGCGTCCCGATGATGATCGCATCGGGACGTTCGCCGAGTTCATCGCGGTCAAAGCCGCCTCGGTTGCCCTCAAGCCCAGCAACCTCAACATGGTGGAGGCGGCCTCACTGCCACTGGTAGCGCTGACCGCATGGCAGGCGTTGGTCGAAACGGCCCAGCTCAAACCCGGTCAGAAGGTCTTCATCCAAGCCGGCTCCGGCGGCGTCGGTACCGTAGCGATCCAGCTGGCCAAACATCTGGGTGCCTTCGTTGCCACCACCACCAGTACGGCCAACGTCGAGTGGGTAAAGGCATTGGGCGCCGATGTTGTCATCGATTACAAACAGCACGATTTCGCGACTGAACTGCGTGACTACGACGTGGTGCTCAACAGCCTGGGCAAGGATGAACTGACCCGCTCGCTACAGATCCTCAAGCCAGGCGGACATCTCATCTCCATCTCCGGACCGCCCACTCCCGCGTTTGCCGTGGCGCGCGGGCTTGCCTGGCCGCTGAAGCAGGTGCTGCGCCTGCTCAGCCGTGGCATCCGCAGCAGGGCCAAACAGCAGCGCGTGACGTACACGTTCCTGTTCATGCGCGCCGACGGGCGTCAGCTCAGCGAGATCACCTCGCTGGTGGAGTCCGGTGCCATCCGCCCGGCCATCGACCGGATCTTCACTTTCCAGGAAACCCGGGGTGCGCTGGCCCATGTGGAGAGCGGGCGGACCAAGGGCAAAGTGGTTGTGGAGATGCCGCAGTTCCCAACGTCTTGACGGGGGACTGCCGACCATTTTTGAAGCGACCTGGATAAATTTTCCTCATCGCCGTCCCCGCCCAATGTCCGCTTTCGGCCTTGGATTCAACCGATCGACGCAACGGTTCGTCGGTATCGCTCGACGGGTGTTTCGTAGCCTAACGTCTTGCGGGGCCGCTCGTTCAGTTGGCGGGCAACTGCATCAAGCTGAGCTTGAGAGA